>JACKZZ010010917.1_pt1 | contig 16369 bp, 13 predicted proteins | sample 8027871 | NCBI WGS metagenome assembly JACKZZ01 (sample SAMN15724774, study PRJNA655200) | protist metagenome | isolation source: fluorescence activated cell sorting (FACS) single amplified genomes of... | place: USA: West Boothbay Harbor, Gulf of Maine | collected 2000-07-19
TCTTCTTTTTCTTTCTTCTTCTTCTTCTTGAACCGTACCGGCAAAGTATGAATTTGAACAAAAGAAATTACCACAATCAAATTGAAATTTTACAACACAATTTCAAATATTGTGGAAACCATACAGAAACACAACAAAGTAATAGTTTACTCCAGATCCTGCACGGTTTAAATATATACATATCCAGCTTCCATTTGTTGGCCGGGTGAGTTTCATTTTCAAACCGAATAATATATTATATCACGTTGAAAATGCGAGTGGTGAACCTCGTTGTGATCCTTTGCACCGTTGCGGCTGTCGCCAGTGCGCTTAACAAGGAAGAGAGGATTAGGCAAGAGTATGAAAAAAAGCTTGCAGAGCAAGACAAGAAGCTTGCCGAGCAGGAAGTGAAGCACGAACGGTCGCTGAAAGCCGCGTCTGAAATTGAGGACAGCCTCCGTGCAGAAGTAGAACGTTTGAAAGACTCTCAAACGGACTACATCAAGTTAGCGAAAGACACGGCAACAAACGCCGCAGAAGTTACCAAGAAGGCACTTGACGACGCCACGGTGGTTTCCCAAGAGTATTTAAAATACGCAGGCGAAAAGACTGTTGAAACTTACGAGAATACGGTCAAACCAGGGATGGAGGACTTGATGAAGCAAACCAACGACCTCGTCAAGCCCCACGTCGATAATATTATGCCCAGTGTCGAGCCGGTCCTGAAACAAACGCAGAAGACTTTAAATACGTACTTCACCAAACTCGTGATTGCGTATGAGACGTACCGTGTTCGCTTTGTAAACGTGCTAGCGGCGCAGCCCAACATTACTTCTGCAGGGGCCGAGTACATGGTCGATTTGATCGCTTGGTCCATTGTATTCATGTTTGTATATTACCTGATCTTTCCGGCGGCAAAGTACGCCGTGCTCAGATCGCTGCAGTGCGTCACGTGTGGGTTTTGTTGCTGCAGCATGTGCCTGTCCTCAACGGAGGGAAAGAGGAGGAAAAAGAAGCGGCAATACAACCGCTAAATTGGCTGGCGAGAGATCTGCATGGAGGGCGTGGAATCGCGTGAAAGGACAATTTATACCATTCAATTAAAACGTGTTTAATGTTTTATAATGCCCTTACGTAAAATCTTAAATAGTATGTGTGCGGTTAACAATAATATACACCAAATATTCCTATGATGGGTATGTACAAGGTGGGTGGTGGGTCTGCATGGACTTTTACAAGAATGCTTTGGCCGCGTTGGGAAATTGCTCCTTGTCAAAATCGGAGTCCCGTGTCAGCCGACTGCTGAATATTTTACGCAGTCGGTGACGGTAGCCCCCTGTTATCTTTTCCATATGCTTGGACGTCCGCTCGTCATTCAAAAGGGAGTTCAAAAAGTCTTTTGCCACTTCTTCGTCACGGCAAACCTTGCTCTGCACCAAAGCAGCCCGGAGAAGGTACGACAAGGTGCTGTGGACGGGGGGCAGGTGCTTTGGAGTCTTTTTTCCACCACTACCGACATATGAACGACTAAACGGCTTGGATACTATAGCTTGCTGAATTATTTCATCCTTATCAATAACAGGTTTCCATTTGGCCACCAATCCCTCGACAGAGTCATCGTTCGGTTCCCCTCCTTGCACTTCTTCAAAAGCCTCGTCCAGTGCACCGTCCAAGTCCAGCTCATCAAAGCAGTCGTCTAAAAGGTCGCTGTCACTATCCATGATTGGTGCTCCAACAAACAAAGCTATGAAATTAGATTGAAATAAAAAATGTCAAATGAATCTCTCAGACTCGTGGTATCTGTGTAAACATAGCTTTTTATTTAGTTATTTAAAACTCCCACATCATTGTATTTACACAATTCTTGAATAAACCAGAAGAGAAGAAGATTTTATATTTATTATTATAAAGACCCACGAAACAAACACAACAATAATAAAATTATTATGACCTCTAATACTACTACGGTACTATACTATTTCTTTTACTTTACCTAATTTTATGCTGTGCTGCCGATATCCGATATCCGGCTGATAACTCAACACTCAGGTCTGAATAATGTAGTGTATTAAGTACATAAACCTATCATTAATAAGTAATATTACCGGACGGCAAGGGCCTGCTCTGCTGCTGGGGATGGGGAGAATATTTAATCGAATTGTCTTCCTTCTTCGTTCTTCTTCCTTCGTTCTTACCTTCGTTCTTACCTTCCTTCCTTCCTTCTTTCATTCCTTCATCCTTCATTCCTTCTTCTTCCCTCCTCCGCTCCTCGCCGCAGATGTTGTGTTCATGTAAATATAAAAACAAATTGTTATTGTGTTGTTTGTTTGTTGTTCTTTTTTTTGTTTTTTTTGTTCTTGTTCTTGTTTTTGTTCTTGTTGTGTGTGTGTTGTTGTTGAATTATTATTTGTGGTTTTGTCGGTCTTAAAATGCGAATGAAAACAACAGAGATAGAAATGTACAAGCCGTACAAACTTAAAAATTAGGAGGGGGGGTAGTAGTTACTCGCCTTGGAACCGGTAGAAACAGCCAATATTGTTCGGGTATATGGAAGCAGGTATGGTCGTTTCGAGAAAGTCTGTTCATCCAGAAAATGACAAGCAGTAGTGACAGCATTGAGACACTGTTGCAGCGGTTCTTGGCTGTGCGAAATGTGAAGGAGGAAGACTTTGCAAAGATAAAAATTGCCTGCTATCACTTTGGAAATGCAAGCTTTGAGTCGTCTTGCAAGAAAGCCGCAGATCTACATGATTATGTCGGATTCGAATGCGATGCGGATGTATTATTCGTGTACTTTGATTTTATTGACGAAGAGAGAAAAAGTCGCTTCTTGGGTGATTGCGGCAAAGGCATGTCCACACACGCACGCAAGGTCTGCTTTGTGCTCTGCGGAGATTCCCCGCACATGCCAGGCCCAACGGACGAGGACGAGCGAAAGGACCGAAGCTTAGCCACTCTAAGGATACACATGGTGGTTCACCCCCTTCTTGACGAATTGGGCACCGAACACGGGCCACCGATTATTTTCCCGTTCTTTCGCCCGAGTGCTGGTGGTGGAAAGCAGCCAATTTCGGAAATGGGGGTGAAGCAGCTGAATATGCTCGCGGGGGGCGGGAAGGAAGTGTTTGAACTTTCAGAATCGTGGTTTGTATCCTGCTCACCAACGTCTTCTAACTTCTTGGAACAGTACAGCAATATGTATGAGAATTCTTTCAGCAACGGCGTATTGTGGGGGCAACAGTATGTGCTCGACCAGATTACCACAATGATAGCAACGGACCCGCGTGCCGGCCTGTACACCCTTACGGAGAAACACGAGGAGTACAGAAACAAGTTGGCGCTTTGGGTTTCAACCCAATTGGATAAATTTGATGAAGATGGCACGTTCCGAGGAAAAATGACCCAGAAGTACAAATCGCGGGAAGGTTTTGGTTTAATTCTCATGAGAAAGGCAAAGAGCAAATTTTACGCAACGATGAAACGAGAGGAAGCAACGGAGGTTGGGGAGAAAAGCGCTTAAAACGAACGTGCGCTTTTACTTTCCCTCCTGATGAGGGTATGCATGCAAGTTACCAGGGCTCGGGTCCTTTTTTTGACTTTTGTAAATATTCGGTACTGCATGCGTGCATTCAAACGAAATACCGGGGAGGAAGATATTTTTTAAATAAAAATATTTTGGTTTTTAAAAGATTGATTATTTGGTTTTAAACAGATTGACTCTGGAACTATTGTGTTTTTCATTTATGTTCATATTAATTTAAAACTCATAACAACTTCTAGTTATTTAAGGGGGGAATATCATAGAAAAAATAAATATTTAAAGTTGTTTCTTCTGGATAAATTATTTTAAAAATAAAAATTACTGCAAGATCTCTTGGTAGTTTACCCCCTTGCCAGTTTCTTCCCTTCCATGTCGTTCTGCGCGTCTATAGGAGTAAGAATGCACTTCCCACCCAAACAGCCGGTAACGGCGCTATCTAATGTACCTGGTTTTGGAAATGCTGGTTTTTTCCATTTAAGATTCAGGGGACGTCCCATGATTCTTTCAAACATCATCTCTGTGGTTTCTTTTCCTTCTGTGGGCCCGCCAGTTTCCTTGTCTACTTCTTGGGGTGGGTTCTTCACCTTGCCTAAGCCACTCTTTTGGACGGCGGTCTTCACCGCTTCGGCGGCCTCGCGCGCAACTTTTGTCTTTTCGTTTGCTCGCGCTCGCGTCAAACTCAAATGTGCGATCGTTTTGTCCGAAAGAAGACCTGGAGTCTCATATGGAGGCATCATGGTGTTGTTCATCTTCAGGAATGCGACGTTTGCTGTCCTCACAAGTCGGCAGTGCATGAGCTTGTTCTTCTTTAACCCGAGCAATAACTTGAGCGTGCACTTGACTTCATTGATGGCTTGGAGAGACCATTTTAATTGGTACTGAGTGATTTGGTCATTCTGGTTGGCAGCGGCACCTTGCTGGGCAACCGTAGAGGACACCATTGCAGCTTTGAACGCTTTGTTCAGATACGCCTCTGTCTCCGCGACGCGCTCGGTCCATTGCAAGCATCGGCGTTCATGCGTGCTCTTTGCCTGCATTAGCGCTTCCTTCAACGCAACTTCTTTCTCTTTCTTGTTCAAGGCTGCCAATTTTGTTTTGTGCGCCTCTTCTTTTGCCTTTGCCACTCGTTCTACGGCTACCCTGTTCATGAACTTCTGCTCCTTCTCGGTGACTTCAAGCCCCGTCAACCCCCGCTGAATTGCGAGCAAAGTGTCTCTGACTTCGTCATGGTCTTCCGTTGCCCTTGCAACCATCATCTTTGAGTGCATGTTGTACAAATGTGTCATCATTGAATCGTGCTTTTCTCGCAGCGTGGTCAAAGCCTCTCGGCTACTTTCGTCGGCCGTGATCATATTGTTTATTTCACCCGCTTCCTCTTGTGCGGCACCACTCGCGTCGTTCTGTTCGCTTTGCCCGACGGGCCCACTTTCGGAAGGCATCCCTGTCATTCCTGACGCATCATCCAGGTCCGGTCGGTCCGGTTGTGGTGGTGGCGGTGGCTGAATCTGTTGGTCAGAGTTCGACGAGTTTGGATTGAAAGTATCACCAGATCCGGATGCGCCTGATGATCCTGAACCCGTCGTGAGAGCGGAGTCGTTTGGTCCTGACGCGGAGTCGTTTGGTCCTGACGCGGTGGGAGTGGAGTCGTTTGGCCCTGACGCGGCAGGAGTGGTGTCGTTCGGTCCTGATGCGGTAGGAGTCGTGTCGCTCGGCCCTGACGCGGTAGGAGGGGTGCCGTTCGGACCTGATGCAGCGGGTGGGCCGCTAGCTCCTGAGGCACTATTAGCTGGCCCGGATGCGGCCGTCTCGCTCGGCCCGGAGGCTGTTGGGGTGTCAGATGGCGTGTCAGTGTCCCCAGTAGGGTGCCCGGAGCCGACACCCCCGAACGGGTGTGACTGTGCGTAAATCATCGGGGCAAGGATCGTGTTGGCCGTAATCGGGTTGGTATGCGGAATTTGACCAGTCGATGGAATATTGCCCAACGAGACTGGCCCCACGTGGAATTGCCGGTCCAATGCCTGGAAAGCTGGAACATGGGGCAATACACCAACGTTTTGTGCAGAGGCACCCAATCCACCCGCAGCCAACATCAACATTGCTACTTGGTTTTTCATTGTTGCGTACTTAAATCGCAAACGCGTAAGAATATCTATTTTTCTGTCCTACAATTTTCACGTCCTTTGTACAAACTAGATTCAAACTTGCAAGAGAGAAATGGCATGGGTCGCTTTTCAATTTCCTATCCCCATTCCCATTCCCATTCCTATTCCTATTCCTTCCATTAATTTACATTTCATTTAATTAAAATATCACAATTTCTACAATTATTTTATATTTAATAGTGTGTGTACTCTTTTGTTTTCTTTAGTATTTACCTGTTATAAGTGAATTGAAACCTTTTCTTTTCCTTTCATTCTCTCTCCTCTCCTCCACCCCCCCCACTTTTTTATTATTTGATTCATTTACATTATAGAATGTCTTCCTCAGTTGAAACTGTTCTAGCTAGACAATAGACTAATAATAATAATACTATACTTGGTTCGTAGTCTTAAATTGAATAACGATAAAGAAGAATCGATAGTATACAAACTTATTGTATAATTATAATAGGAAATATTTTAAATAGATAGGTTTATTACCCTCCCTATATATAATCTTGTGCTTATGTTCCACTTCGATACATATAGGTAAATGTTATTTTAAGTACAATTTGTTTCATAGAGAAACAGTATTTAGAGCAGCGCGTTCGAGACTTCAGAATCTTTCAACAAGATTGGCATTATGATAAGTTTTCATTACTAATACTCTCGGTAGGAAAAAGATTTAGCTTAGAAGTTTATGGATTTTTGTAACCACCTAATTCTTGTTCAAGGCCATTGAAAGGCATGGTGCGAGTGACAGTGCGCTTGCGCCCTGGTGCATCCCAAAAGTATATTACACCGTACAAGACAGCAAAAAAACCTAAACCGCTCAAGAACCAGTCCCTCCCTTCGTTGCGGGTATAGTTAGGGACGTCGAAGTCAATGCATGTTTCCGGTGCAACGCCATCATCCCAAATAAGCTCGTGCTCTTCTGTCAACGGTCGTGTGGGTTTTGCCATTCGGGCAAACGGGGCAGGGGTTGGTGCCGCACCACCTCCCATGGCCCGGGTGCTTGTCTGCAAAACCGGCAAGCGTGTCTTCACATTTGAGACGTTCACTAATAAACGACGAAGGGCCATCGTTGATGCTATGTATACAGATGTCTGGGCGCTACAATTATACTCTAAATAATTTGTCAATACTTCCGTTCATACCTACTTTCAATTGTAACGTTAGTTTTCGTTGCATGAATTGAATGTGTAAACCGTTGGTATAGCTTTCCATCAATAATAGGAGAGGAAGATCAATAAAATAACAACAACAAACATTTATTATTAAAAATTAAAAATGATTTTTTTTTATTTGATGATGATGATGTTTGGTTTCCGTAGTTGATGTTTTGTTGTTCTGATTGTTCGTTCTTCTTCTTGTGTTGATGTTATTTATTTGCAACAAAAACAAAAAATCACAAATTTCCAATGGTATACTGATGTATTAAAAAACATACGAAGCAAAGAGTGTGATGAAACATTTAGAACGGACGGACCAAACAGAGCAGGAGGAGAATAGAGTTAAAATAAGGGTATTTAAAAATTGGAAGGATTTGGGTGAGAACCAAGAAAGTACCCAAGTGAGGGTGGGGATCGGGTAGTGAAACAATTCGGTATTTACCTATCAAATAGTAATTTCAATAGGATCAATTTGTAGTAATTCGAATTTTAAAAACGCAATTTTCTACCCAAGTCAGTACTGTGTATAGATATTGTACTCATACTATATTTAAGTATACTAAATAACATAGGATATATACAGTTTTTGTTTGTTTTTTGTATTGGATTGTAAGCAGTTGTCGTGCCACTTTTTTGGCGCTGTACAAGTATTAATGCTGTGCTCTACTATTTTCATTGCTGGGCTGATTTCCTTTGTATTGATGTGGTGAAGCACCTGTCCTCCTCCTCCTACTATTATACTATTATTAATACTAACTACTACCCGAAGAAGAAGAAGAACAAGAAAGAAGAAGAAAAGAAGAGTATAAAACAAGCAGCAGAAAAAAGGAGCAAAACACTAAACCTCCAAGTTTCAAAGTGACACTACTCTTTCCACACACACCTTCACTGATCCGATAAACTGGCCGGGGAAATCATGTACGGATTCAGACTCCGCCAAAACTCGTGCTAGTAAATAATACTTTTTGAAGCACGTTGCCCCCGCCGCAAACGAAAAGGGGCTCTGTCGGCGTACAAAAGCCGTTACAACGAATGAGCGAGTGGACTGAGCAGTACGACGAAAGTGGCAACGCTTATTATGTTAACTCGATAACTGGAGAAAGCTCCTGGGAAAAACCGCCCGGGTGGGATGTTGCGGGCAAAACTGTGGAAATGAAGCAAGCTGGGGATCTGTCTGCCGAGGTATCGTCTAAGGGGGACGTCGACTCTAAAACGGGTGTGAAAAAGCGAAAAACAAAAGAGGAGAGGGAAGCAGAAAAGGCCGCCCGATTACAGCGGCGAGCGGAGCAGATGGAGAAGAAGCGGGTGCGAGACTTAGAGCGTGCGAAGAAGAAAGCAATAGAAGACGAAATTGAACGCAAAAGACTGGCAGAAGAGGCCAGGCTGAAAAAAATTCAGGAGCTTCAAGAAGCCTGGAACAGTGTTCAATACTCTCTGTTGAATCTCAAACAGCAGAGGTCCCTCGCGGGGAAAGGAATCCGTGCAGTGAAGAACGAGAGCCCTGGGGGGATTAAGATCTTCTTGGCAGAGGTTGGAATTTACAAGGGCGGGTATGAAGATGAAAATGGCGTTCGCCATGATTCTATCAACGTTAAAGACTACAATTTGAACACGCCGTTGCATTGGGCCGCAAAGCTGGGCAACGTGGGCTATGTAAATAAATTTTTGAAAGCAGGAATGGACCCGAGGACGCTTAACGCAAGTGGGCTAAACGCCTTCCACCTATCGATTTCGGGGGGGCACACCGAGTGCGCCCTTGCCCTTTTGCTCGACGGCCAGATCGATCCCATGAAACCAAGCGAGGGGTTGAAGTGCAAGTCCCTCCTCAGCAGCGGTTTTCGATGCCCCAACGAGCAAAAAGACGGGGGGTACTGCGAAAACAAAGTCTGCAAAGAGCGAGGGAACGATATGTTGATGGAAGCGATGAAGAAGGCGAAAGACAAAAAGGTAAAATTCGACATTGCAGAGTTCAACAAACAGGACGACGACGATATACAGCACAAGACGCCACTTCAAATAGCGCTGCGCCGAAAATCGCCAGCAATATACTCTGTGCTAGAAAGCTATGATTTGGGGGGGAAAGAAATGGCAGCCGCCTTGAAGCAGTTCCAAAATGCGACAAGGGTAGAAGACGTACGGGCAGCTTGCGAAGAAATCAGCGCTGCCATCAGCAGGCGGCGCTCAGTGAACGAGACTGAGAAAGCAAAGAACAAGGTCACTAGAAGGACCAGGGGTGATCTCGAATACCCTATTGCATGGCCACTGTACGAAACGATGGCATGTTGGAAAGCCCTCCTCTCTGCAGCCCTGGAAGATCCAGACTCGAACGTCTACGGCCACCAGATGAGGTTTGCTCTGGCGTTGGCAACAAAGTGGCACCAGCTCACTAACTTGAAACGAAAGCTTTTCACTCGGAGGGATTGGGACGAATGCGAAGGCCTACTGAACACTGTAGAGGAAATTTACGACAAATTTGGAGACATTTATGATCTTTATAGGAAAAAATCGGACGACTTGCTCGATGAAACAAAAATAGAGCTTGGGCATGATCCCTTTGAATCGAAAACCGATAACCTCGTAGTAGACGAGGACGATGAAGACAGGAGCTCGAAAAACAGTAGCAGTGATGAAAAGTCATTGCTCCGGTAACGGGGTGGGGTTATAATGAGGGTTTGAGATATTTTTTACTTGTGCGTGAGTCACATTACACAGCATCGTACTAAAATCACAAAACTTTACTTCCTTTGTTGTTCTTCTTATTTACTCTTCTTACCGAGGAGGGTACTTCTTCTCCAGGGCACAGCAGGTACACACAGTCATCTAACACGACTGCGACTTTCTTCTCTCTCTTCTTTGTTCGCGTCTTCTTTCTTTTTTTGTTGTGTGTTCGTTCTGTTCTTCTTCTTTTTTTCTACTTAGCTTTAGTTTGATTACAAACAATAGCCCATCCAGCTCAGGCGTTATTTCCGAAGGAGTTCTGCCTGAAATCGAATTCGCATCACTGAAGGGAACCGTATACGATAAATCGTTCGTGCTGTCCGTCGCCAACAGTGTTTTTTACCGTAACAATAGTAAAATGAACAGAATCTTTGGATCTGGAAAGAAGAAAAAGGAGGCCCCTCCGAACCTTTCGTTGGACGAGGTCTCTGAGAAAATGACGAAGAAGTCGGGGCATATGGAGACTAAGATAGCCGGACTGGAAAAACAGATTTTAACGATTAAAAAGAAGATGAAGACGTCCCGAGGTCCCGCGAAACAGCGGCTGATGAACCAGGCAAAACAGTTGCTGAGACGTAAGCATATGTATGAAAACCAGTACAATATGCACAGCCAACAGCAGTTCAACTTGGACCAAATGAGTTTCACGCTGGACACAATCAAGGATACCCAGGCAACGGTTGCCACAATGAAAGAGACAGCGTCGACAATGAAGCAGCAATTCAAAGAACTGAACATTGACGAGGTGGAGGACATATATGATGATTTGGAAGACCTCATGGATGACGCAGGGGAAATCCAAGAGCTTATGGGCAGGAGCATGGGAAATATGGACGACATCGACGATGACGAGCTGGAGGCTGAGTTAGAAGGGTTAGATGACGAGCTTTTGGAAGATTTGGAGTCCGACGCTGCACCGTCTTACTTAGATGAGGAGGCTCTTCCAGCGATTCCAGCCGGTGGTGATGGTGGCAATGGTGGTGGGGGTGGAGGTGGAGAGAAGGAAGGGGTTGATGAATTTGGGGGACCAATCCCTGCGGCGGAATAAAAATCCAAAAAGAAGAGGAGAACAAAAGAAGTTTGGAAAAATTCGAACACATTGTAATTTTCTTTAAGGTGCGTTAAATTCTTTGCGCAGGATGTGCTCTCTATGGGGCGTTGTGCACGTCGACCCAAGCGCCGGCCTGTACGCGGCAGACTAAAACGCCCTCGACGTAGCATTTATCAAGCTGTGAGGGGGGTTAGGAGCGGTGGAGGCAGCGTGGGAATAAAGTTAAATAACAAAACAATGGCTGTTATTTTAAAAAAACTAAATATTGGCTGTTTTTAAGTACACCGCGAATTATCTTCCTCTTATTACCAGACGAAATTGAATCTCTCTGCTCATTTTGTCCATGAAAAGTTTACGTTCCTTCCTTGATGTATGGCTCTGTTATTTTAAGTAAGGACACTTAATAATGTCACTCTTCTCCCTATTTTCTTGATTTAATTTCACAAGAGCGTTTTTACAGAGTCAAGAGAGGGTTATTATCATATTATTTTACACACTAATTCTGCTCCTCCTGGTTTAATTTTATCTTTTTTTAAAAAACAAAATACTGGCGGTGGTTAATATTGTATTTAAAAATGATACTAAATATGACTTTAAATTATCTTCCTCATGTACCGCGAAAATGAATCTGCTTCTCTTTCCTGTCCATTTAGGGTTTACGTTCAACTTCTTTCACCGATGTCTCACCCATAGATAACTCAAACCTTGTGTGATTTTCCAAGCAACGGCGTTAAATACAAAATCGATTTTTTACTAGATTTTTAAACGCCACCACTGAACTGGTTTCCACTACTTAGCAAGTTTTTCAGCTTTGGTAATTTTGACAGATTCTGTATTGACCCTGTAAAGCGATTACTTCTCACATCTAGTGTCTCCAAATTCGACAGATTTTGTAGTGCCCCAAGCGACCCATTCATAACATTGTTTCGCAGATTGAGAAACACCAATTGGGATAGTGTTCCTAGATAACCAACAGATCCATAAAACATGTTATCGTTCAAAATGAGCTCAACCAAACGCTCCATTCTAGTCAGCCCTTGCAACGTTCTTGTCAGGCAGTCATTGGCCATACTCAAGTAGTGTAATCTAGTCAAATTGTTCAAGAAATCTATTTTTCCAGAAAATTTATTTTCCGTAAGTGCAACATCCATTAAATTGTTCAATCCTTGGATAGCTTCCAGGCTTCCATTCAGCTTATTTTTGACAAGGCGAATGATTTTGAGGTTGGTCAAATGCCTCAAAGTTGTTATGGGACCATGAAAATAATTAGCGCCCAATGACAATAGTGTCAGTGCTGTGAGGGGATGCAATGGGCCCAATGTACCCATAATACCGCAACCAAAGACCTGCAAATGTTCCAGTTTAGTCAAAGTAGAAAATGTGCGTAAATCACCGCCAATACGGCTCCCGGTAGCTTGCAGAATTTTCAAGCCTTTCATTGAGGGTGCCCAAGGCTGTAGCTGATATGAGTTGTCATGTAGAGCTGTTATCCTGTAGCGACCTTAGATGGTTCCTGGACACATCCAATTTCTCTAAGGCTAAAAATTGACAAAGTTGACGGGGAAACTCAGTTATGTTGTTGCTGCTCAAGTTTAACGTCTTCAGCGTCATTTGAAATGCTTCAATAAATGCTGGTGGTAAAGACAGCGAATGAATGCCATGATTGTGCCAAGACATTCTGATTGATACTGGAGATGATTTTACATGGATTTCCCTAAGTGTCCTTGATGTCGCCAACCCATATGGAAAATTCTGTACATTTGTATGGGACACATCAATAATTTTCAATGCCATCAGATTGCCACTTGTAAATGTTGTTGGGAGGTGCGTCAACCGTGGGTTGTTTTGCAAATGAATAGACTCTACTGCTGGAAAATACTGCCCAGCATTATCGGGTATGTAGTGTACATTTGAACCATCGCATTGCAGCGAAGAGACCTGTTCAAAGTTACAAAGTGGTGTTCCTAATATGCCGCCGGATACATTGAAGTAGTATTTCTCGGTAGCACAGAGGGCAATGTCGCCGACTTTTTGAGTACATTTTGTAACCACGGCTTGGTATCGAAGTGCCGTTATGACCGCAAATATGAGAAGTAGGACTGGACTTAGCCATACTAACAAAATTCGATCCCAGCGGGCCGCAATGTCCGCTAACCGGCATTTACGCACGCGCGCTTTCATCACCGAAAACCGCGTTGTCCTGCCCTCTACTTCGTATTTGTCAATTTGCAGAACTGAGTACAAGTCGTATAAATCCAAATTGATCGTAGCCACAGGCTTAATCAGCGCCAAATGCTCAAGAAATGATAGGTTTGCATTGGACTGCAAACGCAAGATACCATTCAGCATAAAGTAGGCGTCACAAATGACTTCAACGGTGATTAGCATGACCACCCTATTCGGGGAGGTTCTGAAAAATTGCAAAATCATCGCCGTTGCAAATGCGTTGAGAAAGATAACAATGACGGAGGTCAGAACAATATCCCCATTCAAGGATTGCGGGGACAAGAGTGCACCTATTTGTAACCCAACCTCGACGGCTTCAAACAGCAGAACCCTGTACACGTATTGCGGGTTCTGCGGATTGAAACACGTCCAGCAGTACTGGAGGTACTGATGGTTTCTCAAACGCAGCATGATGGGCTTCAGGAACTCTACTTGTTCCCATAGGGATGAATATTGCATGTGTCTAGTAGGCTTGATAATAAACCCAGATGAATAGCATATACCCGTCGAAACAGCGAAATAGATATAAGAAAACAACAAGCCCGTTCCATTATAGCCCTGCAACAGGGTTCCTCCATAAATCGCCAAGCTGGAAGAAAATAGAACGGATGCAAATATTGTGAACTGTGCTACGCTCACTTTCAGCGCAGCAGAGGTGGTGCGTTCTACCGAGTAATAAACGACCTTGTGTCCTTGTGCTAAAAAGATAAAGAAACACACCATGAGAACAACGGCATTAATAAATGCTACTGTACGCACTGCACGCCAATCAGAAAGCTGTGAAAGATTTGCCGAGCACTTGGTGTTTCCTAACGGGTCAGAACTATTAAAGGCATAGTGACAGCTCCCGGATGCCCTCTCCACGATGCATGTACTACTATTACCTAGAGAATACCACTCTGTCCGAAAGGGCACGTCCGTTTCGTCCAACAAGTTTCTCATAAATGCTACATGCAAGGCTGCCAATTTTTTGTCAGCAACAAATTTTGGGGCGGCCTCTAACAATTCCTCCAATCTTGCTGGTTTTAAGTCACCATCTCTTAATTCCTTCCGGCGTTCGTAGGACAAATTGTACCAATTATGTTGTGGGTAATATCTACTGGGCTGCAGCAAATTACAACGAGGACGGGCAGTGCAGTTTACGGGCTCGCACTTTGGAAATGAAGCCTGGCATGCAACAGTTGCAACAGGAAAGTCGGAAGGGAAATACGCTTTTAAAACCAACAGGGCGCCGTCTAGTGCCCCTATGCTTTCCTCCAAACCAATCCCTGTTCCTTCAAGATCGGGATCCAACATATGAAATGCCCCAGAATTTGCAATGGCAGGGCAAGTAATGTTCATCAACAAGAACAATCTCTTACTTATCGACTCTGGGTATCCCCGGGTGTACAGTTTGCAACCGTTTCGTTGCATTTCCGACGACATAGATGCTGGTTGATGGGTTTCTTCCGGGTTCGGACTCACCAATTCTATAATGGCAAGCACCCCTACCATGAGCAGTACCAATGCAACAAAACGTCTTTTGATCCCCGGTTTACCTTGTTTTGTTCGAAATCGTAGCACCACAAAATGCCCTACTGCAAAATTTATGACAAGGAATTCTAATTCTAAGATCGTACGATTTGAAATGAAGGAGTCAATAATACCTCCGTGCGTACTTTCTCCACACAAAGTCTTTACTTTGCCTTCGCCCTTTGCTATAAAAATTCCAAGCACCGTTGTGAGTACAAAACAAATACTAAGCCCTAACGCGGTCAATGGAAGCTGGTAAACAAACGACCCCGAAACTGGCGTTACCGTGCGCCGGTTTTGTCGTGTTTCTATAGCCTTGTTTATGTCCCTTAGCGGATTTAGAGTGGCATTGTCATGGTCTAGTTCGAACACGAACGTGCCCTTTAATTCCCGGTCATTCTGGTCTTCCGTGGGGTCCTCCATAATATGGAACCTCGTCTACTATACCAGTTTATTCTACGGTTATTTTGTACATTGAACCCACTTTGCGACGAAATTGTGTTTTATTCTTTTTCTCAAGGTTGGTTAAAAGTTATAATTCATATTACACACACTTTGCGACGAATTTTTGTGTATTTATATGTGCACGGTATACAACAACTAACAGGAAATATTACAAATAATTCATTACCTGGGTATCCGTACCGTGGGTACCAAAGGAGGGCATAATACCAGGTACCTTCAGGTACCTGTACCGGTTCGAACTATGTACGAGGAACCGGTATAAATCCCTTGGTGGTGCCCGTACCGTACCCGTGCCCGTACCACCAGTAGTTCACTCATATAATAATTCTTGAGTATCATCATAATAGACAATAATAAAAAATATTATTATTACTACATTATGCCATTATGTTATTTATTAAAAAATTATCATATTTTTTTTTTGTTTTTTTATATTTATTAGCTGGACCACTATTATATTAATAAATATTTGAACTAACGTACCGTTCCGTAAACGTACGGGGTATTATATTATACCTGGTTCCATACCTGTACCTAGGTACCGTAGTGTTAATATTAGTACGAATGTATGAACTACACGCAACAACAATTCCAACAACATAGAATATATATTTATTAATTATTGCATTATCTTTTTTTAAAACTATATAGACTACCAATAAAATTAAAAAAACAAAAATATGATGACAAGGAATAAAACGGCTATTGGTGCTCATGTTTATTGATATATTATAATAATTGCTAAAAATTAAAATTTAACTGGCAAAATAAAGAATTGGTATATGCATACTTCGTCGGACATAGTCTAGCTCTGGCCTATTCATAATTTGGAGAATGCCCGGGAAGCGAGACCTGAAGAAGTTTCCCGTCCGTGGAAACAAGGCAACAGATGATATGAATGACGCGCTGTGGTGGGCAGCGTGTGAAGGAAAGTCGAATTTGGTTCAAGGAGCCCTGGCGAAAGGTTGGGAGCTGGTACGTGATCCATTTGATGTAGAGAAGGGAGACCCGTATGCTAACATAGAGTACCAAAGGGATTGGGCAGATCCAAAGTACGAGACAATAGAATTTGGACCTCAAGACGTTGAAAAATACAAGAGCACTGCACTGCATCGCGCAGCAATCTTCGATCAGGCGGAAATCGCGTTCCTGCTCATCGAAGCGGGGTGGAATCCTAGTCACGAAGACAAAGATGGCTGCACGCCCGTGGACGATGCATACGCGGTAGGAAGCTGCGACCTTGCGCTGTATATTAAATCGAAGGAAAAATTAAACAGTTTGTAAAAACATTTTTAACTATCATACCTCTTATTAATTTTATTAAAATAAGAATTTGCGCATATTTTTATCGCTTCCGCTTCTTGGTCAGGTGTTCCTCTACGTTTTCGCAAACACTGGCAGTGCATGACTGAAACTGCAGCCGTTCCTCACTCGTTTCCTCGGTCAAGCATTGGTTAACAGAAAACCCTACTTTACCAATACCACTCTGCAAGGCTGCCCGAAATGATTCTTCGTTCGTCAGTATATCGCTCTCTTCCTCTGCAAACCATTTGTGGGCCAGGGTCTC
>JACKZZ010019894.1_pt1 | contig 16369 bp, 12 predicted proteins | sample 8027871 | NCBI WGS metagenome assembly JACKZZ01 (sample SAMN15724774, study PRJNA655200) | protist metagenome | isolation source: fluorescence activated cell sorting (FACS) single amplified genomes of... | place: USA: West Boothbay Harbor, Gulf of Maine | collected 2000-07-19
GAAAATAATAATAATAATAATAATCGAGAAAAAATAAATAATAGAAAAAGACAGGCTACGTCGGAACTATCTTCTGTAGGTTCAAATATAAGCAAAGGAAATTCAGAAGAAAAAGGGAAAAAAAAGAAAGGTAATGATAGGAACAATAAAAAGCACGCAAGGAATAATAAAGAAGAGCCTGAAGTTGAGGACGCTACTATTCAAACAGAAACAACCCCTGCAATCGCATTGGATAGGCTAGATCACTTAACTTTAAGTGAAACAAATGATAATAATATTCGAAACAAGGAAAAAATAAAAAAGTCGGATACAACGAAACAGCACGATGAAGCTATCGAGGAAGTTAAAAGCAATACGAATAAAGAAGAGCAGGAGTTAGAACACGAAGAGGGGCAGAAGGAAAAAGATGGTAAAAACCACGGGTCTCGCAATAATGAAGAAGGGCAAGAAGCGGTAAGAAAAGAGGAAGAATCGACGGAGACTCCAGAACTCACTACAATTGATTCTGCTGATTGGGAATCACGTTTATTTGTCCAAGGGCCTGCTAACTTATTAACTGAAGAATTTATACAAGAAAATTTTTCAGAATATGGCCAACTGGAGTATGTAAAACTTTTATATAAAGGTGGTAAACCAAAAGGTATGGCATTCGTAAAATATGCCACAGTAGCCGGTGCATCGAATGCAGTAAAAACTGTAAATGAAAATGAAGAAATGGTTGGTACTGTACCGGTAAAAGTTAGTATAGCTGAACCACAAAAAGGCAAGCGGCAAAAGCGACGAAGAGATAATAATACACCTCAACAGGAAGATCATAACAATACTCAAAAGCGGTTATCTAACTCAAGGCAAAAAAAATCATCTTCTCAATCTAGCGACAGAGACCAAGGAAATAATAGTCATGGTGGATCACGAAAATCTCGATTTAATTCGAATGTGACGGCGATGCGTAATAATAATAGTAATAGTGCAGAATTTTACCAACATCAAAGGCAACTGCAATATCCATATCAACAAGGTTTTCATCAATCATCAGCAGGCCATATTTTTCATCAACAACCACAACTTGGGGCGCTTCACCTTCAACAGCAAGGAATTGTTCCAAATTCCCCTCCAATATATTATAACCCAATGTATGGAGGTCATTTAAACAGCGATGGGCACATCGCACCAAATAATATGGGAATTGAATGGCAATCATATAATCAAGCGATGTATTATCAACAAGAAGCCCAAGCAGCGCAATATGCGGCTACAATAAACCAACAATCCAGTAGAAGCGCGAGTAATTTGTCTGGTGGATTTAGCGGTACGATGCAACAGAATAATACTCGGAATACTGGGCTATCCTCTAGATTAAGGAATGCCCCAAATACAACAATAAATACTATTAATGCTGGCGTGAACCACGGTAACAATCAGTTTCTTCCTTCTCATTCCTATGGAAATATAAAATTTAACCCTCAGCAGTATCATAATACTAGAAAACAAAGGAGTGGCGTTGCAGCCATTGCAACAACTACAGCAATTGGGAAGGATAACAATAGCGGCGGTAGAAGTAGTGGTAAACATAAATATACGCCATCTGATGACGACGATGACGAAAGCAATGCAAACACTAAACCAAAAAGAACGAAACGCAGAACAAATAAAATGAGTGCCGGAATTGAACTACTTCGCATAAAATTAAAAGAATTTGATGATGCTACATCTATGTCATTATTGCATATTATGCATCGCTTCGAAGAGGAACATATTGATTTCCAGGTGTTTTTAGCCCTGACGGATGATGATATGAAAGAATTGGGGCTAAAAATGGGAGATCGTAAACGTGTTGTAATGGCACAAGATTATTTTTCCAATCAAGGAGTGACAAATGATGGTGCTGGTACTAGGCTTAAAGCTTTATAATTTTTTCCACATATATATATGTGTGAGTGTGGAGTGAATATATTTTAACATATTTGATGTGTAGCATTTCTCTAATTTATTCACACATAAACTGTACGCTCGTATTTAAATTTATTATGCATATACGAATTAAGACAAAACGAGATTTTAAAAAAAATATTCAACCCACCCCTCTAATTCTTCTTGGAGATTGACATTTTTTTGCGTTACTTCCCAAAACGACGTATTTAAGTGGTTTAAGCCTAGCGCTGTCGCTATCCATGTTTGGGTCCAACCGGTTTCTACTGACCACACACCCCAACCGGCATCTGCATCTGAACCCCACACCTCCCATTTTTCAAAATCAAAAGCTCTAAAATATGCACCGGAATACATTTTGTTTTTTGATTTAGATTGTATGCGAATCAAAAAATCTTTTAATTTGTCTAACGATTTTGCAACTGTATGATTCTTACTCAGTAAACTATGATATGCTTCATTTAAACCAATCAACGCAAAGTTGGAAGTATATAGTAGATCAGAAACAGGATCGGTGTTTTCTTGGTTTAAAGGGGCTTCAAAAGTGCCGTAATCATTGTTATTCGGAATTCGAGCACTTCTATTCCAGCCTTTTGCTGAAATTTCTTCTCGGAAAGCACCTGTTAAATCATCTTGTCTTTCTAATAGCCCATTCATGACAGTATGCAGCCAATTTACGTGCTTTTCAGTTCTATTTACATTTACTAACCACGCTAGAGGTAACAACATTCGTGCACGTTGCATAGTAATACCGTTTGAAGTTGGAATCCAATAGGCGGGATAATGTTCCATCATATGCTCTATGGCATTATATGCACGATCATAAAGTGGTTGATAGCCAGTGTTTTGGTAACCCCATAAATATACTGCCCACATATAGCATTGATAGTGAGGGCTATAATTGCTACCAACATTTGAAAAATCATTATTATAATAGGATTCCCACCCGTTTTGTATTATTTCAAGAAAACTAGAGCTTGGGGGCCCAAAGCCATTGACCCCCGTAATTCTTAAGTTACTTAAAATAGAGGAAGCTAGCACTGTGTTATATTGTTCAGTCCTTAACAAAGCAGAAACGGCAATGCCAGCCAGCAAACTTCTAGCACTATCATCTTTGTAAAAAGTACTAATGCTTGCTGTTGTACTATCGTCCCATTTTAATAATCCAAACGTATTACCATTTGGGTCACCAGGAGATAAATTTGGAAAAAATCCATTTAAAAAAGTACCATGAATCCAAGCATAATTTAATAAATTAGATGATACAACTTTGTATTTTTCTCCACTTGTTGGGGTATCTATTGATAAGTAATATTTCATCGCGAATACCATCGCAGTTTCAGTAATACAATCGTTCCGCAAAGCACGAGCTTTTTCTTGTGAACCATCTGGTAAAATGCTTGTTGTAAAACCTTCAATCACACCTAATTTTCCAAATGCCGTTAGTTTTGTATTTTTTTTATGCAATTTGAAGCTACTATTTAACATTCCAGAATTAATAAACCAATCAATTGTATTATCCACAGCCATACCAATTGCATTTGATGGCATTGTTTCATTCATCGTGTACATTGTCTGTATAATTGGAGCTTCATATGATAACGGGAGATAATGAATATCTTCTTTATTGGAAATACCCAATAAAAAATTAAATATTCTATCTAAAATGTTTGTCCATAAATTATATGGAGAGAATCTGCTGGTAATGAAATTAGATAGCTTTGACGTTGAATATAAAATATTGCTACTATTATTCATGAGATATAGCAATGGATATGTATTAATATTGGGCAATGGAAGCGTACAATTATCATAACCGGCAACTTTACTAAATACTAATAGCATATCTGTTTCATCCGTGTCATCTTTCGTAGTAAAATAGGATTTATGAGCGGTCAAAATCCTACCATTGTAAAATTTAGGATCAGCAAAAAAGGAACTTGATTGAACCACTACTCTTTCTAAGTTGATTTGCGAAACATTAGCTCTATCACCATCATCAAAAACAAAAAACTCGATATACAATTTAATATTTTTTTTCCGTACCACATTTAATATTTCTAAGCTTAATATCGTTGGATATTTTGGGTATAAAGGGGCCAATGAAAGCACAATGCTATTTAATTCCGCTTCTTCGACAGTTTTTAACAAAGAATTAAACAGGTGCAACTTAAACCCAGAGCTTGCTAATGACTTTATTAAATCATTGTTCTCGTTGCAGTGGGCATAAATACTTTTTGCAGATGATAGTTCTAATAGATGAAACAATATACAGGCCACAAATAATACAACAGCTTGCATGGTGTTTTTGGGTCAAGAAATTCACAATTAGTTTTATAATCTTGTATGTAACGTACATTAATACATGTCCAGGCAAACGTGCGCACTCAATAATATGTCAATATCGCTCTTTCTTTAATAATAAATAAATAATAATACTATAATAACCACACTAATAATACCCTTCTTTCCTTGAGATTCGAGATTTAGATTGGAGTGTGATGAAGAGATAATTATAATAGCATGTTAAAATTATATTATTATTATTATATTATACGAGTGTGGTACTACTATCGCTATCACCAAAGTGGTATATAGCATCATAATGAAGCTAAAGCAGGTGCCATAACAATAATACACCATTGGCTTTATTATAATATTGAAGTCATTGTGCCCCATTATATATATTGTTCGACATATTTGTTTGGACACATTTTTTGGCACCTTTGCTAGGGTTTGCTATAGCAGGCGGCTACCACAGGCGGATGTGGCAAATTAAAATCAACTGTAGTTTACATTTTCAATTTTTTTCAATTTTAATTTTGACATCATATTGCAGAGTGACGTCAGCCATCATCGACGGGAATAATAAACCTATTGAAGTGAATAATAGAATAATAGAGATAAATACAACAGTAATAAATACATAATAATAGAGTCTATTATTATATTATCATCCGGAAGAAGAATAAAATTAAAGTAAATAATAATAATAATTTCAAATAATTTCAATAATAATTAATAATACGTATAATAATAATAATAAAATTAAGATAAAAAAAATACACTGCTGCTGTGGGGCTGTGGGGTGTGGTAATAGTAATTACTGAATCGCCGATCACCTGTTGTGACACTTACAGACATTTCTTGTATAGAGAGCAAAAATTAGATTGACGTAAAACAATCATACTATTAATAAACAGCTTTTGATTTGTGTGTTGGGGTATTAATCGACTAATTCACCACGTCCAAGATTATAAATATTTAGAATCACTACAAAAAGCATAATGAAACAACCTTTGTCCTGCTTCACCAGAACAGTTTCCTATTTTTCAATATTAATATTGTTGTTTGCAATATCAATAAAACACTTACAACCAGTGCAGCAGCTATTCATAGATTCAATGCAAAGTATTCATGAAGCCAATCTAATGCCCGATATGATTCAACGCTTTGGTTCGCGTTTTATGATACGCCACACGTTTAAGTACAACGAAGCATTTTCTGAAAATTTAAATTATAAAGATGACTTTATCCGTGGTCTAAAGCAAATGCCTATTGCCGTGAAAACGGAAGATGCTAATGATCAACATTATCAAGTAGATACCCGCTTTTTTGATTTAGTACTAGGAAAACACAAGAAATATAGCAGCGCGTTATACCCTTCACCAAACACACCGGTTAAAGATGCGTCTAAGCTATTAGCTGATGCTGAAATCGCTATGTTGAAACTATATGCAAAACGTTTGAACATTTCTAAATCAAAAAAATATAAAATAATGGATATTGGCTGCGGTTGGGGATCAATTACTTTATGGTTTGCAGAGACATATCCAAATTGTGATATTGTTGGGTTCAGTAATTCAAAAACACAACGAAAATATATTTTGGAACAAGCAAAAAAACGCAATTTAAATAATGTTGAAATTGTAACAGGTGATATATCAACAATACAATTTGATGAATCTTTGGTTGGTACATTTGATCGACTTATTTCTATTGAAATGTTTGAACGTAAGTTCCTTCTCTGCCCCCTTAACCCTATTTCATCATTCCTCTAACGCATTACTACTTCGTATGCCATGTCCTATAGATATGAAGAATTATGAACAGCTTTTCCATAAAATTTCACCGTTATTAAAACCAAGCGGATTAATGTTTATACACATTTTTGTATCACGAGTGCACCCAATACATTTTGTAGTTCAATCTGACTTGGATTGGATGACGAAATATTTTTTTCAAGGTGGAACGTTGCCATCTGAAGATTCATTATTATATTTTCAAAATGATTTTGTATTGAAGAATAAATGGAATGTTAATGGAAATCATTATTCCTTAACACTGGAAGCATGGTTGCAAAACATGGACAAAGAAATTGTTACAGTTCGTAAATTATTCAACGAATATTATGGTAAAGAACAAACCAATCAATGGATTGCACGATGGAGGACATTTTTTATTGCTTGCTCTGAATTTTTTGGTTTAGACGGCGGTGGGACATTTTATGTTAGCCATTATTTATTTGAAAAACGTTAAAAAAGCGCGCTGGTACTACTCGTACGCGTAGTTTTTTGTGCTTAGTATAAATCAAAACAATACGCGCATGTATTTTTTTACATATTATATGTGTGTAAAATATTAAATGTTCTTTACTCTCATTAATTTAAAATAATAAAATTTTATACTATATCATAACACTTATATAAAGTTTACGCGCAATTTTAATTTGTTTTTAATTTTACGCTCATAATTTGATATGATAATTCCTACTCTTCAAAAGAAAAACATGTAACTCAGGTAATAATATTTCTTACTGACACTTACGGTGAAATAGATTTTACAGGAGCTCAGAATTACTTTAAAGAGTGTATTACCATGTCTTTACTAAACCCTTATTATTTTTTATTAACTTATATTAATTTTTATTATTAGGTATGCAAACAAACGAAAAAGAAACAAAACCAACGCGAGAGCAAACCCGTAAAAAATCACGCAAAACCCGGACTCGGAACTTAGAAATAAATATAATAATAAATAATAAGCTTAATAATTTATTAAATTTTATAATGAATGTGATGAATAATTACAATATGATAATAATACTATATTATTATTATGTATTATCATATATAAATATAATAAATACTTACAGTATATAATAATAATACATAATGCATATAAAAATTAATTATAATAACACAGTTACAGTAGTTGTTATTATTTATTTACTCATAGCACCATGCGCACATATAATACGTTTTTTTCTAATAGGTTTTTCCTCCAGGTTTCTCTTAAAAAAAAATGATATTTTTTTATATATTATTTTCTATAAAACATTTTATGATGTTTTCGATATATGTGATAATTGTAGATTTTCTCTACTGTCGTTATCTCGCTCATTCCTTCCGTTGCTCTCTCTCTTTTCACTACCTCTCTTGTTCCTTCTAATATTAAACTGAATATTCATGACTGTTGTTTTTCAGTAATTTACCCATGATAAATAATAATTACAAAATAATTCCATCTTAATGTTTTTATTAATTAACATATATATATGTATGCATATATATTAAAATATGAGTAACATTTTAGTATATATTAAATGTGTTCTTACTCATTAATTAATACGTATTTAGTATTTATGATATATATATATATATATATTTCACATTCATTACATGTATAATAATATATATATTTCACATTCATTACATGTATATATATATATATTCTTATTATTATATATATATTCTACGAGTAACAGTATAAGATTTTATAAATCACAGATATAAAATTTTATTTAAATTAATGAATAAGAATTAGTATATACACACGTATATTAATGAGTAAGAACATATAAATTACGCACATATATAATAATAATTTATTACTGGGTAGTAGTGTGTTAAGCTTAAAAGATTTAAGTTTTTAATTTAATATGAGTTCTCAATTTATAGCGCTACTTCGCCACTAACGACGGTACTATCTTTTTCTTTGTATAATGCACGTATCTTTTCCGGGAAAAACGATAAGAAATCTTCAATCAATTCTTCACGATGTGATGTTTTTAATACACCATGTTTTTTAAAAAGATCTTTTACAGAATCAAAAATAGCAAATCGTTCTTGTACTTCTGACTGTTTCAAATTTAAATTTTCAGGCCACGGCTTCCAATTAGAAAATAACTTCAATTTTTGTAATACATCCATGAACATTTTCTTTTTACCATTTAAGTCAACTAATGGACTTTGATTTTCATTAAAAATGTAATACTTTAATTTAGTGATATATTGTACAGATGCAAGCAAAACTCTTTGGTTATCATGTATAATGGGGGAACCCGGCAGCGCAGCCGTTTTAGAGCGTTTGCTACCACTCGGAGAGCTACCACCGTTAAGATGCTTTCGCTTGCGCCTTATAGAGGTAGATGCAGAAGAAAACGGTGCACGGGCTTTACAGATGTCTCATGATATTCACAAGCGTCAGACGAAATTGCAGTTAATTGATGGTACTATACGCACAGATACGCCAGAATCATCTATCAATGCAATAAATACGCCAGAACATTTGTTATACGGTCTGACACAAGAGGAAATGAACGGGAAAGACAATAATAAATTTATAAATGGCATACCACAATTGTGGAACGCATTTCAGTATCATAAGTTACATCGTTTACATAAACAATTTGCTGGTGAAAAATATGGTTTGATTGCTTCCAAAATGAAAGAGGATGGTAAATCACAGCAAGACGTATACGCCTTTTTTGAATTCATGAGAGAGCGTGAGAAGATTGATATACGCAACAGAAAACCCTCCCGGTTCAGTCAGTGCGATATATGCAAACGAAAAAGTGCTTCATCAAACATGATTTCTTGCAACCAATGCGAAACAATGTTTTGTCGTTCGTGTGAACATTTAACTGGTGGTGTGTACATTGGAAAAAATAAAAATCGCTGGCATTGCAATGTTTGTAGTGGTAAAAGCCCTAGAAATTCAAGGATCCGTGGGAAAAAAATTTCAACATTATTGACACGAAAATCAAATCTTGCCGTTTTGAATCTATTAAGACCTGATGGAAGTTGGGCATGTGCGCAATGCACTTACATCAATCTAGCTAGGAAAAAGAAATGCAATAATATAGTTGCAGGAAAGCAATATTTCGACTCTTCTGGCAAATCAACATAAACACGTTGGTTCTTTTTGTAATGTATTCTCTCAGATTTTTTGTTTATATTTGGGCTGCTATATTGTTGATTGCTTCTAGTTCTGGTAGACCTTCGTCTAGTTGGCAATACAACAGCCAAATTACAATCGTATAGTAGCGTCGGCTTGTAACGGTCCTCTAAGTCATCGTAACCCTTCCTATCGCCCATTTCTTTTGCACTATCCTTGTTTTTTGCAACCGCATCTGGAATATTTATCACTTGGTAATCTGGGCCAATACGAATTTCTGCGATCTCCTCCTCAAAACTTTCTTCGCTGCTAACATTGCTGTGTACCGGGTCGCTTTCACCCTCTTCATCGTTTGACGACCCATCGCTATCTGATGCGGCCGTTCCCAGAGTGCTTCCATGACTACTATTATCATGATTTCCAATAGCTGTTGTATCCCTACTAGAAGAAGAGCTAGACGAGGAAGAGGAGTTCCTTGATGCAATATTTGTATTATTGTCACCACCACCACGTTTCTTCTTCTTTTTGTTCCTAATGACTTCATTGCTATTTTCAGTATCGTCATCAAAGGTTGGTTTCAACTTAGGAGGTTTCGATAAAATTGATGTATCCAATAAAGGTTTGAACTTTTTCTTTGCTGGTAAGTATTCCAGACAGCAGCTGTAGGTTGGTTTTGATGGATTGGTTTGTTTTGACGCCGCGGATCCATCGGGGTAAACATAGACGCGTTGCATGATTGTTTTTACATCGTTTTCGTCTTCGTCTCTGGAGAAGAACACTTCGTTTTCACCAAATTCATGTTTTTGATTACGATTTTTACTAGAATGTAAATGTGTGTCTTCTGTTCGAAAAAGCCATTTTACTCTCATAAGCTCTTGTTGACCTATCTTATAAAATGACTGTATAAGTGCTATATATGGCTTAGCGTCACGCGATGTATCGTCCGATTTTAAGTGTACGAAATGACCAACAGAATACACGTTCGCCCCTATCCTAATCTCTCTATAATAATCTTTATTTCCTTTTTTTGTCACAACTTTTCCTATGAACTTGACCTGAGACATATTGTTACTAATGTTTGCAATATATGTGTGAGTGATGACGACGACGACCTATTCGATAATATCGTTTTGCGTATAGATTTTACGATGTAGAAGGTTATTATGGTGTCGTGCAATGCTTGATAATGGAGATTATAGTTACAATAAGATATATTTCATGAAATTACGGTCTCCTGTATTAATGTCAATATATGTACATATCTACGTGAAGGTACATGTATGAGTTTGAGAAACGAGCAGTAATTGTAAACAGCTATAGTGTACCGAACAAATTAATGTAGTATTCCAGTATTGTTGTTACACGTATTGTGCTATTGTAAAAAATAAAAATAATAGTTCTATAATAATATTGTATTACATAGTGTGCCACGCCCAGTTAGAGTTTTTTTTTTTAGTTTGTAATAGTTGTAATGCTGTGGCAATGCTAATATATAAAAATGGTGAAAGACTGGTTTCGAAGAGTTTGTGAAGTGGTTGGATAAGTCCATAGTGTACCGTTCTATTTATTACTCTATCTCTTTGACAAGTCATGGAAGATAAATTTGATTAATTCATTTATTGGTGGCGCCCCCTACTTGTGTGGACACGTAACTTCGTCGTTCCAGGTGTGAGTGGATAGCACTAGATAGCATTGCGCTACATAATGATTGTATAATATGTAATATAGATTAATGTACACAAAATTAGACCTATAGATAGAGGCCGGGTATTTACACTAAGGCTTTTGCGTCCCATATAGATTTTTCAAATATCGCATAAACAACCACACTATTGATTAGCATGTTAATTGAACTCGCATAAACCTCAATGATGTGCCAAGTGCCAAATAATAAAAAAAAAAATTATATTATTTCTTATAAATATATTAAGTATATATATTTGTATACTAATACTTCTATCAAATAAAATAGCAATCTTAGTATACAATTATATATACTTAATATATTAAAAAAAAGTTTGACGGATTTCAGAAATTTTTCCTTGTGTATAGCTAGCCAGCTAGCCAGCTAGGTTATGATGTAGTAAGAATTATTATTATATTATTTATTATATTATTACAAAAAAAAAGGTATACTCTAGATCAATTAAATTTTCAAGTTACACTTCTCGTTGTTGACTCTCCTGAAGTGCACGCTCATCCAAAAATCCTTGGATCTGTCCTAACTTATTCTTTGCCTTTCTTCGTAAACTATTCCTTCTTTTATGTTTAAGTTTAAGTTATGAGGATACGTGACCCAACAAAAGAAGCACCCCCCCCCGCCACTGGAAAGCAAATTAAAATTGAAGCTGGTAGTAAGCCTGGTCCCAAGGTGTGCTGCGGCTTGTGCAAGAGTAAAAAACACGAGTTTTTAGTCGACGAATTGGTTCCCGACCTCAGAGTATTGGAATTCATCTCAGCCGCTGAATTGAAGCAAGGGTTACAGCGAGTGAACGAAATGACTGATGAATTCGATAACCGAGATCAGCCCGTTTTATTAAAAGTGGGGACGTTATTTTGTCTCGCTTTGCTGGTATTTAACTGCATTGCTCCTACAATCGATAATTACCCTGAATGGGCAATTTGGGCCCAATGGGCAGTGTTTATCGGGATAGGGGCACTGTTAATGATGGAGAGCAGTAAGCAAGAGAAAATATTTATTAAGAATGTGGAGACCGAGTTGAAGCAGGTGTGGAATAAGGCAGTGGCACAGGGAGTATGGGTGGAGTACTCTGTGGCGCGTTCAGGCAGCGGCGACAATAATACTTTTTACCCAGCAGCTGTGACGATCACACTGCCCTAGAAGAGGAAGTCTCTAAAAATTAAGTTGTCCCAGCTGTACTTGTGTGTGCAGTAACCACGAGTCTATAAAATTTCGTTATTTTTAAGTTTAATATATCCCTGGATATATCTTCTAACAAGGGTTCGGGTACGATGGTACATTCTACATTAAAATTATGGGTGTTGGGGCAACATTTGATGATTTCGAAACAACGTAGTTTTGTGGCAGCACACTCGGCTATATCAATTTTATGGCTGTCTTTTACACGAGTGTGTGTATATTATGCATACAATAATAAACATACTCACAATTTTTGGTTTAATTTTTACCAAATTTAATGAATAAACTGCCTTTATCGTCCCATCGCACATTCTTCTTATTACCAGTATAAACAGCCCAGTATTTCGACAAATTTAACAAATCTCTGCCAAAATTTAACCCGACAGAAATATCAACTTTCCACTCACCTGCATCCTTTCCATGCGAATGGTTTGATTGGGTTACATAAGGCATTTCATTTATTACATTATCGTTGTTTACCAAATATGTCTCAGCAAAAAATTCTACCATATTGTTTCCACCGTCTGTGTTAAATTTATTTGTGAAAATTAAGTCATGCCACGTATTATTATTAACAGAACATATGTAATCTGGACATGTTACATTCAAAAACGACCTCTCGCCAGTTCTGTGGTTGATCATCAACGAATCCCAACTATCAGTTTCTTTTATATACACCATTTTCGTTTCCAAGCGATCGCCCTCTTTAGCAACAAATAAGGTTCCAGTGCCGCAGACCCAACCATCCTGCGTTTTGTTCTTCATTAATCGTGGTGAAATATATTGGGCAGACCAATAGAAATACGGTGATTTAGAATAATTAGTATCTCCAATAAATGTACGGTTTTTGCAATATTCATATTCCTTCTTAGTATCTGGATTTATTGGGCATGTATGATTGTTGTATGGCCCAATACCATGAGTAAAACCTTCAGGGCAATCAGGACCAAACATTATTTGTGGTTGAATTACACCGTGACTGCCACCTGGCTGTAACCCACACCAAAGAAAAATAGACTGGCCGTGGTAAATTTTTGGTGCATGAGGTACCGTATAAGTACAATTCATACTTGTTACATTAGGTATGAAAATTGAGCGCGATTGCTTTTGCGTTGCCATGATTCCTAAGCTTTGCCAACATTCATTTCCCTTACAATTATTACTTTGATTTGTTTCTTTTGTTGCATACCTAAGTTCAACAACGAGTATTGCTATTGTTGTCAAATAAATACACGTTATTCTAGGACACACACGTAAGAACATTTTATCTATATATTAATAATGTGTAACTTTATATCTCCACTAAGTAAGGGTATATACATACATTTGAGGGGTAACAGCTCAAAAGATTCTCGTTCTAATGTACAACATCCCATGGAAAAATGCTTCATGTATGTGTTGGCGGGCCCGCGTGTGCAAACGAAACTGGTTGAAAATATACGATGTAATTTTGTTTACGCGTCGATTTGAAAAAATAAACAAAATTACATAGTGTATAGTTTTAAATTCGGGTAAATACCTAGTGTATAGTCTTATTTTACACTTAAGGTAAAAGTTTTCCCCATCCATTTCGATTTTTTTGGAATACTATAGTATACTGTATAAGAATTATTATAATACCTGGTAATACTGTGGAATACCAGGTAAATAAAATAATTAATAATAAATAATAATAATATAATACCTGTAATAATAATAAAAAAAATAATGCACACACAATTTAAATTGTTCTTTCTGAGCAGAGACGACCAGAAAGGAGGTCCTTCCTACCAAATCAAACAACATTTTTTTATTTACAAATATATGTATAAATGTATGATAATAATAGAATGGAGAAAATTTATGTATACATATATAGCGAGAAAAAATGTTTTGTTTAGATTATGCAATTGCTTTTTTTAGCCATAGTATATTATGTCACTTATTGCTATCTCCACCACCACCATCATCAACAACAAAATCTATTAAAAGTATTAATTCATTCGTTCATTTCCCTCTTGGCTGTGCAGCTGGTTTCTCAGCAGCGTGTGCACTTTTTCCTTTTGATATTGTTCGCATGACAACTGTACCTAGTGGTGTCTCACATTTTGCATACAGTACGATACCTTTCATGTCCGTTTATTTAGGCGTATATTTTACACGCGATACAAATACAAGGGCAAATGAACCTTTTATAGATAAAATTTGTTGGGCAACTGGTGCCACAGCATTGGCCGCAGGCATTGAATTACCATTCGACAAGAGTAAAATAAATATATCAGGGGGTAGTGTGAAATCAGCTGCTACAACAACTGCTATGAGAATACCACTAGGTGCATTGCTATTAATTGCATACGATCAAATATTTACAAGTAGCATGTTGAGAAAACAAAAGGGATAAGCTTAAGACTATGGTGGCATCATTTTAACATGTGACGGTACAAACGATGACATTCCATTTTTGTACGCTCGTACAATTTGAAGCACATATTGATATATTAAAATTGCATGTGTTTTTAACACATTTTTAAATATATATTTATATATACTCGTGTATACAAGTACACGAATTAATGAGTAAGAAAATAAGAAAGTGGTAAATCGTATTATTCTCAAGAGATAAGTTAAGTTATGAGTTACGCCTTAATCATATCATACGCACATATAAAAAGTTAAAGTATCTTGTGTAAAAATTTTATATTTTTGGTATATATGATTAATAAAGAACATACGTGCACTCGTATGTAATATATATATATATATATTTATATAATATAATAATATATAATATTTTATTCAAATTATTGAGTAAGAAAACAATATATACGCCAGCTAATCAATATAAAATTATATAAAATTTTATTAAATAAATGAGTAAGAATTAATTATATATGTTATGATACCCAAAATAAGGTGTAACACACATTTTAATAATAAAATAAGTTAATAATGCTCACAGCTCACACTCACCTGTATTTTTAATATGAGATATCAATATTTGATATAATAAATTTGATATATCATACCAATGTTTCATTTTCATCATTTCTTCCATGTTATTTGAACATGAAGTGTGCATATAATGTGAACCGCAAATTTATCGCGGCAGAATTGTTTTCGTAAAGTACATTCAATGATTTCAAATAACACGTTTTCCAAATAAAATGTTCACACAATATTTAAATACAAATGTAAATTGCGTATTTAAAATATTTGATGTAAGAAATTTTTATAAACCGCTTGAAGAATCTGATACGTCATCGTATCCACCATATCTTGCCTTTAATACATTGATATCTTCACTGTCCTTATAAAATTTATATGTTAAGCCAGAAAAGAAACACATTAATACAGCTGCAATAACAATTAAGATAACATATCCAACTGTGCTATCTGGTTTACGCATGGTTGCACAGTCTTCGACAACGTTCACCTCAACTTTATACTTAGTTATATCGACTGGTTTAGTGTCCTTTGGGTTAGTTGAATCACAATTTGCTACAGCTACAAACCACTGACGATTTCTTGCTTGAGTAATTTCAATACTTAATTCAGTCTGCCCGGCACCAATTGGATAGCCATCCTTGTAGCACGTTTTACCTCCATCAACACAGATTTTTTGTGATAACTCTGCCCTTGTCTCGCACGACTGTCCGCCTTTTGAAACGGATTGTAAGTTGGAAGCGCCATCCGTATACAGCAGTATTTTTTGATTTTTCGAGCTTGGGTTACCATTGGTAAGTTTAATGGTCATTGTTGGATTAGCACCATCGTCTGTTGCTTTTCCACCCGCAACCTTTTCAATATCAGTAATTTTTCTTGGCACACAAAAAGTACCAATTATTACAAAATCACCTTTTGCGTCACCAGACAGTTGTAATAAACCATGTGATAAATTAAGTGCAGCAAATATTGCAATAAACACTACTGTTGTTGTTGCTGCCTTCATCTTTTCTCTTTGGAACTGCGGGATGTGTGTCGTTGTATATATATCTTATATATCTTCTATGAAGTATGTTTTGTGATAATGAACTGGATATCAATGTCGATGGATATATGTCCAATCAACCAGCACAAGTAACATATATAACGAATTGGCTATGTACAATGTACCACCATGGTGATTTAGTTATATATATAATATAATAAATAATAATAATATTATTATTATATTATTATTATTTTATTATTATTACCTGTAGTATTATTATCATGAGATGAAAACCTTTGTTGTATTATTATTATTATTAAATTATATAGTACCAGGTAATAGGAAGATGATACTAAAAAGAAAATATAATAATATAGAGCACAGTATTACTGAAATCCTTGGGAGGTAAAATAATAGTATATTGTATGGTATAGCACTATATAGTAGAAATAATAATGTGTAATAATAAT
>JACKZZ010003529.1_pt1 | contig 16365 bp, 20 predicted proteins | sample 8027871 | NCBI WGS metagenome assembly JACKZZ01 (sample SAMN15724774, study PRJNA655200) | protist metagenome | isolation source: fluorescence activated cell sorting (FACS) single amplified genomes of... | place: USA: West Boothbay Harbor, Gulf of Maine | collected 2000-07-19
TAGTCATAGAAATCAACTTGTAAAGGATGTAATTAAAAAGGATAATAATTTATTATATTCTGTTCCATATCAAAATTATACAAATGCGATAGAGGGATATTTTAATGTATTGAAATCAAGATTACAAAAGAAAAAGGGATTAACATATAATGAATTAGTTAATAATGTAAAAAATGTATTAGATGAAATACCAATACATATTTATAAAAATCTAATAAAAAGAGCATATGATAGAAATCAAAAATATGTAAAACTACCATTGACCAGAAAACGAAAACCTAAAAAATATGTGGATTAAGTCGGCGTTTTAAATGTTCAAATGTGTAAAATAATTTCATAATGTTTTTGTTTTTGATATGGAAAAATAAAAAACTACCCAAACCGATAATAACATCAATAAATAAATATATCCAGGATGTAGAACATCCGTTAATAGCGTTATACGCAAATAAAAAATACAATAATGAATGTATCGGTCTTAAATTATTCCACCATATTTTCTCTCCAAAAACTTCGGCACCTTTTTTTCTTGAACCGGATAAATAAATATACAAAAATCCCATCGCAGGCAACAATGCTAAATATCCAAGTGCCTTTAAATATTTGGGTTTAGCATTTTTCGCAAGATAAACAAGTAAGCTTCTTGTTCCAATGCAACCTATTAAAAACAATAAAAAACGTTTTTGTATGTCGTTCATTTAATTATATTATATGAATATTTTATTACTTGAATTGAACAACAATTTCAACTTCTTCCTTCTTAATGCTTTTTGTAGCAGAAATTGATAATTCTTCTCTCTTCTTGCGGGTTTTTGAATTATCTGTAATAGTCTCTTTTCTTTTGGAAGTGCTATTTCGATTGTTCATATCTTTTTCAATTGTGTCGTAATTTTCTTCAATGTATTCAATAATCTTATTTTCAATTGCCCATTTAAAAAAATTAAGCTGTCCGATCGTAGTTTCAATGCTTGTTTCATTCTTGTAAGGAATGCTAATTCTATCCCATCTACAAAAAGGGTCAAAACGTTTTTTGCTATAAGCTTTAAGTTTAAGTTTATAATCAAAATAAACCTTAAATCTAATAAAATTTTTATTAATGTCGTAAAAATTATATAAAGTATAATTTTTCTTGGCATAATTAGTAACAAACCAATCGACTATTCGTAGTGATATTTTTGATTCACCCGTAATTATTTTTAACATTCTACTAAGAATAATCTCGTCTTTATAAAAATCCATTAAATTATTTAGCAATAATTCATTCTGTGTTGTATAATTTGAATTTGAACTCATTAGTTAAAAACGTATAAATTCGTTTAAGTTGTTTATTAAGAAAATAAAATTTTGATTTTGATATATTAATACTTGTATTTAATTTTTGTATTTAATTTTTTTACTTAATATATAATATAATGTCTGATTTTATGTCAAGTTATTTTGGTCCTTTAAATAAAGATGCGTGTGTGTATTTTTTATTTTTAAGTATGTTATTTTTTGCGGTGCTCATTTTTACTCTTGTAACTGAAGTGATATTTATATTTAAGAATTTTAAAAATTTAGGTTTAAAAAATCTTTCTAGTGGAATTTTGGTATTGTTTAACGTGTTTATTGCTTATTTTGTGAATCGGTTGTTATATACAATGTGTTCTAAAACATTAGCTTAATTATATTCGCTTTGAGATGCTTTTGTTGAACCTTGTGTTGTGTTGACTGGTTTTAAGAATTGGTCTCTAATTCCAATATCGTTGACATAATTAGTGTCTCCTAAAAATGGGTTGAAACCAATTTGTTGAACCAATTCTCTATCTGATATTTTGGTGTCGAGTTCTTCTCTCTTATTAGATACTTTAAACCCAGAACCAGAAGCCGTTTGATTTAAAATGTCCCACGTGTTTTCATCGTGATTTAGCGAACTAGAATATGCGGATGTTTCCATTTCTTCGCTAAACTTTTTATTTTCATATTCTTCTACGTGTTTTTGTCTGCGTGATCTTTCATATGGTTCTCCTTTTGTCCATTTCCACTCCATTTTAATAATATTTAAATAGGTATTAAATATTATTAATAAACTTAATTATCTTGTTTTATAATGTGTAATTGTTTTGTAAATAAAAAGTTTTCATCACTTCTTCTTCTCCTCTTTAAGTTGCATTCTAAACATGCTAAATGGTAATTGTCTATGTTGTGACCTAAATCGTTATTAATCCGGTCAACGGACCATTGTGTCATTTCTCTCGATATATCATATAAAACATTAATTTCTTTTTTACAATAACGACATTTTAACATACAATTAATCATTTTATTAATAATAGAGTCAAATGTTAAGAATTTATTTTCGTCATAGCGTTTTTTTATTATATCTTGTTGTTTATAACTATATATTTTTGTGTTAATTTCTTGAATGGCTATTTTGGAGACTTCATTTGTATAATTTAAATTGTTGTTTGAAATGTCAGTAATCATAAGGAGCTGATTTTCATATTTATAATGTTCTTCCGAAAAAGTCCATTTTTCTGTTTTAACACGTTTTTTAATCTCATCCCCTTGAGATTTATTTGTTAATTTTTTCATATGATACTTATTAGATGTTCCGGTTATGCTTATTTTTTTTGATAATCCGTCCATGTATGTTAATTATTTATATAATATAATAAATTATTAAACTGATATAAATGATTGACAATAATATATATTTTATAAAATAAGTTAAACTTAACTCTATATATTAATATATAGAAAATGGAAGAAGCAAATATAGAGAAAGATAACAACGATGAGTGTCAAGAGTTAAAGAATATTAAATACAAAACAATGTTATTGAATGGCGCGCCATTAAAAGAAACAAAATCTTCAAATGATATTTCAAATCTTGAAAAATTCTTAAATGATGAACAAATACACAACAGCAACGAACCATGGTGTAAACTAAATAAAACAATTAAAATGAAGAAATTATTAGAGTTTGTTGAAGTTTACAAAAAAGATAAAAAACTCGATGAGAATGAAGTGAAACAGCTAATGGCATTTTTTAAAGATAGTCTCGACAAAAAGAAATTATGTCGCGTAAAAGACGTCGTTTATGATAAAGTTAATGGAAATATCAAAGAAATACCATCATTAACATATATTAAATCTACGAAACATTTTACATTAAAAAATATGGACAAACGTGTATCAACATTAAAATCGTTGGCACCTAAAAAGATAAATGAAAGTATAAAACGCAAGGATATTACGAAACCAAAAACTATTGATGAGTTAGAATCTAACGAAAAATAATTATTTCCGTTAAATGACTAAAATAACTATATTAAAAACATTTAAAGTATATAATATAATAATATGTTTGAAATCACAAAATTAAATGATTTAGAAGAACTTGAAGATATAACAGACCAAATATTGTTTGAGAATAAACCATCTATATTTACAGAACAATATGCTGTAGAAATTGTTGAATCTGCGTTGTATTTAATGGATGATTATATGAAAGAAAATCCGTCATCTATTACAGAGCCAAAATTTAAAGAAATTTTATTAGAAGATATAAAAGATATTTTTTACGTTCAAATGGAAGAACACCTTGACAATTTAGACGATGGCGATGACATTGAAGATGATATGAATGACATTTTAGAAGATGCGTTTAACATTTTCATTACAACATTTCACACTGAAAGATCGATGGAAACAGAATCAACAACCATTGTTCAAAATAAAATAGACGAAAATAAAATAAATGAATATAAAAAAAAAATACAGGGTTTAAGAGACGTGCCACAACCAGTTCAAAGAACCCCAGAATGGTATCAATTCCGTTGGAATTTAATTACTGCGAGCAATGCTTGGAAAGCATTTCAAACACAATCATGTATAAATCAATTAATATATGAAAAATGCCAACCTCTAAAAACATTTGACGAAATCAACGAAGATGTACCCAAAATGGTAAATACTAATACACCCATGCATTGGGGACAAAAATATGAACCACTTTCTGTTATGATTTACGAAGATATGTATAATTCAAAAGTAGAAGATTTCGGTTGCATTCAACATCCAACCTACAAATTCCTAGGTGCGTCTCCAGATGGAATTATAATTGAGTCATCGTCAGGGCGTTATGGAAGAATGCTTGAAATTAAAAATCCTGTAAGTAGAGAAATTACAGGAATACCTAAAAAAGAGTATTGGGTCCAGATGCAACTTCAAATGGAAGTTTGTGATCTTGATGAATGCGATTTTTTAGAGACTAAATTTATTGAATATCCTGATTTTGATAGTTTCCGCGACGATTCAGCAATTGAAATTGACTTATCTGGTAATAAATGTAAAAATTATATTAAAAGTGCGAATAATTCTTGTAAAGGAACAATTATACATTTTCATACAAAAGAACAAGCACCGTTTTATTTATATCAACCATTAAATTTATATACAACTGAAGATATTTGTAAATGGGAAGAAGAAAATATAGAAAAATATCAAAAAGAACCATTTAATTATACCTTTTTAAAATTTATTTATTGGAAACTTGAAAAATTAAGCTGTGTTCTTGTATTAAGAAATAAAGAGTGGTTTAAAAACAGCATTAACCAATTAGAAAATGTTTGGAAAACAGTTGAAACTGAACGTGTTACAGGTTTTGAGCATAGAGCTCCGGCGAAAAGTCAAAAAAAGGAAAAAAATAAACCTTTTGTTGAAAAAAATACTGGTTGTTTACTTAATTTTAATAAAATAATCAAATTAGAATAATCACAATAAAATAATCGAATTAATACAAGACATTTGTTGTATCTGTTCTAAATGGTAATAAGTTATCGTCAGTCGCAAAATATCCTACACGTGTTCCTGTTCCAATTTTTACCGGGGGCAATTGTTCAATATAATTAGAACCTATTTTTTTTTCATTATATAAAGCGTCGCACATTGACGCAGGAGTGCATTTCCCTATATCAGGATTATTTGAATATCTTATGTTATTTGTTATTTGGTCATATGAACCTAATTTAAATGTTGGATAGCGCCACCACATATCACTCGCAGACATATTTGATATCTGGTTCTTACCAATGGCGGGGTAAGTATCTTGAACTAAAACATTGGTTTGTGCCTCTGGAAAATCCCCAATTGCTTTAGCTAAAGAATAATTTGTGTAACCTTCTATGTAGTTATTCAAATTAAAAAAAAATGGTAAACTTATAGATAATACTAAAATAACAAATAAAAAAGCATATTGTTTCATATATATAAATTATATATATTAAATTCTTTGTAAAATCAGTTTAAAACTAAAATAATAAATTATATAACAATGGAAAATGCTTATGAAATGCGTGTAACTAAACGTGATGGGAGATTGCAGGATGTTTTATTTGATAAAATTTTAAATAGAATAAAAAAAATTGGCAAAGAAGCAAACATTCACATTAATTATTCATCCCTTGTTATGAAAGTTATTGACCAACTATATGATAAAATTCCTACAGGAAAAATTGATGAACTCACTGCTGAACAATGTGCGTCACAAACAACTATTCATAATGATTATGGAACACTGTCATCCCGTATTATTATTTCTAATCATCAGAAAAATACCGACTCAAAATTCTCAAATGTAATGAAGTCATTATATGAGTTTAAAAATTCTAAAGGTGAACACAAACCACTTATTTCTCAAAAAGTGTGGAATTTTATTCATTGCCATTCTGAAGAACTAGATAGAACAATTGACAATGATAGAGATTATTTAATTGACTATTTTGGCTTTAAAACTCTAGAAAGAGCGTATCTTTTCAAGATTAACAATATTGTTGTAGAGAGACCACAACATATGTGGATGCGTGTAGCAATCGGAATACACGGGGAACTAAAAAATGCTGACCAAGATGAGACCTTAAGACTAGTCAAGGAAACCTATGATTTAATGTCTAATAAGTTCTTTACACACGCAACACCTACACTTTTTAATGCTGGAACACCAAGACCACAAATGAGTTCTTGTTATTTAATAGGAATGGAAGATGATAGCATTGATGGTATTTATAATACACTCAAAGATTGCGCGAATATTTCTAAGTGGGCAGGAGGTGTTGGGCTTCATATACATAATGTTCGTGCTAAGGGAAGTTACATACAAGGAACAAATGGCACCTCAAATGGCATTGTTCCAATGCTACGTGTTTTTAATAACACAGCCAGATATGTTGATCAAGGTGGGAATAAGAGAAACGGATCATTTGCCATTTATCTAGAACCTTGGCACGCAGATGTTGAAGATTTTTTAGAATTGAAAAAGAATCACGGCGACGAAGAATTGAAGGCTCGTGATCTTTTTTATGCGTTATGGATTTCTGACCTTTTTATGGAACGTGTAAAAGAAAATGCTAAATGGTCTTTATTTTGTCCTCAAGAATGTCCGGGGTTAAGTGATGTATATGGAGACAAATTTAAAAAACTATATGAAGGTTATGAAATAGAAGGCAAAGCCAGAAAAACTGTAAATGCTCGTGATTTGTGGTTTAAAATTTTAGATTCTCAAATGGAAACAGGAACGCCATACATTCTTTATAAAGATGCTTCAAACTCCAAGTCAAATCAACAAAATCTTGGAACCATTAAAAGCTCTAATTTATGTTGTGAAATTATAGAATATTCAGATGATAAAGAAACTGCGGTTTGTAATCTCGCATCTATTGCTTTGCCAGCATTTGTTAATAAGGATACAAAAGAGTTTGATTATGATAAACTTCACGAAGTAGCAAAGGTTGTAACTAATAATTTAGACCGAGTTATAGATATTAATTTTTATCCTACCGATAAAACCAAACTCAGCAACTTTAAACATAGACCGGTTGGAATTGGTGTTCAGGGACTTGCCGACACATTTATTCTTATGGATATTCCGTTTCATTCTGAACAAGCAAAAAATATCAATAAATTAATTTTTGAAACTATTTATCACGGAGCATTAGAAAAATCAAATCAAATTGCCATTGAACGACAAACTGTTATTGAAGAGTTATGCAGAAAACATAAAAGCATTGGAATTTTAAAAACTAGCAATTTCTTTAGGATTGACGATAAAAGTGATAGAGATCACGTATGGTCAATTGCTTATAGTAATCACATAGACAACGAGAACGCAGATAAATACAATTTAATTTTATCAGGAACATATAGTTCATTCGCAGGATCACCCGCTTCTAAGGGTGTTTTACAATTTGATATGTGGAATACTACTCCATCAGACCGTTATGATTGGAATTCTCTCAAAGAATCTATTATTAAATATGGATTGCGTAATTCACTTTTAACAGCACCTATGCCTACTGCTTCAACATCACAAATTCTTGGATATAATGAGTGTTTTGAACCGTTTACAAGCAATTTGTATTCAAGAAGAACCCTTGCTGGAGAATTTGTTGTTGTAAATAAATATTTAATGAAAGAACTTATAGAATTAGGTTCTTGGAACGAAAAAATTAAAAATAATATTATTGCTAACAATGGTTCAATTCAACAATTAACCAATTTGACAGAACACATTAGAAATAAGTATAAAACTGTTTGGGAAATACCAATGAAACATTTAATCGACATGGCAGCTGACAGAGGTGCGTTTATCTGTCAAAGCCAAAGTTTAAATCTCTGGATGGAGGACCCTACTTATAACTCATTAACCTCAATGCATTTTTATTCTTGGAAAAAAGGTCTTAAGACTGGAATTTATTATCTGAGAAGAAAAGCTAAACATCAAGCCCAGCAATTTACAATTGAACCCGATGATAATGATAATAATGATAATGATAATAATGATATTTGTGAAATGTGTTCAGCCTAATTATTTTGTATAAAAATAAAATTATATTTTTTGGAAATTAAATCACCTATATTTTTTAGTGCCTTTTCTGTGTTTTCTTTTCTTTGTTTTTATTTTCTTTGTTTTTATTTTTTTACGACCTCCCGTACTATTTGTCTGCATACTAGAATTGTGTGCTGCAAGCATTTCCTTTGCTGCCGTTTTACATCTTGCTAAACATTGACCTAACGCATATGTTTCTGTATCAGTTAAAGAGTTTAATACAGAACCTTGTAATTGGTACAACGCGTTAATTGTTTCTTTCTTTACTTTGTCCAAATCTTTGGTTGCTGCTTGTTTGCCTTTACCAATTTCATCTTTTGCTAAAGAGGATGCTTTACCTGTCAAATATTTGGTTGCTGCTACAGTAGCCATATATATATTATTAATATATTATTAATATATTAATAATATATTTATGAAACTATACAATTTTATTATTGTACTATCTCAAAAGAAACATTTCTAGATTATCGTAACAAATACATTTACGCCACATTAATGTATTAAATTTAATATAAAGATTTTTACACCTTTTCTCATTTAAAACGCCCATTTACCCTTTGGGAGAGAACCTATAGGTGTAAATAAACGGCATTTACACCCTTGAAGTTTTAGATTGGGATAAATAATTAGTTAATATTTATTCTTTTTTAATTATATGAATGGCTCATAAAAGCGATGATTATAAAATATCTGCTGTTAAATATTATTTGAAGAATAAATATAATATTAGAAATGCTTGTAAAATTTTTGATTGTAAGAAATCTACATTACAACGATGGGTTGTAAAACAGTTTAATTTTCTTTGTGGTTTTTATAAATGATATACAGGTTTCATTCAAATCGTTACTAAATTTTAACATCATCGCACATCTTAGCGTTACAAGAATATCATTAAATGAATTGTGTAGATTATTTGGGATGGATTTAAATAAGGTCTCGTGTAATTCTACTAATTTCGGATATTTTGTATATTTTCTACCATTTTTGTCAGTTGCTTTTATATTGCAAAGATTTACTGTTTCTTTCATTGTACAGTATATATTTGTATAATTTGTTAAGAAATGAAGGTTGCTTTTACATTCAAATAAATAATTCTCTTTTACATTTGAGTTAGTTTGATAAATAATTTGTTAAATCATAATCCTTACAACTTATAAATATAAATTCATAATTATAAATTTTAGACATTTCCTGTATGGATTTATCAACTAATCACGATCCACCTGTTACGAGAATTATCATTATATGCGTATATTATTTAAAAAAAATGCATTTTAAGTAATATATAATGAAAATTACATTAATAACTGGAATCAACGGCCAAGATGGTTCATATCTTGCAGAATTACTTTTAGATAAAAATTATATTGTATGGGGATTAATAAGGAGAAGTTCTGATATTAATACAAATAGAATTGACCATTTATACAAAAATAAAAATTTAATTTTAAGATATTACGATTTAACTGATAGTTGTAATATTGTAAATATAATTAATGAAATTAAAACGACTTATGAAAACATTGATACATTCGAAATTTATAATTTAGCTGCTATGAGTCATGTAAAAGTATCTTTTGAAATGCCCGAATATACTGGCAATGTTGATGGGTTAGGTGTTTTAAGAATGTTAGAAGCAATAAAAAACTCAGGCATACGTGAAAAAATTAAATTTTATCAAGCCTCTACTTCAGAATTATATGGTCTAGTTCAAGAAGTTCCGCAAAAAGAAACAACGCCATTTTATCCTAGATCTCCTTATGGAGTTGCTAAACTATATGGTTATTGGATAACAAAAAATTATAGAGAATCTTATAATATGTTTTGTTGCAATGGTATATTATTTAATCATGAATCACCTAGAAGAGGACCTACATTTGTAACCAGAAAAATTACCAGAGGATTAAATAAGATATTGAAAGGTGAAGAAGATAAATTGATATTAGGCAATTTAGATGCTAAAAGAGATTGGGGACACGCCAAAGATTATGTAGAAGGTATGTGGAGAATTTTACAAACAGATAATCCAGATGATTATGTTTTATCTACAAATGAATTTCATAGTGTAAGAGAATTTATTGAAAAATCTTTTATTCTGAAAGGTTTTAACATAAAATGGAAAGGTGATGGTATAAATGAGGTAGGTTATGATGAAAAAACTGGAAGAGAATTGATATTTGTTTCAGAAAAATATTTCAGACCAGCTGAGGTAGAAGAATTACTAGGTGATTCTAGCAAGGCTAGAAATGAATTGAAATGGAACCCCAAATATACTTTTAATGATTTAGTAAAAGAAATGGTTGAAGAAGATTGCAAATAAATATCAGTTGTTTATTTTTTATTTGAATATAATGGAATAAATAAAAAATTATATTTTTTATTTTTAACCCGTTTTACATTTGTAAAACGGGTTAAAACAGTTTAATTTTCTTTGTGGTTTTTATAAATGATATACAGGTTTCATTCAAATCGTTACTGAATTTTAACATCATCGCACATCTTAGCGTTACAAGAATATCATTAAATGAATTGTGTAGATTATTCGGGATGGATTTAAATAAGGTCTCGTGTAATTCTACTAATTTCGGATATTTTGTATATTTTCTACCATTTTTGTCAGTTGCTTTTATATTGCAAAGATTTACTGTTTCTTTCATTGTACAGTATATATTTGTATAATTTGTTAAGAAATGAAGGTTGCTTTTACATTCAAATAAATAATTTTCTTTTACATTTGAGTTAGTTTCATAAATCATTCTTAACAACTCAATTTTAATCATATTTATATCAAATGACACATTATGTCCAACCATTAAATCACTATCCTTCAGATCAGCGAAGAAATTTGTTAAAATATCTTTGACATCAGAACCGTTTTCCTGTGATTTTTCATTTGTTATTCCATGTATTTTTATAGAATCTTCTGGTATGGTTACACCGTCATTTAATTTTACTATTTTGTCTGACGATTTAACTATATCATTCAAGTCAGTGTCGAAAATTACGTAACTGAATTGAACAATATATGGCCATAATGTTAGCGTATCGGGGTTTATTATTTTTGAGTTAGGAAGACCAGTAGTCTCTGTGTCGAATACCAAAACGCGCATTTTATTGTATTTAATTTATGTGTTTATGTTATTATTTCTTTTAATAAGATAAACATTTTCGTTTCAATTTTTTTTACACAAAACTTTTGCAAATTCCAAAACTTCTTCTATGCCAAATGGTAATTCCGTGTTCTTTAATTCCATCGATATGTCTCTTTGCCCCATATCCTTTATTAGAATCTATCCCATAATATTCTACCAATGTCGGGTTTTCTTCACACAAATTATGTATATATCTATCTCTCTCGACCTTTGCTAATATTGATGCCGCCGCAATAGAAGCAAACTTATTATCACCACCTTCTACCGTTACATAAGGTATAGATTGAATCTTATTTGTCATTTTATCTAAGTAAGTAATAGGATTAAAATAATTACCATCAATCAATAAACTATACGAATAATCCTTTCCTTCACGCTGTCCTTTTTCATATAATTGATGGTTTAATTGTTTTCTAATTTCAAATACTGAATTATGCATTGATAATTGAGTTGCTTGTAAAATATTTATATCGTCTATCTTTTTTTCATCTTCAAAGCTTATATACCACGCTAACGCGTTCTCTTTTATGTATTGCGAAGCTTCATCTATTTTCTTTTTTGAATGAAATTTTTTACTATCCTTAACCATTGAGCAATCGAAACTATCATCTTTAGGTAAAATTACTGCTGCTGTATAAACCCTCCCAAACAATGGACCTCTTCCTACTTCATCAACACCGACTTCATATACCGCATCATTTTCATTATAACACTTCTTTAACAATGATATTTTCTTTTTAGGTTTTATATTTTTTTGGGGAGAATTAATACATTCTTCATCTGTAATTTCAGCACCATCACAATGTGTTTTCATTTTATGTATAATTATATTATAAATTAATTTATTTAATTCAATTTTAAATATATATATAGTTTTAAACTTTTTTCACTATATAAATTATACAATGAATACCGAAGCATTATTTCTTTTCTTGATTATATTATTAGGACTTCTTTTATGTTCATTTTTAGGAGGCAATTGTAATAATGAAGGGTTTACAACAACAAGCGAACAAAATAATAGATCTACAAATGGAAATGGAAGAACCACAAATGGAAATGGAACATCCACAAGTTCAAATATGTCTTATGATAATTATAATCATTTTAACGGTTCGTCTACTCAATTAGCATCTGGAACTACATTTAACGGACCAAACGGCGGTTCTGTTGTCGTAAATACAAATAGCGATGGACAACAAACTTTGCAAGTTACATTAAAAAATGGACAACAACCTATGACATTTACAACTCAACAACCAACCTCTTCTAATGAAGGTTATACTAATTATGGTAACAATGGCAGTGCTACTACATTTTATGGACCAAGTGGAGCTACTGCTACTGTAGTAAATGGAAATAATGGACAACAAGCCATAAATGTCCAAACTTCTTCGGGTTCTTATACATACACAGAATCTGGCACATCAACTTATAACCCAAATAATACCAGTTCAACGCAATATTATGGAAGCACTGGAAATACGAATCAGTCTGCCAGTTCCAGTTTAGCATATCAAGGACCATATGGCGGGAGTGCTGGTTCTGTAACCGGACCTGAAGGAAATACTGCTTATTACGCTCAGGGACCTAATGGAAACACCGCATCAGGAACCACCTCATCGTCAGGATATTACGGCGGAAGTGCTGGTTCTGTAACCGGACCTGAAGGAAATACTGCTTATTACGCTCAGGGACCTAATGGAAACACCGTTGCAGGAACCACTAACAATGACTACTATAACTCTTTGCCTCCAGGAATAACAAGCAATCAAATACCTCCAGGGCAAGAAGATTTGTATATTTTGAAATCACAAGTTGTCCCGCCTGTTTGCCCTGTTTGTCCCGTTGGCGCGTTGGCACCCAGAGAAGAAAAATGTGCACCTTGTCCTGCGTGTGCCAGATGTCCTGAACCAAATTTTGAGTGTAAAAAGGTGCCCAACTATAATGCTATTGACAATCAATACTTACCCGCACCTGTTTTAAATGATTTTTCTACATTTGGAATGTAAATTTTATTTATTATTTATTATTTATTAAATTCATAAATAATAAAATAGAAAATTATTAATTTAACGTTTTTGTGTAAATATTTTATTTATTCTCTAGACTTAATACATTTTTTATTAATATTAAATGTGGCTCTTCTGTCTTCTTGTGGAACAATGTTGATAACACATTTTGCCTTTTTACCATATAACGGCTCTGTGCACCCTTTTTCTTTTTTCTTTCTGGTTGATTTTTTTTTGAAGGTAAATATTTTGTTTTTTTCTTCTGTGCATCTAGACCTAAAATTTTCATATCTATCTCTTACGTTACAATAAGTTAAATTAGATGTTTTTTTCAACATTTTATTAACAGTTTCGTGAAGTTCATAAATGTAACGAGAGAATGTCTCTCTATTTTTCATATAACACATTTTTAGTGGTTTCTTTTTAAAATTATTAGCCAGATTTATTCTGCAGTGCTTACAAGGTAAAACATTTTTTAAATTTAAGACAAAATCACGATAATGTTTTTTTTGTTCTTTATTTGGTTCAACAGGATAATTAAAACTCATTGTGTGAAGATAATGCCACATAGCAGGTCCCCATACAGATGTTAAAAATCCATCTCCTGATTTATAATGTTTTTTTGTAAATACATTTTTTTTTGTTTTATTTTGGACATTTATATTTTTACGAGTAGGGGACATTATATAATATTTAAATATAAAAATAAAATATATATAAAATTTATATGGTTTCGGATACTCCATTTAACTTAATGATTTTTACAGATGAAACAAAAAAGGTTTGTTTATGCTCTGCTACTTCTATCTTTCTAATTGTTCTTTTCATAATAAGTCCATTAAGCAACTTATTTAAAACTTCATTTTTTATGAAAATTATTATATTAATAATTCTTGTTTATACGATTTATTTGAACAATAGACAAACCAATTCATTAAGAGAAGCTGGTGTAGTTATTAATTCCGAAAAACTACAGTCTCAATTGAATTTAAATATAATTTGCAGTTATGTATTTACTGTATTCATAAGTTTATTAGTTATTTTTGTTATTAAAAGTATGTTCTGATTTTGTTGTAGAGAGAAGTGATTTAGTAAAAGATTGTTTAATTTCCATAATTTTTTTATAATATAATTTATCATTTGAGTAATTATATCTGTTAATTTCAATTAGGTCGCCGTTGTAACTTCTAAACAACATATAAATATAGTATTTTTATATCTTTATGTTGTATTCGTTAAAACAGATTGTTAATTTCTTCTAGAATATATATAAATGGATACTGCAAAACAAATAAACTTCAATTCAGGAGATTCAATAGAAGGCGGTGGTTTTCTTTCAAAATTACAAAATGCTGGAAGTAATTTAAATGGCACAACAACAATGATCATCCTTTCTATTGTCTTTTTTGCGATTGTTGCAACTATTTATTATTTTTATTACCTCGCCCCTCAAGTAAAGGCGAAATATCAGCCAAATAGCGAATTTAATGTAGAGTCTGGAGGGAATACCGCTGAGTTACTATTTTTTTATGCTGATTGGTGTCCTCATTGTAAAACAGCTAAACCAATATGGAATGATTTACAGAGCGAGTATGAAAATAAAACTATTAATGGCTACACTGTTGTATTTACTGAAGTAAATTGTTCTGAAGAAACTGCGGAAGTTGATAATATGATGAATAAATACAGTGTTGAAGGTTATCCTACAATTAAATTATTGAAGGACGGACAAATTATCGAGTATGACGCAAAACCCTCAAAAGAAACACTTACTCAATTTTTAAATACTGTTCTATAAATTTTGACGCGGTTTCTATACCATTTTCAAACAAATTGCGTCTAACTTCCATATTTGTCAATGCGTTTTTTAATACACTAAAACTTAAATAATCCGCATCACAAATCAACTCGTTTTTTATTTGAGGCTGTTTACGGTCTGTATTAACGCTAAATACTGCTTTAAATAAAAAACTTAATAAAAAATCTAACATTGTAGAATCTGAATTCACGTGTTCTTTTTCATCAATATATTTATTTTTAAATCCAAATATTTCGTCTTCGTTTTTACCTGAATCAATACAATAACTTAACGGATAATTGCACGCCATACCTCCATCGATATAGCATTTATTATCAATACATACTGGTGTAACTAATATAGGCAGACAAGATGTCATCTGTATAGCAGTCATAAGAGACAAACCTGGGTGTGTTAAATAGGATATATCTTGAACTTTGTATTCATTGATTTCAAACGAATATAAGTGTAATTCTATATTAGTCAATTTATAAAAATCATTTAAATTTATATCCATTGGAATGTCTTTAGCATCTAGAAGTGGTTTAAAACATTTTTCAATTGTTTTTGTATCAAAAATACCCTTCTTGGTGTATGCATCAAAAATACTTTGAACTTTAATAGGAAATACGTCCTGCCACGGTCTTTTAATAATATAATCATTTATTGTTTCCCAATCAAATTTAAGACAAATTAATACACCTACAATTGCCCCTGCGGATGTTCCATAAATTGTTTCAATATTTTTTGTATCAAATATTTCATTTTTTTCTAAATGCTGAATAGCTCCTAAGATTTGTATCATTATTGGACCACCACCGGAAATAACCAAGTGTTTTATCGTCATTATTATGTAGTGTTTATTTTATCTTTATGTTATTACTAAAATAAAAATAATACAAAACAAGTGTTTAATTTTTTTCTTATGTGAATTTAAATGGCCAATATATTCACATTAGAAAACATAGATGACTTTTCAGAAAAGGTAAATATTGATGATTTGTATGAAAAAAAACGCAAGCAAGATTTGAACAAATTAGAATTATTTAATAAGATATTGAATAGAATACACGTAAAAATTAAAACTGTATCGCGACAAAAGAACGACGAACAAGTTTGTTGGTTTTTAGTTCCCGAAACAATAATTGGTGTTCCAAAATATGACCAGGCTGGCTGCATAGCGTATTTAATGAATAAACTGCAAACAAATGGATTTAATGTGAAATACATTCACCCCAATTTACTTTTTATATCATGGAACCATTGGGTACCCTCGTATATAAGAAGTGAAATTAAAAAGAAAACAGGTATTTCTCTCAATGAATATGGGAAAAAAGTAGAAGAAGACGCTGATGTAAAAACGATAGAACCTATAAACCCAAATGATTATATTTTAAATGGAGGAAAAGGACAAAATGACGACCAAAAGGCAGATAAAGATCAAAAGAAAGAGTTTACACCAATTAAGTCTTACAGACCTTCTGGAAATTTGATTTATGATGATGAACTATTAAATAAAATTGAAGGCAAATT
>JACKZZ010005159.1_pt1 | contig 16362 bp, 7 predicted proteins | sample 8027871 | NCBI WGS metagenome assembly JACKZZ01 (sample SAMN15724774, study PRJNA655200) | protist metagenome | isolation source: fluorescence activated cell sorting (FACS) single amplified genomes of... | place: USA: West Boothbay Harbor, Gulf of Maine | collected 2000-07-19
AAAAGATTCCCAGGACTCTCTCTGTTGTTTTAGAAAAATTCAAGGATATTACAACCCCCTATACCTTTATGGATACAGATATTGGTGCAACCTTCCCTTTTCAACTACTGCCTTCTGTGTCGCTAGGGCTAGGGTTAGGGTTAGGAGAAGATGTCGAGTCTGACTGAGGCTGATGCACGATGCATGAGAGAGATCATATACCAAGTATATAAATCATAGTAATTATGTATAGAATATGGAGTAGGTAGAGTACTACCGTGGAGTAGCTGGTTTTAAATCCCTCTACCGTACATTTATTTATTTTAATATGCCGTATATCCGTAAAAAGGCTTCGACAATTCGAATTCCATGGAATTCCTGGAATTCCTTAAAGCGGTGGTGAGGTCAATCATCATTCATTTCTCCTACCTCCTACTCATCGGTCTGGTGAATATATTTATCGTTATTCATTCTGATGATAGTATGAGTAAAGAGATTATCACAATTTCTTTCGAAGCGCCCAGCTTAGGCATTGTGCTTCGTCGCAATACGAGTGGAATGTGTTTCGTAGGAAAGATTTTGGAGCAAAGTCATAACCTTCAGGTCGGTGATATATTATTGAAAGTAAATGATCGTGCCTTGAACTGCGATGAGACAGGAGGTGGTGTTACTAAACCAGAATGGGATATTGTTATTGAAGAAATTAGGAAATCCCCTCGTCCTATAAAAATTGAATTTTTGAGACAGACCTCCCTTCATGTCGAGATTCCTGATGGACAATCGGATATAAGTGGAAGTGACGGTGTAAGGCAATCTCAGTCTCAAAGCGAATCAGGATCAGGACCAAGTTCAGCGCGAGGATCACTTACAGAGGGGGTTGTAGAGGTTGTTGATTCACTAAATGAAGTTGAAATTGAGGCTGGATCTCGTCATATTGATTACAGAATACATCATTCTGGAGCGGAAAGAGTATCTGAGGAGCAAGAACAAGAAGTTTGTTCTACTATACCATTCGAATCTTCTAATAGAGACTCCCGAGAACAAGAACGAGAGCAAGAACAAGGGTCTCATGTTATCGACGATGCGGTGGATGCGTTCCTGAGAGATTATAACATCCAATTGATCATACCGCACGATACTGTTTATCCTACTTCTACTCCCCAGCGAGGCCGGCAGTTGATCAAGAAAGGTGTTTTCAAAATTGTGACAAGCAGGTTGGGTTTTGGATATCTGCATGTCCATCGGGCGAGATTAGTTTTACTTTTTTCCGATATTCTCCTCATTTTCACTATTGTAAACAAGAAAAAAGCACAATTGGAGCAGCTGCTGTCGTTATCTACATGCAAAGTTCAGATTCAGCCTGAGTTTTATCGTGACCTCGCCGCTCTCAAGTCTCTTCTCCCTCCCGAACTCGATCCCATTCCCGAAGGAGATAGAGATAGTGACAATGATCCGAATGATGTCGTTGGAACCACAAGTGTACCCCCTTTTATATTAGAAGAGGAAGAATCAAGTAGCAGTAAAGAAACTAGCGAAATACTGATTCATTGCTCAACAAAAGGTAGTGAAGGAAAGGTTCGTTTCGTCACTTCTACCCCCAATGCCTTACTTTTGACTGAGGCTATCGTCAACTGCATGCATGGCCTGGTGGGCGAGGAGTTGCGTGTTCCTGGGTGGGTGCATGCTTGTGTACAAGGAGGTCTCTGTGACTTGGTCATTACAGGCAATGAAATAGAGGTTCTAGCTATATTGAAAGCCTGTGAAGATGGTACAATTGACCCTTGCGTACTTGATGATGCTGATGAGGATGGGTATTCACCACTTCATTATGCATGCATGATGAGACGGAATAGCCTTATACATGCTTTACATGAGGCTGGTGCTGATGTTACAGTGACTGATCCTTATGGTATGACACCACTCCATTGGTTAGCTATTCATCTGGAATCGAGCGACTTGCGACTGTTAAGTTCAAATATATTCGATACAGATATGGAGGATTCATTTGGACGAACTCCATTGTTTCTTGCATGTGTCGAAGGTAATACTGAATCTGATGTACATGATACATATGCTGTTCGGGATATTATCCTTACATTAGGAGAACTAGGGGCTAATATCTGTCTTAGAGACACGTTTGGGCGTGCTGCGATCCATTACGCTGCATCTAGGTGGTGTTATGATACAGTGAATTCAATTCTAGCGCTATCAGATCAAAATATTCATAATCGGATATCAGAAAAAGCAGATGAAGCTGGTGATTTGTCGAGCTCGCCAGAGGTAGTAGGGTCGATGAGGAGTAGTATTGATGGTATGACAGCATTACACTATGCGTTGAGCGGATTTGCTATACCTCACAGCGGTCATCTTGAGAATACTTCACTTGGTAAAAGTCTTTTACAATTGCCTATCAATGGTAAAGTGGTGGACATTCAAGCTATTGGTGGTACTTATGACGTGACCGTTAGTGACAACAGACAGAGTGATGACTCTTTTACTTTAAGGGAGAGAGAGTCCAGTGTGTCCAGTATTGCTGGTGATGAGGGTGACTGTGCTCGTATAGTTAAGCTACTACTAATGCGCGGCGCTCCACCTAACGCGAAAGATGTATTTGGTAGGTCCCCACTTCACATTCTTGCTGATAATGCGATCTCGTTTGGGTCGTCATTGGGGCCGTTAGTGGCACTTCTAGTAGCAAATGGAGCCCGTGTTTCAAGTAGTTTCTCCCCAACGTCACCATCCCCCCACCAGCGTTCAAGTACTCCCCCTCCTCCTCCTGACACAGTACATCACTCACGTCGTACGGCTCTGTCGCCTGTACCCCCAAGTACTTTGCTGTCTTCGAAAGATATTCTAAATAAGCTTGCCATTGCTCTACCTGATCATGAGCAATACATTCAAGAAGCTAGGCAGGAATTAAATTCTTATGGCGTTTTGGATGTTTCTCATCTCATGGAATCGGGAGATTTGTCGAAAGTGATGAAAATTGCACCTGAAATGACCTATCAGCACTGCGCATCCAACCAGTGCATGACAGTTGCACTTAAAGGCACCATAGGCACCCATCCTGATGGCTGTTGTGTCCTATGTAATAGTAAGTATGGTCTAATGCGACATAGGTATCAATGTGGGCTTTGTGCTATTGAATGTTGTGATGATTGTTCTCTTCAAAAATTTCATGTTGAAGATAAAGGAAAACAAAGAGCATGTGACTCTTGTTTCAATATTTTGAAAGCCATGATCAAAGAAAATCCTCCCCCTTCATCCCTGCCTATGCATCATCGTGTGCAAATAGCTATGCCTGACCCCCATTTGCACTCTTCTTCAGGTTCGAGTGGAACTCGATATTCTACTCCTAGTCCGACTTTAGGGTCTTCTGATGACCTTGAGGGTAAGAGACGGTCACTATTTGGTGGTTCTAAGAAGAGTATAGAGGGGGAGAGAGATAGCGCTAGTATGGCACATCAATCACAATCCCAAGCACATGAATATGGTGGTGCAAATGATGCCATGCGAGGGATATCAGAGGCACATGAAGCACTGCAAGAAAGGGGCGAGAAGCTGAGTCAATTGGCGGATAAGTCTGGTGACTTGGCCAATGCAGCGGGTGATTTTGCAAAATTAGCCGCACAATTGAAGAAACAAAATCGCAGAACCAGTTGGTGGGGTTAGTTCTATATTAGTTACATTAATACGAAGAAATAAACGTGTCGTACTTTTTTTTACCAAATTTATGTTAATAAACTAGCCTTTTTCCTCACCGTTGTTAATTTTATATTATTTGGAAATGATTACAGTAATAATAATTGAAAACGGATCCGAAGGCATCAAAGCAAAAGCCATGAGCCGACAATTGACTATATGGTAATCGCTTGGTTAGAGCAGGTATTTTAACTTTGCGTAAACCCATTTTCTACTACGTAAAGTAAGAGTAAATCCCTAAAACAAAATAATTGGGGAATTTGTTAAGAATTTTCGAAAACAAAACCACGCCCACGTTGCAGCCACTTTTACGAGCGTAATCGCTAGTTTGAGGATTTTCCAAAAAGCAGTTTAGGAGTCTCTTTGGTGTCTTTTTACATTGAACAGGGAGTATTTGTTATATAATTGTCTAAAAGTTATGGGGAATGCTGCTTCTATCTTAGACAGCCAAAAAGGCGAAGTAACTGCTGCTCTGAAAGCCGATTATGAAGATTGTAAGAAGAAGGGAATGAGTGACGACGAGATGAATGCCTTCCTTACGAATAAGTACCAAGCATTAGTTGAAAACATGAAGATGCGTAATACTCCTGTAAAGGGGAAGAAGCCTGCGCCAGCGACAGCTGCTGTCGCTAAAGCTGCTCCTGCTCCAACAGCTTCTGGAAAATTCACTCGTCGACCCACTCAAGTTGCAGCTAAGAAAGGTACAACAGGTACTCGTAGAAAGTCATATGGAGAGGATACATCTCCTGTACGAAGTAAGCCCATTGTGGAGTCTGCATCTACTCCTGTGCTAGAGCCTGCAACTCCTGAAGTTATTGCAGCAGTAGCAGCAGCAGCTGATATGTCTGGAGCAACAGCAACGAGGGCTGATGCACCAATTCAAGCTGATGTTTGGGACTCTGTAGTTGACCAACCACGATGTTCTGTATGTGAGATGGTGTTCCAGTCTGCGGCTAAGTTAGATAGACATGTGAAGTACTCTGATCTTCATGCAAAGACTGTATTGAAAAAGCAACAAGCTGTGGATGCGATAAATAGCCCACCTGTAGAGCTTGTAAAAGAAACAAAGAAAATGGTTGAAGGGATAGACTATAAGTTGATATATAGTGGTTCAAAGTACTTCTGGAGAACTAAGATTGATGTAGAGTTTCATTTATACCATCATACTCTTGCACACACTTTGGAAATTATCCCGTTCGACATAGCCAAGTCAAAGGAGTTGCCGCGATTGTATTTGGATTCTTATGCTATGGAGATCTTCGTCAAGGATGATACAATGAAAAAGGTCCAAGAGAAGATAACTGCATCCACACAAGGTGGTAAATACTCAGTGAATATGAGTGCTGCTGATAAAGCTAGCTTACTTGAAGATACAAAGCGGGTGCTATTAGCCTCTCACGTTATGGCTCGATTACAGGAGACTGGTACTCCACCTAATACTCTTATAGCATATATGCCAGCAAGTGGTGACGCAGAAGCAAAGGTTGTTGTTGAACCAAATGCTGCCCTTGTCCCTGTCCCTGTTATGAGGCGGCGACGTACTACAAACGAAGAGATAGCCGGGAAATTAAATGACCTTGCACTTGATCAGGCGAAACTTGCTGCCGCCACCAATCGCGCGCAAAAGATGGCAGATCTCATGCAGGGTTCTGTTAGTGGGTTCGTGGACTCTGTTAAGAAGAAGAAGGCCTGGCTTGCCACTCGAACTAAGTGGGCTCAGAAATGGGCTTGGGCAATTGATCGTATACTTATTCAGAATGCAGTAGGTCGGTACACTTCACAGTTGTTAGCTTACGAGGAGAAATTGAAGGCATCTCCTAACAAACTTGCACGAAAGACCATGGCCAAGGAGATTTAGGGGTTTTGAGCCATCATCTATATAGGATATTTTTGATATTCATTTTTCTGATCGAACCATACTTCAGTCGTGTCTTATTGGATTATCGAAATCATATTGCAAAAGTTTATTGTGAAAAAAAATATGCAATATCGTACATATCATTGAACTCTTTATTACATTTATATAAACGCCACCATAATAATAATCATAAAAGTGTAGCACAATTTGTAGCTCACTATCATTTAAAATATAGAGTAGTTCACTATCAATAACAACGCATATTCTACCTATACTTTTTACTTTATAAACCGCACGATATAACCTACTTATGCACATGTTCAAGGTCATCGCCATCGCTGAGGTCTAATTTGTCGAAGCCAACATAAATGTTTTGACTACTATTATCAGCAGGAGCAGGAGGGTCGTATGTAGGGGCATGAAGGGAGGGGGGTGGGCTCATAGCACTGCCTATAGCACTGCCTGTACCCACATTTCCTAGCTTAGGCAGCGCTTCCTCTATGTCAAGAGCAGGTAGTGCACTAATATCAACCACGTCGAGTACTGGTACTGGCACTGGTACTGGTACTGGTACTGGTACTGGTACTGGTACTGGTGCAGTGTCAGGTAAGGGAGTGTCTACTACAGCGCCTACTCCTCCTCCTACAGCTCCTATTACTGCTCTTGCTCCTCCCTCAGCAGTATCAATATCAAGGTTAAGATTCAGATCATCAGCGGCCTGCTGCAATAAATCATCCGCAAAGCGCACTAGCGTCGCTCTTTCGACAGGTGGTGGTGCCGGAGTTTTTACTTTATTTAAAGCCTTATCTGACTCTGCTGTGCGCTTCTTCGCTGGTCGCTTGGAGATTGCTTTCCCTTTGGTATGAGTGGCGATTCCACCTATAGGGGCGTCGAATAAGGCAATATTATCACCATCTATATCACGAGGAAATAAGTCTGTGCCTACCTCATTATCATTAACAAGTCTCGCTTCGAATCTTTCTTGTTCTTTTTTAATTGCAAAGCCCTTGGCGGGAGGGACCCACGCCTCGGCATTGCGCGACTCTATCCCTTGAGCTGCAGTTGGAATAGGTTCAGTATTGTGAGCTGGAGCAGTGTCTTTGGACCAATCAGCAGCATCTTGCCCTCTCTTGAATGTACTGGTAGCATCCTTATTAGGTTTTAAGTCTAACTCTTCCCTAGCAAAGTCAGTGCCGAGGAACTCAATAAGTTCGGCCTCCCGCTGTTTCTCAGAACTTTCCTCCCCACCACCACCAGTATCACGACCAGCTTGCTTGTCGAAAGCGGGAATAGATCCCCTCTTAGCCTCCATCGCTCTCTCACCGCGCTCAACATCATAAATTGCATCACCAGCATCATGACTCTTTGATTCGCTATCCTTTTCTCGACGAGACAGCTGTAAATCCATATTAACAGGATTTACAGTGCGTTTTGATTGGCTTAGCGCATTCTGAGCACGTTCCTTAGCCATATCCAGATCAGCTGCCACATCGGCATCAAAGGCCCTATTAAAATCTGACCCTGCACCATCCCTGCGTATAACATCACCATACAATAATAAGTCGTCTATTACCTGCTGATCCTCATCTTCGTCCTTATTTCGTCCTGCCTGCTTTTCCATGTCTACCAGGAACGCTTGCTTAGGTTTAAAGTCGGCCCAATTGTCCAAGTTATACTCACCATGACCTTCTTCATCATCCCCATCCCTATCCTTTTCGAAGCGGGGTAGGACATTTGCTGACTGCCATGTAGGTGGGTAGACAGGTTTGGGTCGGTGAGGCGCCCAGTCAGTCACTTCTAGGTCCAACACCTTCCCAGCAGGGTGCGAACTATACCCCATAGCTTCCAATTCTTCTAACATAACATCATCATCTTCACTTCCTTTCTTTTCCGCCTTTGCATCAGCTCGGCTGACCTGTTTGCTAAAGATAGGTCCGTGATCGTGCTCAAGAGCATCATCAGCCATACCTTTAAACCCATCTCCGCCCAATCGGTGTGCCGCTTCTCCCTCATCCTTCTTCTCCTTCGCCTCAGTAAAGCGTTCAGTGGGATATAATTTGAACTCCCGTGCCACCTTTCTCATTTTATTATCCATCGCTGCTGCGGCATCGAGATCTAGTTGCTCGCCATCTCCAGCACTACCTACGCGTATATCTATCTGCAAATCATCAGCAGCCATAGCTGCTGCTTCTGCTGCTGCTGTTGGTCTTTCTCCGTGCGGCCCGACCACTTCCGATCTAGAAATTAGCTTATCAAACTTAATTAAAGCCTTTGCTGCTCCACCAAAGCCACCTTCAATGTCAGTGTTGTACATACCGGGGCCAAATGGATCCGTCTTTGGTTCAGGTTCACTGAATTTCTTAATAATAATATTCCCAGCACCGTCTTTTTTAACTGAATCGCGACCCTTAGATAAATCCATCATCAAAGAGCGTGCTGGGGTTTTACCCACTCTCTCTACCCAATCTACTGGCACTTGCGTAGCAAGAATCGCCTGTGGTGGAACATCAACGATTCTAGATGGACGAGGTGGGGTAGGGGGGCGCATAGATACCCCAGGCTTGCCATGCAGCCCTCCACCATACGCTGAAGATAAGAAAGCCTCAGTATACATTGCATTTTCACGCTTACCCTTACCACCAGCATTGGAAGTAAAGTAATTCCCTCTGTTACCATCAGAATCGTTACCAAAGTATTCCCTAGATTGAACCCTAGTTACGCCTTCTAGGAGAGCCATAACATCAGAGGTAGGACTATTGCCACCATCCTCATCCCACTCCAGCATCATCTGGTCGCGCTGTAGTCGGAGTCGCGCGGCCGCTTCTTGCTCCCTTCTTTCTTGCAGATCGCCCGCCCACGCTACGGGTAGCTGCGGTCCCAGGAACCGGTCCCTCATATGCTCTGCTTCTTGTCTATCTACTAATACTTTCATGATTCCTGGCTTACTATTCAATAGAGCTTTCGTGGATGCTTCTGCTTTCGCTTCAATATCCATCATTACTGCTGCTCGTCTCGTCTCAAGATTGGCTTGAGCAGCGGAAACATCCAACACTGTCATCTCCTTCTCTTTTTCCTTCTTAATCGCCATCTCTCGTAGAATACGAGCACGTTTGGGGTCATTCTCAACTGATGTATCAGCTATCTTCACGGAACGCATATTTGGGCGCAGTGCAGCATCGTCAGCTAAACGCAGGTTATCATGCTCCTCCCTTAAATCTCTAGCTTTTGCCTCCCAATATTGCTTCTGTTGTATATGTTTCGATGCGGCTTTATCTTCTGGGGGAGCATGAATCTTCGTAGAAGGTGCTTGAAATCGGAGTGCGTTCTCAGCCGCGGTAAGATCATAATAACCAGGGCCAAGGCCGGAAATGCCCCTTAACTCTGCATCTGTGAACTGTCGATTGCCTTTCGGTTGCTTTTTAGCCGGTGGTGGTCGGTACACACCACCACCACGCACATCACTGCCGAAAACAGGAGGAGATGGAGAAGGAGAGGTAGTAACAGCAGTATGCAATTTCGACCGACTACCACTACTACTACTACTGCTACCAGTAGCATCCGCTAAATCTCCCAACAACTCACGAAGCAAAATTTCCTGTTTTCTAGCTTTAATATCCTCTTTAGTATACACCTTTCCTTTCCCTAGCTCCCTTACTGGTGCCTTGCCAAAGCTTACATTAGGCATTCGTGGTCGATGCGCAAGGACATCCAGACTCATTACCGGCGAGGGTGCGAGTGTGATAGGTACAGAGGGTCTATGTTTACCACCACTACGACTACTGGAAGGTTTACCTGTAATCTGTGGTTGGCCCTGGTCCTGGTCCTGATCCTGGTCCTGATCCTGGTCCTGATCCTTAAAACTATTACTAGTAGTCTCGCCTGTATGGATCGTCGCCTCTACCTCTCGTTCACGTTCAGTAGCAGTATCAGGTGCAGGCTCAGAGTTCGGTTGTAAAGCTATTGGGTTTCGTAACTGCTCATCACTACTTGCATTACTACAATCGACGCCGAATAGCTCCATAGTCTCGACTGCTTCTGTCCCTACCTCTGGCTCTGGTTCTGGTGCGGTTTCAGCAGAAATGGCGGAAATATCGGACATGTTGTGGTCGATACTTCCACTTGGTTGCTGTAGCTGTAGCTGTTCAGTATGAGCACTAGCAGCAATTATAACCTCAGCCTCAGCCTCAGCCTCAGTCTTAACTGCTATTGATAGGGGTACAGGAGTTTCAGCTGGAGTATTGCTCATGCTAGTACTACCAATAGCCAGTGTGCTTCTAATAGGAGAAGGAGACGCCCTTCTATTCTTTTTCCTACTAGCGCCAGTACCAGTACCAGTACCAATACCAGCACCAGCGTTAGCACTAGCACTGGTAGTAGAGGTGTGGGTGGCGGCATCTACGCTTATCCGCTTGGATTTACCGAAGGAGTACGCCTTGCCATACGTAGTAGCTGCCTCAGGGCCATACCTTCGCTCAGACATTGGTCCATCCCCACCCCTAGTCTTAGTTATCTTCATAGGCAAAGGGGACGAAGGAGAAGAGGGGTCTTTATTCTCTGTGTTTTGGATATTAGCTGTAGCTGTGGCAGTAGCAGGAGTAGAGTTAGAGGTAGCTTCGATGATAGATGCCTTGAGCACTAACCCTGGTCCCATGACGAACCCTTTCGTGCGCTTCTTTGTAGAAGTACCGTCTACTTTAACATCGTATATCATAGCAGCCCCTTCCCCTTCCCCTTGTGTACGTTTCCCATTCAATCTCTGTCCGAAGGAATGAGAAGGGGCGCGGACTCTCATGCTGATAGCTGAAGAGTGCGTCTCGGTGTCACCCAGGATGTCTCCTGACTCATGGTCATGTCTAGATGGTATTCTTGCTATACCAGATCGAGCCCACGAGGAAGAGGCGACTTTACTATTACCCCTTTCAAACCCTCGTTTTGTCGTATTTGTTCCACTTCTCTCCATATCGCTCATTAAGTCCTTTTGCCCTCTTTTGACATCTCTTAGAAGTTGATTCAACTCATCGAAGTCTTTGAAGAGATTGTCAGGGTTATGAATTGCAATCGAAGCCGAAGATTGACGATTATTCTGCCCTGTGGGCTGCCCCAAAGGCGTTGTCGGCTTACTCATACCTCAATAACCCTCTTTACTAATCAAACAACCAAACCCTTCCATTTGGCCCTAAAATGTGTCTGAGATTTTCGATTTTGGAATGATATCGAAAATGCAAACATGATATGTTGATCGATAATACACTTTCTGGATTATCTCGATCAAAATGGCTTGCAAGAAGATATTGATTACCGGTGCGAATCAAGGTATTGGCCTTGCATTAGCTAAGAATCTTGCATGTGTTGAGGGTCATCACATCTTTCTTGGTTCTCGTAATGAGCAGCGTGGAAGAGAAGCAGTGGATGGTATTCTCTCTGGAGCACCTGAGGGTACAAAGGTGGAACTAGTTGTGATAGATGTGGGAAACGATGATAGCGTGAAAGCGGCTGCAAGTGCTATGACTGCAGCTCAGCATCAGCTTTATGCGATTGTGAACAATGCAGGGGCTGGCTTGGCACATGGGGTGACAGCACAAGAGATCATTAATACTAACTATTATGGGCCTAAACGTGTCAATGCCGCCTTCATGCATCTCCTACAGCCGGATGGAGGTAGACTCGTTGGTACCTCTTCTGGTCTCGCTAGCGGTTACGTCTCTGGTAAGTCAATGGGTAAGATTATTGGTGGCCTTCCTATTGCAGAAAGGGCCCCTTTTAAGAGCTTTGACTGCACGATAGAACAGATTGATGCCTTGGTGCAGAAGGAACTAGACTGTAAATGCGGTGAGACTGAGGATAACAGTGACACCACCCATACTGCTGCTACAGGCGCCTATGGCCTAAGTAAGGCGGCCCTTACCGCTATATATATGGCTTATGCTCGAGAAAATCCTAAATTAGTAGTCAGTACATGTTCCCCTGGCTTCATTGCTACATCTATGACGGCAGGTTTTGGTGCGTCCTTGGCACCAGAAGAAGGAATTGTCAGTCTGCGCCACTGCATCTTGGCTGACATGCCCTCCACCATGAAAGGTTGGTATTATGGTAGTGATGGCAAGCGCAGCCCTTTGGATTATATGAGAAATCCTGGTGAACCTGAGTTTGAAGGATAAAAGATTGAATTACTACGACAAATAATTTACTTCGTAAAAAAAAAAAAAAATATCACCACAAATCACTCATCACTAAAAATACTTTTCTTTTATAAGTACAGTATGTATATTAACTCTTTCCTCCCTTGGACAGTTTTTGAAGCGGATTTAAAGTACCTCCGCCTGCAGTTTTGGTCGCAGTAACTCCATCAGCTACGCTAGCATGTGAACTTTGCGACATACGTGACTCTTCAATCATTTCCACGTCGATTTTAATAGGAGCAGCAAAGGTAGGTGAAGACAACTTCTTGAAAAAAAACTCCTTGACATAGTATACCAAGTTTTCCTTCGGTGGTAAAACAATTCCAAAGACATCTAGAAGCATCTTTTCACCACGAATAAAAATTCCATAGTCGACTAATAACATGCAAAAAATGTCAATATTTCCGGAACGAGATTCTTTATCGCAATTGTTCAAGTACGACACACCCCACTCTACATAACCGCGGAACCACTCGTAATTCTTCTTATTCGACGCTCTGCAGAGTGCGTCTAGCTTCTTCCTTCGTACGGTATCATTGTCAATATCATTCAATATTTTTAGTATTTTCTCGACCACATCACGAGTATAGAAATACTTTGGTTTTAGTGAACATTTAGGTGATAGTAAATCACCTTCATTGTCCTCAATGTCAGTAGTAAGATACCAATCTACATTATGATTGCCAATACCGTGACTTGGTTTGATATCGTGTGGTGCGTTATCAAAATCTACCTTGATACCAAAGAACCTCGGTGCAATCTTGGATAAATCATCGCCGAGCCAAATAACTCTATAACCATAGCGGTAGATCGCATTGATAAGGAGAAATGAAGAGAATGCCAAGGAAAATAAACCCACCGGGTTCCCCCATCCATCAGATAATGTATTATTCGCAACTTGAATTACAAATTGTGGAAGTGATTCCAATAAAACCTCAACTGCTATGGATGTATTTAAAAACTCAAAGTCGACGTTCCACTTTCTGAGTTTGTCGAAACCATATCGTGTATGTTTGAACCATAATAATCTACTACGATCCTGAGCAGACATGTGAGATGTTTTCGTGACTGTCCAAACTGAAAACCAGAAATTCCACACGCGATTAATAGCCATAAGTTTTGTTTGGAACAAAAGTATTCCAAACACTAACCAGGGGGCCCAGAAGAAAACGAAATGCAAGCCACAATAAGCAAAATATGGCAAATTTGTCAACAAATAAAATAAAAGTCTTGGGAAATTATCAACACCTTCTAAATCGTTTCCAACTAGCCAAGGAATCTTTAAAATAAACCCAGGATAAAACGGATGTTTGCCATATTGGGAAGAAAATAATTCCTCTTTGAAGAAATGCAGAGGCGGCAAAACAATAAATACTATAGATAGAGAATATAGGTATACATTCATGTAGACAGTTGTCATAAAATAAATTGCATCTGTCAAGAAATCCAATACACGCACTGAGGTAATCATCATAATCTTTACCCACTCTTGTTCTGCAAATCTCGTCACAAATACAAAGCTTAAAAGCACAGCAATGGCAAAAAATAGCACTAATAAAAATGGTGAATTATTATAAAATTGTTTGTCAGCGCAAGACGTCCACAGTCCGCTTTTATATGTATATAACGGCCACTCGCATACGGTGCAATAACCAGTACTAGCATCGTAGTAATGGCCCTCGTCGCAATAAAGGGTGGGGAAACCATCGCTGCTAGTAAACAAACTGCGCTTGTCTGCATCTACGGTGAGGTATTTTATTCCTGTTTCCCGAAATGCATTTGAACCAACACTTGTAATATTGCTGCCAGTTTCAACTATCAGTGATGTGAGTAAGTTGTTATTACTAAAGGCGCCTTCCCCAATAGTAATGACGCTCTTTGGGATTGTTACACTACCAGTAAGGTCAGTAAGTTGGAATGTATACTTGCCTATCGATTGGAGCGCACTCTCGGACTCAAAAGTGAGAGATGTGAGTCCTAAACATCCTTCGAACGCATATTCGCCCAAGTGGTAGAGACTCTTTGGGATAATCACATTACCAATGAGACCAGCGCCAAAAAAAGACCAACCGTTTATAGTAATAAGTGTACTACCTGGCTCAAAGCTAAGCGAGGTGAGTAAGGATAGTCCGCCAAGTGCATATGTATCGATTTTTGTGACACTCTTTGGAATAATAATACTACCAGTAAGAGCAGAATTGTAGAAGGCGCCATATCCTATTTCAGTTACTTGACTCTCTGCCTCAAAGCTTAGAGACTTTAGTGCGCTACATGAACCAAATGAGCCGGGTACAATACTCGTGGTCGTATTGGGGATAATCAAATGTCCATAACTATCTATAGGGCCATATAAATCGGTACACCCTACAGGGTTATTAGCGGAAGCGGAAGCCAGCAGGTCCAACACCAATGCAAGGAGGAAAAGTACAGTCATATTAGTCATATGGTCGTGGAAAATTTTGTGAAAGTATGCCCCAACCACGGTTTTTCTGTTGATTGCGAACAACAAATTTGAACGCATTAAATATGAAGATATCATTGATGAAATCAATTATGATATTGTGAATGAACATGTAAAATTAGAAAAAATAAATAGTGGGGATGATTTAAGCTCGCTTCATGAAAATTATATCACCAAAAAATATGCCACTCCAGTATTTGTAACTCTGTTCTTGATTTATTATTTTATTACCATATTTTTTGATTATTTGATCCGTAATATTTACCCTATATGTAAAACATTATTAGAATCATAGACAATCCGTCAAATGAAGATAAACATGTGGTAAAATATCATTTTGAAAGTTTAGAAGAACTAAATTGATTGAGGCTTCGCGGGATTTTTCTCGAGTCGCGCGCGGCGCGACTCTGTTTCCCCTCGACTTTGGCGAAAAATTGTTTAGTAATTTGTAGTGAATTATCCGCTTAAGTTTCAAAAGCCTCACCCTCCGCCGCACCTAGTTTTAAGTAGATTAGTAGTATTTCATAGTAGTTTGTTTACAGGGCTAGCGCACTCGATGTGTGGCTTAGCCATTTACGTTTCTTTATTAGCTTTTACTAACCATTTGACACGCTGCTCATGCGTGACTTATGGTATTTTATTAACTATGGGTCACGCATAACACCAATGAATTCTCTTATTGGTGCCAATGAAAACCGCGGTTTCCATGGGTTTCTGAAGGGAATTCAGGCTTTGTAAAAGATAGCTTACTGTAGTTTTGTATTTTAAAATTTTATTGGAAGAAATATGTACATACAACTTGAAGTAAATAGAAACATGTTTGATTTTTAAATTACGGATTAGTATTCGTCAGCATAGTAGTCTTTCTCTTTATATGACCGCCGGTCGTGACCCCACGGAAACCGAACACTCATTCGCTTGTCGGGGTATACATCTTGATCCTCCTTGTAGCCATCAATACCATCAAATGGTCCAAGTTGGAACATGCACTCGAGTGGTGTTTTTGGCCTAGGGGCATGAATATGTCGGTGGAGCCCACCAGCTCCATAAAATATATCAACAATGTCTCTGTGGCCGTGTTTAATACCTAAATCGGATAGGGACTCGTCGTTTATTGTCTTTAATTCATGGTCAGCGCCGCTCTTGATAAGATAATTAACAATTTCTGGATATCCTCTCCTAGCTGCAATTTGTACAGGCTTCATTCCATCTGGCGTTTCATGACTGACATCTACTTCATGGTCATCAATCAACCATTTGACTATATCAAGATGACCGAAATGACATGCTAAATGAAGAGGCGGCCAGTACGATAAATCATCCTCACCAAATGAACCATAATGCGGTGAAGCTCCCAACTCTTCCAACATTTTCTCTGCATGCTCCAGATCGCCTATACGACAAGCAATGCATAAATGGTCGGTTAATATATCTATAACTAGTTTTATTGTCTTCTCAGGTGTTGTGATCTCGGGAGGGGCTCTATCAAGGAAGCAATTCTTTAATAATTTGACGACTTTTCCGCTTTCTTTGGTGTCTTTTATTTCAAAATGCAAGCGGCCATCATCCCGAATCGTCATTTCATAAGTCATTCCTTCATTTTCGAATGGATTCTGAATAGCGTCTAGAACAATAAGATCGAATTCTTCCTTCTCCCATGTATCATCTCGACCACCTTGACGCTTCCTACTCACATTATATTTCGAAGCATACAGTATACCATACCAACACTCTTCCCCTTCAAAATCACAAATAGTCACTTCAACATGACTAGTTTCCTCACGGAATACTGTCTTCATCATAGGTCCTTTATTAGTCATTATCTCAATCCGCTCTGTATAGGCCTTATAACTCCTTAGCTTTGAAAGAACTCGATACTCATGACCATTTTTGTCTTCTCCAAGATGACTCAAAGACAACCGATGGTTGTACGGCCTTTCTAGGCCAGGCATTTCCTCAGACGACATACTTTATAATGATGATTTGAAAGAGATTAGCTCATGTAGTATTAGTGAATGAGGGTTTCAAGATTATTTCGCTGTTTCCACAAAGAAACAAAAAAAACTCCTGAAACCTGGAAACCTGAACTCATTCGCTTTTCCACCGAAACCAGGCAAGTCGAAAACAAAGTAGTTATTTTACAAACAATTTTGGAATCCACCATGTATCATAAAGTTAAATTC
>JACKZZ010017512.1_pt1 | contig 16359 bp, 8 predicted proteins | sample 8027871 | NCBI WGS metagenome assembly JACKZZ01 (sample SAMN15724774, study PRJNA655200) | protist metagenome | isolation source: fluorescence activated cell sorting (FACS) single amplified genomes of... | place: USA: West Boothbay Harbor, Gulf of Maine | collected 2000-07-19
ATGACGGCCTCGTACTCATTTCCGCAAAATCTCAACACCATCAGATACAGTGTACTGCTGAGTGTGGGTGCAAACATGAAACGTTTGGAGGAGTGAATCCTGTATAAGTAGTGCCGCGTCTTCCCAAGATTCTTAATCCATTGGTGGCTTGTCCTATCAAGGGCAAACGCGGATGCAATTAGATCTTGCTGTGCGTGAAAGGGGATGGGCATTGCCAATGCTGGTAAAAGAACAGAGAATTCTCCCCGATCGGTCTGAAGCAAAATAGAGTGTGGAAGAGAGTTCATCATTTTCAAAAGGTGTGGCTCAGAACTGTTGCTGATGAAGAGTCCTGTATGCTCAATGCAGTAAAATCTACGTTCAGGGCCAGACGCGACAAATGTAAGGCCGACTCTTGGCAGTTCAATACAATCTATTGATACCTCCTCCCCCATCCGTAAAACCTCAGTATTTGACCATGCAAGAGCGTGCGAAATGTTGTCGAGCCTCAAAATGAAGCGAGCAAGTTTTCCGACGCTTGACTGGGGGGAAGCGTACAACAAATTGATCAAGGTGCTCTTTTTCCCGTACTTCAGCTTCGGGGTCATTTCATCGTCAAAATACTCCGTCGTTGGCATCATATGGTCGACTTCAGCACGGTGTATGACTGCGCTGCTGGTGGCATTGCCAAACCCGCTCTTGTCTACAGACCCCTTGTCAGGGTACATGTTGATGTACAACAGGCTTTTGCTCTGGTGTCCTTTTTGCACCATTTTTGTGCTGTAGCCAGTAATCAAGCCTTCTTCGTTCTGCCAGAACATGTACTCTTCCAGAAGAACGGTTGGAAGTAAACCACGCAAGTAAGAGTGTGAGATGTACGTCTCGACGCCTTTTTCGGCACTTAAGTTTCGGGTTATCACTAACGATCGCCTCGGTCCAAAGTACGACTGGGGATTGCCGGCTTCGACCACGGCAATGTCCCACTGCTTCATTAAATTTCTACTGTCGCTTACATCTTCCAAGCAGTAGCGCGTGTTTGACGTGTAGGACAAGGTCCGAAAATACCTTCGGCCGCATTCAATGACATCGTACATATGGACAACGTTAAAGCCTCTAACAATAATGATCTCTTTCAACATTTTATGAGTATTGCCATCATCCTCGATGCCTGGCTGTCCCCAGTACCCAGCAAGTCGGGCAATGGGTGCACTGTCTCCAAAAACTTTACCCTGTGGCAAGAACAGCTTCAAATCCGGAAATTTTCTGTTCATTATTGGCGCAAGAATAATTTCAATCCACTTTTCTTCCGGGGACAGCGCATTTGGAAACGCCCGCGTGTATGTAGTTTTTGGCTGGCGACGATCGGGCGTCCACACTTGGATGTCGTGTCGGCGGCCAACAAGACGGTACCATCGTCTATTGCTGGTATGCATTACCTCCGCGCACGCCAGGCCAGCCTGTGTTGTTGCTTTTCCAAACACTGTTACGCTGTCGTACATCGATGAAATATTTTCGTCGAGCACCTCTACTCGGTGTTTTTTCAGCGTGAACTCGCCAAATTGCACGTTAATTTCCGTGTCAGATTTCTCTGTTGTCGTGCGCCGCAGCCATGCTTCGTACGATTCATCCTTCAGTGAACTTCGTCTAGCACGCAGTACTTTCGCTTCCGAATCAGGAATAAATCTGCCTGCACACGACTTAAATTCCATTTCATACCAGTTTCTGGACTGGAACGTATCGGCCATTTTTTTGGAGCCCCACTCATTGCGTGTGCCTGTCAACGTTGCGATTCGGACGACGCTTTCCATTATTTCATTAGCCTGCGTTGGGTTCAATTTAATCCATGACAATATATGGGCCCGATGGCGTTGTAGTATGTCGAAAATTTCTGTTTGGGATACCCCCAGGGAGTTGTCGACTGCTAATGAATTCGATGTTTTTGTCCTGCTTCGCATCTTTCCGCTTTCCTCCCCAGCGACAGCTTCAACGTCGTACTGGTACCTGCTGGTCAAAAACACCTGACTTGACAGAATGATGGATACGGAATCAAAATCTAACTCCTCCTTTGTGGTATTGCTAAAAATATACAGCAAGTGAGCGTGTATTATGCAAGCAATCTGCATCTCTTTTCCACCGATTGCTCTGCCAAGCCATCTCTCCAAAATGCGAAAGACATCTTTCCGTAACAGCCTCTTAATTTTGTTAGCAACTTCCTCCATTTTGGCTACCGAATCGTCTGAGCAATCCATGCCACGAACTGATGCTTCCCAGAACGCCCTTGACTTTCTATTGTCGTCTTTCTTCCATCTATTGTGCATCACAGCGACCTTCAGGTAGGCTTCTATACGGACTGCCAAACGTGTGACGTACAGCAGGGATTCTGCGGTTTGAGTGTATTTCCCCGTGTCAAGCTCTATGCAATCGGACAACATTTTTTGAATGGCCTGAAGGATAATGTCTGGGCTATGAACAAGCTCGTTGAAAATTAGACCCAGTGGGGTCGCAAATATTTTACGATTTTCAGAAGGCACCATTTCAGCGACTGGCTTAGTGTCTTCCACCTGCCACAACCCTGGTTCAAACAAGCACGCATCAATAACATTTTGAATTTGGGGGCGGGACAAAACCAATGCCCTGCCTGGCTTGGTGAAAAAGTCTAACACTAGTGGGATCCGTATGTATGGCGCAGTCAAGTACGTAAGCAAAAGCTCGCTTTCATACTTATTCAATGCATCCTCGAACGTTGGGAGTTTCTGGAGATGCAAAATGTCGTCCTCCGTTTCAACGTTCTTCCCCACGAGATTTTTCGGGTCCGCGGCACTTGGGGGCCTCCTCGGGTTGGACGTTCCAAAAATCCCAGAAAAGATAGAATTCCTTCGGACTCTCTTCTTCCTTGGCTTCCACGACAGGGAACGACCAAAACCATGCACAGAAAAGGACACTTTCTTTTCGTTGTTGGTTTTAATTTTCCATTTCAGCGCAGCATGCACGGGCTTCCAACGACGAACTTCTGGAAGGCTATCGCTCGACGGCTGGGTCATTAAGTGAAACAGAAAGACGATGTCACGGAACAGTCCCAGTTCGGGGAAATTATCTTGAAAGTCCATGTTTTCACCGGATAAATACCGAGCGCTTTCAGACACGGGAAAGCCCATGGAAAGGCAGATTTGTGACAGAAAATGGTGATCGCCCGCGCTCAGGCTGACAGCCTCGAAGCAAAATACCCGCCTGTCGGGGCGAACGCGCTTCTCAATGTCTCTGAAGTAGTCCAGCACAACTGTTCTGCAAATGTTCATTGCAGGGTGGGAAAATTCTAAGTTTTCGCTCTCGACCGCAAACTCGTTCATGTCGAACCCAAATTCAAACACGGGGCCCTCGCTCTTTCCTGCGTAATGCAACGATACTAGCGAAGGGATATCGCTCGCCTCCACTCTCATGACAGCATCTGTAATCGTCGATATGCACGCCATGGTCAAGATTCGATACGCATCAAATTCTTTGGTAACCCGCAACGACAGCGACGACGACACGTAGTGGCGCGCAACCATGTGCAGCAGTCTCATCAAATCATTTTGAGTCTCGCGCCGCATGGGCTGTGATGCCCAAAAGCATTTAGTGGCACGATCTTTGTGCAACAACGGGAGTGGGAGAGGAATTATTTCCAGAAACAAATGCTGAATTAGTGAGACGCGAAAGCAGTACGTATTCTTTATGAACTCTGACTGGTGTGCCAGCAACGTGCACACGTCTACGGTGTGCCGCAAAGCATTGGCGACGTCGTTGTGGTTGTTCACGTGAGTTGGCACTTTGGTGAGTTGGACGGGCCTCAGTATTGGAGGTTCTACTGACGTCCCGATCAGCTGCCGCACGTCTACGTCCGTCCGCAAACGGCCGAACATGGGTGTGCAGGCCATCCAGGGAACGCCTTTTGTATCGGACGGTACTTCGGGGGGTGCGTGATTTTCTACGGCGTCCCGCACGTCGTCAATTTTGTCCCTGCACCCTGTGACCAACTTCGTTACCTCTTCCAGTTCTCCTGCAGACACTACGGACTCTTCCCCAGACCCTTGGTTCCCCGCTGCCAGGGCCAACCGGCTGCACGAAAAACGGAGCAACGTTGCGTCCGACTTGCTCAGGTGCTTCAGGCCAGATTCCACGTCGTGCTTGGCCATGGCCAAAACTGCCCATTGCACGTGCAAACGAAGGTATTTTGCGATGTCCCCTTTGTTGACGGACGAGGGGCTCTCCGTTTTGTACGCCGCGTACATGAACGCACGCACGGTGCAGTGAATCGTCGACAAGTCCCTCCCGCGACCAAACCCTGACCACAGCTGGTTGTCGAGATCAACGTTCGATAGCGTCGGCTGCGCATTGAGGAACGGGGCAACCCGCTCGTAAATGATTTCTTGCGGGTTTTTCACTTTGAAGAACAAGGGCCGGTACAAAAAATACCAAAAGGCAGAGTCGTTTATTTTGGACTTCTCGACGCCTCTAAACACCAAAGGGGTCGCTCTTTCAAGCTGAAAAGTCTCTCGATTCAGCTGCATCGGGTGAAACGTGACGTCATCGGCCCGGCTGGTGTTGCAAATAGCAAATTCAAAAACTTCTGGGCTCTCGCGGGTGACGACGTAAATGACGGGCACATCCTGACCTTTTGCCTGCCATCCACCAGGCAAAACAAGACAGTGCTTGAGGGGGAGGTTGTCGATCGATCGCACGATATTGTCCAAGAACCTCATGATGTCAAGGTTCATGTGCCCTTGTTGGTCCGAGCCAGAGGTTGCAAACATGTTCCTTGGCATGTTGGTCAAGCACGACACCGACTGCGAACATGCGTGCTTTACGTCCCAAACGATTTTTTTCCAGCCACGGCTCAAGTACGGTGACCTGCACAGGACATCGCAAACGGTGGCAAAAAAATTCAGGGACAGGGCCATGCTATCTACAATGGTGGCGTTCGGGGCCCGCGTTTTGCTGTCGATACGTTTCCCGCTGACGTACGGGTCTGCCACCAGGTCGACAAACGATGGGTGCTTCCAGATCGGACCCTTGGCCTGTCCAAGAATAAACGTGTCTAAAGGGACGCCGAGGTCCCATGCCTCTTCTACCACCACAAAGTCCTCTTGTGGCGCCTGTTTCCCCTCCAACTGCTCCCGGGTGGTGAGCGACGCTCGCTTCGGCCGTGGCGGGGGCGGGGCGGCCTCCTCCAGCCTGACGTAGTTGGAAGGAAATATACCACGCTTCCCGCTGCTGTTCACCCCCAGAGACCACCCTTCATTGCCAGTTCTTTCTTGAACAATTCTAACCTTTGTCCCTTTTTTCAACGGCAACTCGTCCTCTTCCTGTGGCGCGTAGTCGAAAAGCACCAGCGCTGGCTTCCCGGCCCCCTCCCAGGTCGGAGACTGGGCCTCTTCTTTAGTAGCGGACGACATTCAAGCAAGCGTGGGAGACGTGTGTACGCCGCCGTACAGTGTAAATGTTTAGTTCAGAACCAAAAAAAATACGGTGTACACAGAAACGGTACGGTTTGGTGTTCTTAACTATTTGAGAACGTGAACGTGTACTTTTACTTTCCGACATTCTCTATCGCTTTTAATGATTGTTATGAATTATGGACAGTTGGGGATATACTAGGAAAAGAAGAAGAATAGACTAAAATATTTGTTTTCGTGCGAGAATTACGTTCGTCGTGTGTTGATGTTGTATTATATTATCATCATCATCTAGGCTAATATATTGAAGAAAGAGATGAGGAGGATTTGTTGTTGGTTTTGGTTTGGTTTTCTTTTTTTTAATTATATTTCTATATAATAGTCGTCTATTGTATTATACAATTTAAATTGTTGTAGAGACAGTGTTCAGAATGATGAAGAAGATTCGGATCTTCTTCTTTATAGTCTATTAATAATATTATTATTATAAATTATTATGATTGAACTCTGACTGATGTACTGGTATTATCCTTATTATTTAGTCTATTATTATATAACTTTTTTTTTATTTTTATTAAACTGAATTCTCGCTGATATTCCATTGTATTATCCTCGTATTCCATATTAGAAGAACTGGATAAGAAAGATATTTTTACTGTGAACTGTAATTCTATTAAATCTAAATTATATACTTATATTTTATGTACATTATTGGAATTATACCTATCATCAGTCCGTCCATCCTCTCTCCGCTCTCCGCTCTCCGCCGATCGATCGATGGTAAAAAAAAATTATTATAATAATAAAAAAAAAATTATATGATGACGCTGCAGGTTTCTCTTCTTCGTCGTGTTATAAAATATAATATAAATATCGTTCGAGCGTCGACATTTTTAAAACTGAGATAGAAAAACACTTTAACAATGGATTTAGAAATGGGAAAAATTTACGTGTGTGTAATTATATGATTAAACAGAACATAAAAAGGTGGTTTTTAATCGCTGGCTTTTCTTTTCGTTGCGTTGGCCGTTCGATCCTTTCAACGGTTTTAGGTTGAGTTTTTTATCTTGTCATGGCGACGGGTTTCTTCCTCCCCCGGTACCTTGTGAAATTGTTTCTGCTATGTTTTCATTTTTCCACTGGGCTTGTTGGTCAGGCTGATGCGGGTTATAGCACTAGATCTGTCCCGTTCCGCGCAGACTCCCAATCTAGGGCTTCCCCGTCGTATGTAGTAAAAGTGAAAAACAAGGTCCGCTCGGTCACCGCCAAACCAGACGTGGAAGTGGTGGTAAACGACGAGCCGGAGTTTCCCAACGGTGGTGTTCTAATGACGGGGCCGAACGGCAAAAAGTATCGCTGCTTTCTTCCGTCCTCGGACGCTCTGGTAGAAGAGAACGCTCTCCGGCTGAAAAAAGATACGGCCATGGAGATGGCTGCAAAGGAAGATGCCAGCGTGGAAATGTACAGGGCCCTTCTAAAGGAAAGTAAGATGGCCTGCGTCTCGACGAGGATTGGGTACTGGAGTTACGAGGTCTGTCCCTTCGTCGGTGCACGGCAGTTCCACAAAAAGATAGGGAAAAAAAAGTCCGACCCAGATGGCCCCACGTATCATGTAGGGGATTACCAGGCGGACAGAGACGAATTAGCTGAGGGCGGGGAGGGAGGATACGTGCAGCATTTTTTGAACGGTTTTGAAGGACGGAAGGCGTCCATCCTGTTTAAATGCGACGCGGCTGCGGAAGAGGATGGAGGGACGGACTCCTCTGCGACGAAGGGGGCGGCAAAGCTTATCGTGGAAGAGCCAAGCGAGCGGGTGTACCGTTTTACGTACTCGACTCCACACGTCTGCTATTCAAAAGTTAAGAAGCGCCCAGAGACGCTGGCAGAGCAGGCAAACACCGTCCTCCTGTCTCTTCACAAGGTCTGCATTCGATATGTCGAGTCCTGGTGGACGTACGAGCTTTGCGGCGGCAACAAGGTGAGGCAATTCCACGTAAACACGCCGAAGAAGAAAGATGAAAGCGAGTCCGCAGTCGACACGACAGAGTACGTGCTGGGGAATTTTGACAGTGAATTTAATGCTCAAATGGTGGACGGGGGCGATGCGATTCTTCCCTCTCCCCCCTTGCAAAGGTACATAGAGGTATACAATGCAGGGACGCGCTGCGACTTGACGAAAAAGTTCCGGCGCGTTACGGTAGAGTACATGTGCTCAGACTCGGAAAAAACGTTCATTTCTTCCGTGGAAGAAGTGTCTACCTGTAATTATAAAATGACCGTGCTGACGCCCCTCCTTTGCTCTTTAAAGGGGTTCGACAAAGAGACGAAAAAGAATGCGAATTTGGAAGATATTACATGCTTCGAAGAAAACCAATTATCGACTGAAATATAAAATGTGGAGGAAGAGAAATGAAGAGTAAACTTGTCATAATTAAATTTTTTACTTTTAATTACGGTATGAGGACGCTAAAATTTAATTTCTTAAATAACAGCAATTTTCTTGTTTTTAATTACTTAAATAAGAGCCAATGTTCTTCTTTTAATTTAATAACAGCCATAATTTTGTTTTTAATAAATTTATGAGCCATTTTATTATTTTAAAACAAGAAATTGGTTGTTATTTTGAGCCATTTTATTTTGTTTTTAAAAATTAAACTAGTTCCTCTGGAGGGTGTGCATCAGAGGAGCCGTCACTGCTGTCGTCGCTGGAATCACTTAGCAATTGCTTTCCTCTTCGTTTCATCTCTATTCGCTTCCATCGCTTGTAATCCCTCTGAAAGTGTGTTGTTACTTTCTTCGTGTTCAAGGCATCCGATTTTACCGACTTCAAAACAGAAAGCCCGCCGAAAGCCCCCACGGTATAGACTACAGCGTACGTGTATGACGAAAGGTTCTGATGATTGTTATACACAAACCTCAAACAACACAACACGGCCCCGGCTGCTGCAAGCAGGCAAACCCCTAATATCAACAGAAGAATACTATAACGTTCGATCTTCTGGCATTCTGCTCTGTAAAACCTGTCGATTCGAGTCCGTCGAAATCGGCGGGCTCGATACATCCGCCTGGCTCCGCCGGTGCATGGGTCGATGTGAGATTTACCCCTCAGGCTCGCGTTCGGGTCATCCATTGAGTTGGCCAACCACCCTTGTTGGCTCCTGATCGGTGGAAGAATTCTGTACGTGCTCACTAGATTTTGTATTTTAAAAGAAAACACCATCGAAAGTAGAAGAAACACCTGTGAGGAGGAGAGGCAAAAGCTGTACAAAAATCCGAAAACAACTTCATCGTTTGCGCTCTCCGGCAGCGTTCCCTCAATCGACAAACCGAAAGAACTAGCGAAAAACAGCGATTCCATGAGCAGCATTGTCTGAAGCTTCTGAGCGTATTGCCCCCACGTGTCCCGGTCCATTTCCTTGCTCTCAAATTTTCTATCCTGTGCGAAATCCCTGTTTGCAATGCTAGAGTCAAATTTCAGTTGCTGCTCAAAGAGTCGCTGACTCTGCCCAAGGCCGACCAAACCTGTTATGCCTTGGACCGCGCCGTGGCCAAGGACGGCGCCGACGAACGACATTGTTTTTTTTGAAAAATGCTTATAGTTTCGGTTTGAAATATCGATCTGCCTAATCTCTCCTTTTAACAGCGATAAAAAAGTTACAGGGACAACGGTATGGCCCCGGGGTGACTAAGTCAATGCAACCTGCAAATTTAACACCCTCCACTTCGATTTCTACGATGCTTCCAAGTGCTATTATTATTAGTCGTCTACTATTATTATCAAACCTAGAAGGTATAAATAAAGGAGGAGGAGGAGGAGGAGGCGACGAGAACGAGGGAACCGGTTCGCCGGCGCGGTGCACCCCAGACCCACCGATCGGCTTCGGGGGGCTTTCCGCTTCAACCGGTCCATCCGATGCCGATGACTCGCCCCTGAAACATTTTCCGTGTTCCGTTTGTTGACGACAGCATGGTTGTTTGACTAATTAAGTATGAATATTTGTATAGTTATTCCCTATCAAAAATAAATATATTGTTAAGTATGAAATTAGAATAATAATATATTATTATTGTTGTAGGCATTTACCTGGGTACCTATTCAAAGGTACTTCATATATGTATATCATTACCAAAAAATACGTACGTGGTCGCGATCCCCAGCGTGATACAATGAACAATTTTCCCGCACATATCTATACGGCGTAGAACAATATATATAATATGGTGGGTGTGCACTTGATTTGGCCAGTCCATTCAATTCCGTGATAAAATTATCGTTCGCCATGATCCAACTCCCGTTCTTTCTTCGGCAAGCGGCGGTGTAGTGTCCCCCGCCGGTGCCTCCACTATGGTTCACCATCGCGCACAGCTTGTACTCCTTGTTGTTCGCGTTCAGTGTAGCGAAAAATCGATTCTTACGAAGTATAAAGAACTTCTTAATCTCAACGTCATTGCCTCTGCGAATGGGTCTACTATTATAATAACACGGTCTTTTCCCCAGAGAGCACTTGACCATATGCCACAGTAACGTCAGTTACTGAAGCGCCAGGGCAGTTCTCCCCGTATTTTTCTGCTGCACCGGGTTCTTGACAAAGCGCACAAGGCGTGATTGCCGAAAAATATGTATCTTCAATTTCTATGCATGGCTGGAATATACTTCGTACGCGGCCAAGCTCGGCTATGCTTTTAGAAGCAATTGCATTCTGCCATGCTTTCGAAACCATGCCAAAATCAACGTCATCCATGATGATTACTGTTTGTTCCGATGACATTGCAATCGCATGCTGAAGGTCGCTAGAGGCAGTCTCAAAGTCGTGGCCGCCATCAACGAACCATAAATCACAAGGAGGTGCTTCCGGATATTTTCGTCTATACGCAGGCAAGGTCTGCTTGGAATCGCCTAATTGCAGATCTACCCGGCCAGGAAAATACTCCTTGAACCAACCGTACGCTGCTCGAACATAAACGTTTTTTCCTAAATCAAAAGAAACGACGGTGGATCCAGGATGGGATAACAGCCATATCAAGGCAGAGTGGCCAGCATTGAACCCTGTTTCGCAAATCCGTGGAGGCGTGCCGCTACGGTTTGTTAAAAGGGCGACGTCATGCATGATTTTAATCTTTTTGCGAAGTGCCGTCCAGTATTTTTGGCTATTTCCTTCCACATGCAACAGGTCAAAACCGGAGCTGTCTATGTGTAAGTCTAACATTTTTGCAAGGTCTAGATATAGCGCAAGGTGCATATTTTCCAACCGTTCAGATAGTAGCCATTCGCACTTCTCCTTGTCTGAAACGTTTTGACAAAATTGCCGGGCGGCAACAAGACGATCGTGAGGATAGGCATTTTTTTCCAACGAAATTTCGATGGTTTTAGTATCACCATCAAGTAAGAACTCTAGGGTTTTCCGAAACGGTGTCTCACTGCCGCCCTCTGCACCAAAAGACAGCACGTGAAACGCGCCGACTAAAGTGAATAAAAAGATGAAATGCTGCTGCATATCGTGCACAAGGATGTCGTGGAATATAAGTTGAGCGTTGTTTAAAGCCACTGGAAGTTCTATTATGTGAGTGAGTGAGTCATCCAGTTCTGGGTAATTCAATTTTTTCGTTTTCAATTCTTTTATGTATTTCGTAGGGAAACGATTTGTGACCATACATTTTTTTGGTGGTGCGAAGAAGATAATAAAATTCCATTAATAAAAAATATAAAAAAAAATATTATTATTATTAATAATACAACAATAATATTATAATACGTCGTCATCATTCCCACCGCCGTATAAATAATATTATTTATATACATGAGTATAGTATTACCGCTGTCCGTCCTCCGGCCATCGTCATCGCACATGTAATAAATATTACGACGAAAAAAAAACACTGACGGACATGGGATAAACACTATAAAAATATTAATAAAACAATCATCTGTTGTCTAAATATTACTCCTTGTATCTCTCGGTAATATTATAAAAAAGAAGATTAAAAAAATAATTAAAAAATTCTCCAACACAATACATAAACACAGCATTCGAAATGCACAATTCTTCCGACAAAAAAAGAAGAAAGAAAAACACGTATTTATTATTATACCAGTACTTGGTAGTCTAGACTACTAATATATTTTTTAGTAAAAAAAATAGAATTTGAAGAAGACTTCTTAGTTCTTAGTCGTCTATTATTTTCCAGTTGTTGTTGTGCTGGTTCGGTGGTTGTTCTACGCAACAATTATAACACTCAGAAAGAAGGATCAACAAAGGTGTTGAAAGTTTTTGCAAGACATCTTTATCCATTTTTTACATTATTCAGTATAGCTATACCCCGTGCTGTCGTAACTTCAAGAAAAAGAAACTAATCGTCTAACGCTAATCATGGAATGTGCACAGTGTTGGGAGTGTTTGGACGCAACGCAGTTTACAAACTCGCAGTGGCGCAAAGGCGAAGGTAGAGCCAAGTGTATGGCATGTACAGGTGTTGCGTCTGGTGGAACTTCCTATCACTCGGATTATTTTGCATGTGACGAATGTGATAAGTGCTTTAATAGCAAGAACAGCTTGAAACAACATATGCAAAAACATCGACCGAAAGATGTGAAGTGCCCTGCATGTGGTGAGCGAAGGTTTGGTACTGTTGCCGACGCAGTTGCACACTACGAGGGTGGGTACTGCCAAACGTGCCGAGACAGGGACCAAGCACGAGACAATGTTCGTGCTTTGGTTAATTACAATGACCCTGGTGCTTGCGTGAACTTGCTCGGCAACGGGCAAGGAAACCACTCGCATATGTACCAGTGCCGCCCATGCAACCGAGAGTTCAGCATGTACCATTCATACTTGCGACATCGCCAGGATTACCATGGAGAATTTATTGGAGGGGATCAATATTCCTATTAAAGCATTTTTAAAAGCCGTACAAAATCTAGAGTGCATGTACAAAACACAGGCGGGCCGGGAAAGGGTGCAGATTTTCTGATATAATCTAAAAGCTAGTTTCATTATTTTAATTCCAAAAAAGATATGATATTATCTTAGCTAAATTAGTTCACTAATCGAATTTTAAATTTTTTGATTTAAAAAATCACACACCAGTAGAGTTCTCAGTTCGCAGTACATTAATTTAAATTATCATACTTAAATAACAGCCAATTTTCTTGTAATAAGAAAACACAAACTGTAATACACGGTTAAAGTCAACATCGTGCGCGATATCTGCCAACAATGCTGCCGCTTCGGCCCCCATTTTCCCACCAGCCGCCCGCTTCTTCTGCAGCTCATTCAAAGCCTGCAGGCATGCAGATTCGTTGAGTGCCAGAGCACTAGCGCAAGCAAAGTTGTATACGTACACACTACTGGACGGATCAGTCTGGGCGGCCATTTTAAATGCCTCTGCGCTGCGCCGGACTGTTTCCACAGCAGCTGCCGCATCAGCTCCTTCCGTCGCCGCAGCCAACAACCGTGCCCTTCCCTCGTCCAGAAGCAAGTCAGCAGCCGCGGCAAACCCATCTGCAATTGGCGCAATCTCTACTGCGCGCTGGTAGAGCTGCAGCGCCTCTGCCAAGTTATTGTTCAGCTCACATATGTCACCACAGACCACCAGCAGTTCCCCGACACTCTTCCCACCCCCCGGTGGCACCAAGGCAACAACAGCCTTAGCCGTCTCGTACGCACATCCCAGTGCGGCACTGAATTGTGCGCGAAAATTCTCTCCTATATTATTCTCGAAGGCCCAGCAGCAGAGCCCGTGCAGTGCCTTCGCCTTTTGCTCAAGCAACTGCAAGTCATTCACGGGCGCGGGCGAGCGGAGTCCTTCGTCGTAGCGTTGGCAAGCGGCTTCGCAGTGACGAAATGCTTCGCTGGTGTTGGAAGCAAGAATGGACCAGCGCATTGACAGGGCGTGGGCATCGCCTGCTTGCAGATGGGATGAAGCAACGGTTGCCAAGTCGCCTAGGTTACCATGAATGGATAACGCAGTGTTGATATGGTTTATCGCTTGCTGCAAATCCTGCAGTGCATCATCTGCTAAGCCTGAAGCACTATCGCCCGGCTCTTCAATCCTCCGAGGCGTGCCCTGTACAAGGAGGGAAGCAATGGAGGTATGTGCCAACGCCAGCGTCTCGGAGCGCCCGCTGGTGTCCCCTGCAAGGACTCTATTAAAGTGCTCTCGTGCGAGTGCCCGGGCTGCTAAACTCTCAGCTTGCTTCCGTAGCCTTGTTGCGATGTTTGATCGTATTGCTTGACAGACGCCTAGGTTATACATGGAATCGAGGTGCACCGATCCCGTGGCCACCGTTGCCTTCTGGTACGCATCTTCTGCTAGCGCCAGGGCGTCCAGAGTGGCAGCGAGGTTCTTCTCTAGTCGAGCAGCCAAAGCACGTTCAAGGTGCCCATTTCCGACACCAACAAGGTCGTCGGCCTGCTTTCGCGCCGCTTGCTTCTCCTTCGTAGAGACCTTCTTTTTCTTCGGCATCAGCAACAACACAGACGACCGTCTCCCGCAGTTGCTGGCTCCTCGTCACAAAGGCCGTCTTCTTCCTTCGCCCAACCTGACGCTCACTAAACAATCAGCTTTATCAATGACGGGAAACCGACAACGTTATTCTCTCGAACGGTACAGCTTTCCTTGAAAAGGGTCTCGAAATTACAAAGGCTGATTATTATCTGCAACGCAAGAAGATCTGGTGGTTTGAATGAGAATTAATACGGGAAATGGAATTCAACCAACAGTCTCTCTCCCCAGCAACCAATTCTTATTATGATGAGGAGTTAGACAGAAGACGGACCGATTGTATACTTTCATAAAAAAAAAGTGCTGAAACAGGATGCTGTGTTAATGCTATACATAATACAATGGTCTTACTCTTCTAGAAGTGAAAAAAATAGGGTTATATTTATTTATATTAACTTGTGTGTACACTGCGACACCTTTTCATATTTCTCCACGTTTCATCGTCATCGCACGGGGCAACATCTTCCTGTCATAGTGGGTCTTCTCGCTCGATCCGGACGCGGTCGGGTTCGGGGACGTTACCTCAACACTGACGTTAGTAGCGGAGAGTGATCTTTCCCCGGGAGATCCTGCGCCCAAGTTTACGTCTACCTTTACGCCCACTCCTTCACCTGAACTGTTTACGGTTACAACTACATCATTGCTACTTTGCAATGGATTTAGGATCAATTCTGATTCGTTAGAACTTTTCTGGTTCGCAGTATTTGCCACTTTGTTTTCCAGCGGTTTCAATTCCAGAGACTTTTCTATACCATTTGAAGGATTCGCACATTTTTGCTTCCATTTTCGACCATAAGCAATGTACAGGAATAAAAGACAAAGGACCAACAAAAGAGCAAACGCGATAAAGAAAGGGTTGCAGACTGCCGATTCGCATTTTTCGACGACTTCCTTTTTAAAATTTGAGTCTAATTCTTCCTTTACTGTAAAGGGGGCCACCGTTGTCGAACCGTTGGGTCCCACCGTTGTCGTTGTGGTAGGTGGCGCCGTCGTGGGCTGGGAAAACGACAGCATCACGGACGACGCGTTCGTGTCGTTCGTGTTTGACATGCCGTTTCGTGCCGTTACAGTTACAATAAGATTGATATCGACGCCTGCAGGAGAGTTGCACACGATCTTTGTTGATGTCCAAGAAGTAGGCGTACACTCCAAGCTGCCAACCTTTACGGACCGTGTCACTGCCCCCGTTTGATCAAAGTACCTGCCATGAATTATTACAACGGGTCCTTTGTTGGAGCACTTGTTCACGTGATAATCATCGCCGTTATCGTTCGTGCAATTGGGGGATTCGATGGACGATACCAACGGAACAATACTGAACTGAACGGAAGATTCGAATGTTTTGCCGCCAACTGTCAAATTTACTCCTTTCCCTTCCCCAACCTGCAAGGGTGGAATTGCCCTAATTTCGGTATCCGATACCCAAGTCACTTGGGTGCACAGAACTCCGCCTACTCTGATCGTGATGGACGAGGAGGAGGTGCCGAATCCTGTGCCAGTAAACACGGTGTAGTTCTGCCCCGGCGCTATGCCTGTAACAGAAGGTAAAAACGACAGCATCACGGACGACGCGTTCGTGTCGTTCATGTTTGACATGCCGTTTCGTGCCGTTACAGTTACAATAAGATTGATATCGACGCCTGCAGGAGAGTTGCACACGATCTTTGTTGATGTCCAAGAAGTAGGCGTACACTCCAAGCTGCCAACCTTTACGGACCGTGTCACTGCCCCCGTTTGATCAAAGTACCTGCCATGAATTATTACAACGGGTCCTTTGTTGGAGCACTTGTTCACGTGATAATCATCGCCGTTATCGTTCGTGCAATTGGGGGATTCGATGGACGATACCAACGGAACAATACTGAACTGAACGGAAGATTCGAATGTTTTGCCGCCAACTGTCAAATTCACTCCTTTCCCTTCCCCAACCTGCAAGGGTGGAATTGCCCTAATTTCGGTATCCGATACCCAAGTCACTTGGGTGCACAGAACTCCGCCTACTCTGATCGTGATGGACGAGGAGGAGGTGCCGAATCCTGTGCCAGTAAACACGGTGTGGTTTTCTCCCGGCATTATGGCCTTTATTGTAACCTGCTGACCACAGCGAACTCCTCGGTTCGCATCGTTTGGGTCCATTTGGGTACACACACCGATGTATGGCTCGACGGTGCAAGGGGACGAGGAGCAATCTCCCGTTCCAATGTACTTGTTAATACCATAGCCCCCCGGATTCTTCCCATAAAACAAGTTGTCAGCGTACCAGCCGGTGTTGTACCAATTGGTATTTACAATGGTAATGGTTGGCCCACCTGCTGAGCCAGACGTTGAGTATATCGAATATCCTTTGGCAGCCCCGCCGTTAGTAGTCTTGGCGAAATTGTTCGAAAAATTCGATTCCCGAATGATGACATCACTTACATAGAGAAGGTACATAGCCCCACCCCCA
>JACKZZ010002351.1_pt1 | contig 16340 bp, 7 predicted proteins | sample 8027871 | NCBI WGS metagenome assembly JACKZZ01 (sample SAMN15724774, study PRJNA655200) | protist metagenome | isolation source: fluorescence activated cell sorting (FACS) single amplified genomes of... | place: USA: West Boothbay Harbor, Gulf of Maine | collected 2000-07-19
GAGAGCAGCAAGAGAGAGCAGCAAGAGAGCATCAAGGAAGAGAGGTTTGGAACTGACTCTTAGAGAAAGAGAGAGAGAGAGGAGAGAACATCAAGAGAGAGAGAGCATCAAGAGAGAGAGGTTTGGAAAGGTTTGGAAAGGTTTGCATCGGCTCACTCCCTGAACCGGAAGCCGCGGCAAACAAAGAATGCGTCACAGTAAGACGATGAGACGAGCGGAGGGGGATGGGAGAAGCGAGGACGAAAGCGCTGATGAGGATGAAGTCGAGGAAGAGGAGGAAGAGGAGGAAGAGGAGGAAGAGGAGGAAGAAGAGGATGATGAGGATGAAGAGGATGAAGAGGAAGAAGAGGATGAAGAGGAAGAAGAGGACGAAGAGGAGGAAGAAGAGGAAGAAGAGGAGGAAGAGGAAGAGGAAGAAGACGAGCGTTCTCTCAATGCCAGTAACGACTCTCACGAACAAGAATTTGCCTCGAGTCCCAGAAGTAAACAAGGCTCAGGGTCAAAGGGTTCAAAGTCACGTATTGATTCGCAAGGAGTCAGTTCCTCTAATGTTGAAAATACTGCAAGTGCTGCATTAAATCTGCAAGGCACGGAAGAAGAGGACAAAGCTGCGCGCAAACTCCAAGCTGGAGGGCGGGGTCTGCTTGCGCGAGCAGAAAAGGAGAGAAAACGCTCGAGTGTGATTCGAATCCAAGCAATGCAAAGACGAAAGTCAGCGATGAAAAAGGCAGATCAGGTTCGCGAAGAACGACGACTGGAGGCTGAGCGATTAGCCGAGGAACAAGCGCTCGAAGAGTCACGGCAAGCATCGCTAGTTATTCAAGCCCACGCACGTGGGCATATTATTCGTAAAAAATATGAGCGAAAGCTTCTGCGCGCACGAAATGATGCAGCAATGGAGGCACTCCGCAAGGAAATAGAAATAGCCGCGGAAGAACGAAAGCAAAGAGCCCGCATTATGAAAGCTAAGCTTGTTATGGAAGCCGAGCTTGTGAACAAGCAGAAACGTGATGAAATCGAACAGCACGAGACACGGCGAAAAGAGTCTGCAGACCAAGTTCGAAAGCGACAACTTGCATTACTGAAAAAACGCCGTTCAAAGCAGACTCTCGCTACATTAAGACGTGTTAATGCGCAGCTACGAAAAAGGGCGAAAGTCGCCTCGGTCCAAATGAACAAACTTATTACCGAGGCTAAATGCAAAGCAGAGGATGCTCAACGAGAGGCGAAAGACGAAGCAGATCACCTTGCAGCCACTGGAGAGTCTCGTAACGCAACAGATGCGCGCACATCTGCAGCACTTGATGAAGAAATCAAATCGTACTTTGAAAAAGTCGAGAAAATTGCGGCGGATAACCTCGCTTTACGTGAGCGTGTGAAAGACTTGATGGAAACAAAACTTACGAGCGAAGGAATGACCGTAGTGGCACAAGGTAAAAACTTAGATGCGAAAATCATGCAGCTCAAAGATGAGCAAAAAGCGCTGAAAGCCGTTTGTTCGGGTGAACAGCAAGCCGCTCTAGAAAAGTGTGAAAAATGGAATATTGAAAGACGAGCAGAAGAGGAAGCAATAAAGTCCGATATTGGCCGCCTCAAGCGTGAATTGCGTGAAGAAAAGCAAAAGCTAGTAGGTGCGAAAAAACTGTGTGCTTCAGGGCTCAAAAGCAGCAATAATGACCAAGAGAAGGGAGCCGGGGTTAATGCTGATGGATATACCAATGATGCAGAGTCAATGACAGCGCACTCGTTGCGCCAACTTAACCTCAAGCTTCGAAATGTACTAACACAGTTCCGGGCTGCGGAAAAAGGACTTTGCTCTCCAACAAAAGCATCGAGGCAGAGCCGGGGACTGCTCGTGTCACCGCGCGAGCGCCGTATCAAAAATAGCCTCAGCAAAGACAAAAAACAAAGCCAGACAACGTTGGACCGCCTAAACAGTGCCCACCGGAATAACATGGCCGCCGAAGAACGAAGAGTACGCATTGCCGATGACAAAGTGGCAGAAGCTAAAAAACTACGCTCCGAGTTGCAGTCGAAACTTGCAGCATTCGACGCCAAACTCTTGGGCTTAAGCGCGGAAAAGCAAGCGCTCCATGAAACTTTCCAAAAGGAAAAACTTAATCTTAAGAAAGAGCAGCTTGCCGAGTAAGTAACTAAAATGACCAAAAATTACATTTTCTTATTGGCCTTTCTTATTTTGTTCTTGTTCTAACTAGCTACATGTAATTTAATCATCCATAAAGATCCGCGAACTGATATCGTCGACCATCCAATCAAATCCATCTATAAGTCCTTCTCCCGTGACCGCGCTGCACGGCCTGATTTCCCAGTGTCGGTTCTTAAATATAGGGCTTCCGAGTTCAAGTATCTCCGCGATCTGCTCGCTTGAGAGGGCGCCTGCTAGGTCTTGTTTGTTGGCAAAAATGAGCAGCGACGCCCCCGCCAATTTCTCCTGCTTAAGCAGGTTATGCAGTTCATCGCGGCATATCATCAACCGCGCGCGGTCCGCGCAGTCCACTGTCCAGACGAGTCCATCCGTTTGCTCGTAATAGTTCCTCCAAAAGCTCCTGATGGTCTTTTGCCCCCCGACATCCCAGATATTTAGCTGGAATCCTTTGTGCTCTAGCGTCTTGATGTTGAAGCCAAGGGTGGGGCTAATCGTGTCGATCGGTTCGCCGTTGACCTTCTTTAAAATAGTCGTTTTACCAGCGTTGTCCAAACCTAAGATGAGAATGCGCATGTTCTTCTCCTTTTCTTTGAGCTTTTTCAAGATGCTCAAAAGACCCATGGTTAAGAAGGATCTCTTAGAATAACAAGCTGATACTTTTCAACGTCTCCCTTTCTTCTCTCGCTGTTGTTGATACTCCTCTCTACGTCGTACGTACGTACGTTTTCCCACTTGATGCTTCTTTCTTGAGGTTCTCTCTCTCTCTCTCTCTCTCTCTCTCTCTCTCTCTCTCTCTCTCGTAGCTCTCGTAGCTCTCGTAGCTCTCTCTCTCTCTCGTAGCTCTCGTAGCTCTCGTAGCTCTCGTAGCTCTCTCGTAGCTCTCTCTCTCGTAGCTCTCTCTCTCTCTTCTTCAACCGCAATTTGACAGGGAGGACATGAAGGAATCTTTGTTGATTGATGATCTGATGTTGCTCTTGAGTCTTGGAGTCTTGATACCACGAGTGGGTCCCATTGGTTTTATCGAGCCATGGCGGGGGGCACGTTGTTCGCGCGAACCAGCAAAAGTCTCGCAGTTGTGGCGATTCTGTACTTTGTGCTGAAGCGCGTGCAGAGGGAGTGGTGCGACAGAACCTTCTTGGCGGACCTTCTTGTCGGAATGACCTGGCAAGCGGATGCTGCCGACGACGCTAGTCCAAACGAGAACAGGTCTGATGGATCGAGTGAAGCAAGAGCTGGTTCAAGACAAACGCATGGCGATGGTGGAAATAGAAGGCAGAATTCTAATCATAAAATGTTTAGAAACTTGCCGGAGGTGCTAATCTCCGTACTAGCCAAATCGTACGCTGCGGCTTTTGCTAGCAACCCAATGTATAAATTTCTCTACAGAGGACCAACGAGATGGAGGAAGAAAGTGCTGGCGCAGCTCTTTACGGTGCATGCAAGGATTGCGAATGCGCATTCTCGTGCGAGGTTCTTTGTCGATCCACAAAAACGAATCGGAGATGCGGTTCAGCAAACTAGTGCCACACAGTACTCCACGGCAGAAAAACGTGCACCGAGCCCTACTTGCTTTGCATCGGTTTTTGAAGCGCATGCGCCGCAACCGGGGTTGATTGATGTCATCAATGCGGGAGGCTTGAGCACATTTGTGGAGCTGGGCGTCAACAGTTTTTTGCGGTCCTATGCTGTTGAACAATGGCTCAACGAACTTCGGTGGTCTGTCGCGCCCCGCAGCGAGTATTATTGCATCGACCATTTATTCGTCCCGTTAAAGCTACAGTGTACTGGGATAGGATCTGTGATGTTGGAGGAGATCTCCAAAACTGCAGATCCTTTAATGGTCACTGTTACTGACAGTGAAGCTGTTGATTTTTTCTTCATGCAAGACTTTGAATTGTTATGCAAAAAGACATATAGAGACCCTCCTTTAAATGTCAACGATGATCATGGCAAGCAGAGCGATAAGGATGACCTGGGGCCGTTTGATAATCTGGAATTTACCGTATGGATCATGTGGAGAGAGCGCACAGAGGTTTGATAGATAGTCTGTCGGCGAGGTGCGAGCCACGAGTGGCTTTTGGAAATGTAATAAATAGGAGGGAAAGGACAAAATCCGATATTGTTTTGTATTGTTTCGTTTGTAGATAAGCTGTTTCAGGGGCTTAGTACTTTGGAGGTGCCAGTGTGTAGTTGACTTGATCTGCTTTTTGAAAACGCTGGTGGGAGAGCAAGATCTTTCGCACGGACGACTTCCATACGGGGCTCTTTCGAATCTCAGATTCTGGCTTCCAGTTCAGCGCGTCCTTAAAGCGCTCTTCCATCTTGTCACAAATCTCTTTAAAGGTCGCCGTTTTCTTTGGGTAACTTTCTAATGCGCGAGCAATCATCTCGGAATATGTCAGCGTTGACCGGCCTAAGGCGTCTACGTCAGGATCCCGGTCCTGATTATCTTGCAAAGCCTTGCCGCTTTCGTCTTTGTCCGAATCGTTGATATCAGTTCGGGCTTTTTTGTTGTTACCACGAGAAGTTGGCTTTTCAACGCCGTTAGATCCCGCAGAATTACCATTCGTAGCGCTGCTAGGCTTTTTCCTCTTATTGGTTGCAGATCCAGTGCCATTCGTGCCAGTCCCTACACCAGTGGCATTGACAGAGATGGCTTTGCTAGCTTCCTTTTTGACACCTTTTTTGGTCCCCTTTTTGCCCGCGGAGTCGGCAGCGGCGGCAGCCTCTGCAGCGGCCTTGGCATTCGCTTCCTCTTCTTTCGCCTTGCTCAGCCGGCAGTCCGAGCAATACCATATTTGTCCTTTAATCGACCCAGGTTTGACACCGACACATCCGATGTGGAACCATTCGATCAAGCAGTCATCATTATCACAGCCAATCATCTCACCGTATGACACTCGCTTGCAAATGCAATACACAGGTTGATCACTGTGGCCCATAGGAGTTGCAGCTCCCGTACTTCTACTCTCGTCCGAGTCATCCCCGTTGACAGAATTACGCGCACTGCGCGTGCCATATCGCTTGTGCACCCTAGACCCTTGAGATCGGTGCGCATTGGCAAAGTCGTTCGTGTACTTTACAAAGTTTTGCAAGATCACGTCCTCCTTCAATTCAAACTCTTTTTCAAAGTGCCGAGCCACCATGCGAGACAGCTCCGGCTTGCTGCTCGAACCGTCCGCGTTCACTTCCAACTTGAAGTGCCGGCACACTTTGCGCAGCGATGAAGCGCTCAAGTGCCTGAAATCCGCCGCAATATTGCGTGGGTATCTATCTAAATCGCGCGACAGACCATCTCGACGCTTGCTCTCCCCGTGCCTTAGATTCTGTCCAAGCATAGTTACAGTATGACAAACCCAAATCTAATGCCCCAAAGCCGCCCGGTGCCAACCAACCTTTCCTTTCTCGTCTGACAACCACTCTCTCACACTCTCGCACACACACTCTGTCACTTCACTGTCTCTGTCACTGTCACTGTCTTGCTCTCTTGCTCTCACACCTTTGCCAAGGTTGTTTCTCTCTCTCTCCCTCACTCTCTCTCTCTCTCTCTGATTCTCTCACTCGAGTCTCTCGTTTCGTTTTTTTTTTTTTTTTATTTTTTTTTTTTTCCTTCGCTGCATGACAAGATTTTTGCTAAGATTTGAAAATCACATTACGAGATTCTTCAGAAGAGGAGCGAAAGGCAAGCTTAGCTAGCCAAGACGGTTGCGAGATTGCGAGATGGTGAGCGTAGGATCCCGCGTGAACGTTCCGCACTTGGGCGAGGCGGCACTGGGGACGGTGCGATTTGTCGGGGAAGTGCACTACGCAAAAGGAGAATGGGCGGGCGTCGAGCTCGATGAAGCGGGCCTGGGGAAGAACAACGGGTCCGTCAAAGGCAAATCCTATTTTGAATGCGCAGACAAGTGCGGCGTCTTCGCGCGCCTTGCGGATCTCAAGGTGTTCTGCTCAGAGGGCAATAGCGAAAAGTCTCTACACCACACGGGCGATACTAGCAATGGTAGTACTGATGAAAATGAAAGCCCGGCTTTGGCAGAGGAACTAAAAGTCAAGCTTCCATCTCAAGTGTATGCGCAAGGGGTGACTTCAGACCAAGTGAAAAGGCTCGGGAATGAACGGTTCGTCGCAAAAGACTTTATGGAGGCTGCTGCACTGTATTCCCGCGCACTAGAAGTTTGTGGTTCGGAGGACTCCGCGGTTTTGCTGGGGAACCGCGCAGCTTGCCGTTTGGAGTTGGGTTTCTTGGAAGACGCGTTTGAAGACGCCGAAAAAGCAGCCGAGCTGAAACCCGAATGGTGGAAGGCGCATGCTCGTATGGGCAAAGCACTTTTAGCTCTTGGTGAACAAGCAGCAAAAGAGGATGGCGGCCAGCTTAGCGAACAATGTCAAGAGGATCTTGCTGCTGCCGCAGAAAGCTTCCAAACTGCTGCGGAGCTCACTAACGATATGGCTTCTCGAAACGAGCTTTTGCGACAGAAAAAACGGTGCAGTGCATTGCTCACGAAGCGAAATAAGCACACGCGTGCAAGCAATCCCGTAAACGCTGTATCTGGGAAAAGCCAAGTGCCGGAATGGCTTGCTATGCTCCCAGAGGAGATGCGGCAACAGGCTTTGGCCGATCCTATGTTGATGAGTATGCTTGAAAATGAGATGGGGAGCATGATGAATATGGGCCAAGGCCCCCCAGATTATCCGGCCGGCAGTGATTTTGACATGGGCGACGCAAGTATGCCTCCTCCTTCTATGATGGGGGGACTCGGATTTGGTGGTATGGATGGTCCCCCGAAGGAGAAGCAACGGTTTAAAAAACCCGTTTTAGAGGTTTTGGCGTTACACGAAGCCGTCAAAAGTGGGGACATTGAAGCATTGCGCCAAGCACTAGAAGACGAGCGCAATGCAAATGACTATGATATCAATAAGCTTGATACGCACAGTCGGTCAGCGCTTGCTTGGGCATGCGTGCGAGGCGAGCTAGAAATGGTGGAACTGCTTTTGCAAGCAGGGGCCGCAGTCAACCCTCAGAAAAAGAGAGGTTCGGCGATTCAAAGTACGCAGGACCAAGATGACGACGAGGATGACGATGCTATCCCTCTGTTTTTTGCGATCAAAAGTGGTAATGTTGCCGTTGTCGAAAAACTCGTAGCTTCGGGTGCAGATCTTCTGACCCAAGAACCGATCCTCGGCCACACGGTTTTGCACCAAGCCGTCAAGCAAGGCGACGTGTCGATGATTTCATTGCTAATGAAGAGTGGATGGGAAGGCTCCGAGGAGCTTTGCCGCGCCGAGGATCTTAGAGGTATTTCTCCGCTTGCTCTTGCGGTGAGAGTCAAACTTCCAAGCGAAGATGAGCGAGCAACCTTAATCGATTTGATGATTGACGCTGGGGCACCAGTCGATGCCGGCGTTGCATTCGCAGCGTTCAGCGCCGCCCAAGCGGGCAATGACAAGGTGCTAAAGCAACTGCAGGCGCGTGAATCGGACCTTCCGCCGCTCGCGGCAAGAAACCCGCCACTTGTATCCCAATCTTCCGGGGAAAGCATATTTTTCCTCGCGTCAAAATTGAGCAACTCGAAAGAAAGCTGTGGTTTGTTGAAAGCTCTTTCAACGGCCATGGGCTCTGCTTCTGCAGTCAAAGCCGAATTAAATCGAAGAAATAATGCTGGCTACACTTGCTTGGGGGTCGCTTGTATAGGTAAAGGAGACCCGAAAATTCTTCAAACACTGCTTGATTTGGGTGCAGATGTCAATGCCGCACAAGGAGAGGCCACTTCTGCGCTCCATATTGTCGGCGCAGATTCAAATGAGCAAGCATGGGAGCTCTTACTCAAGCGCGGAGGGGATCAAGCTAAACTCGATGGGAAAGGCAATGCGCCCAAGCTCAAGCCAAACCTCGGTGATAAGTGCTGCATGATGTAAAAACCACCAGCAACAGGCAAACTTTATTGTTCATATTTTTTTTTTGTTCATTCCTCTTGATGATTTATGTGGGGCGGGGTTCTGTCTACTCAGGCTCTACTGACGATGTCGATGAAACTACAGTATCGAGAGAATGGCTTTCATTCGTCACTGTTTCTGGCTGTTGCACCTTTTCCTGGTCTACCCCGTCTTGACTATGGTCATTTTCAACAATGTCCATCTGATCCTCGTCGTCTGATTTGGTTGCTGTATTGTCGCCATCTCGTAGCGCTGAATCCGAATGGCCTTCGCTACTGTTGATGCTTTCTGTGCTCTTAACATTGCTGTCGTCGTCAGCCACAATCTGATTGCTCTCCGCAAACTTTTGGATATTGCAGTCCTTGCCATCGTCATTTGACAGTGTACCGGTATCAGCGGCATCTTGTACCGTGAAATCTTCTGCGCCGGGTTGTCCCCCTGCTTCGTCCTCAGCTAGCTGTCTAATTTCCTGCCCAGGCTCAGTTTTAATAGTTTGCTTTTTGTTTGCGGCTGGGAACTTAAAGCCGATCTTATCTGCAAAGATGAGTTCTTCTAGACAAAGGCCATTAGCGCGTGCCGACAAAAAGGGTCGCAGAGGCACAGCTACATGAAACTCGTATAGAGCCGCCAAATCAATTGCGTAGCACCGTCCCCAGCCCATACCAACCTCGACTGATTTGGTTTGTGCATCAACTGCAGTGACCGTGCCCTTTCCAAATGGTGTGTCAACTGTGAGGCCCTTGCGAGCAGCAACCGCAACAATATAATTCCGTACCCCAGACCTCTTCACGACGATCCCTTGACCAAGTGGCGTCATAACCTGTGCACCGACCAATAGTGAAGCCTCAAGAAGCTCCTGTTTTGCTGCGACTATTTCAGACTCGCGGTCTGGTCCAGACACTGCGCCCAAGTCGTCGTCAAGCAGGTCATCTAGCCAGCTACCGTATTTGGCGCCATAGAGACCATTCCAGCGCGTGGAATTCCAGAGAGCAATCTGTTGCTGGTCCAACATCCTGAACTGATCGAAGGCGTCCTTGAAACTAAGGTCTTGTCCAATCACGCGCTTCATTTCTTTGAAATAAACGGAAAACGAGTCACGCACTGCAGCTCGCGCCTTGTCAAGTGTTTTGTAGTCAATATCGCCACCAAAGCTTGGTAGCATATTTTCAGTATCAGTGGCACTAGCTTGCAGGTTTGGCCCGGCTGCCGTCGTCGTGGTCGTCGTCGCTGTCGTCGTGGTCGTCGCTGCCGATGACGATGACGAGGTTGCTGGAGGAGCCGTGGGATGCCGAACCCTTCTACGGCGACTAAAGACCTCAATCCGGCCAAGCGGTTGCCCGCCATTTTTAGAGACACGATTGACCAGGTCTGACACGATAGCCAAGACCGAACTTTGCTCCATCAAAGTCAACCCGCCGACGCTTTCCAATATCGGCTGCATGAGAGGCTTGTAGGTCTTCGCATTCGTCTTGGGCCCAAACACACTCATTTGCATTTTTGAGGTGGTCTCGTAGTAGTACATCTTCTTGAGATTCTCATCGTCGCATTTTTTCGTGAAAGAGTACAGCGGGCTAAGAGCCGGCAGATTGCCCACATTAGGCCTGCGACGAATCCACTCTTCTCGGTCGCTATTCTTGATTTGAAATCGCACTAAGACTGTCTCTCGTTTAGTATCAACAATGTCAGCCGCATACCATGCTTTGGTCCGCTTGCAGAATGCATCAACACGATCACCAATCTTGAGATCCCTAGGGTCACTGATACCCTCGCCCCATTTGAGGTTGCTATCTGTACCCGCCATTACTTCCTCAGGCACGTCGCAGCTAGAAAAAGTGCTGTCGTCAACTTGTTTGAGATGCTCACAATAAAAAGGATCCGGGAAGTGCTCAGCTACTAGGCCAAAAGGCAGCTGACGCCACTTGTCGCACTTGTCGCACATGACCCAAGTGCGTTGCTCAACCATAGGGGGCGCAGGTGGGTCCCCGTACAGCTCTTTCTTGAGGCCACGTTGGGAACGGCTCGTACCGTCGCCAACTGGGCTCATGCTGTTTGCGCAAGTGCGACGATTTGCGGCCTTGAGCGAATTTTGCAGTTGCGAAAAAATGGTGGTGCCACGATTGCTTGCTGGCTTCTCTAGCTCCTCTAAAACCTTTTGCTGGTATACGTCTTCCAAGCGGCCTTCGAGTCCAAGCGACAAACGGTTAAAGTCGCGATTGTCTGCGATAGCAGCATCCATGACAGGCGAGCCTTGAAGTTTCGTGGGAGGAAGAGGTGGAGGCCAAGCATCAACAGAGCCTTCTTCCAGTGAGGGCGGTGTGTCTGGGTACGCACAGAGCACGTCGGCTTCCCACTGCTCATAGCGCTTTTCTGGATGCCTTATCTGCGCCAATAGTTTAGAACGCACCTTGTCGCAATAGCCCCCATCAGAGACAGGTGCGTACGCGCTTTCAATTTCAGGTAGTACCGCAGAGCCAATCAGGTGCGTTATATCAAGCCCAGACTCTTTTTGGTCAAGCCATCCAAGCAACGCAGCAGCGACACTACTCTCATGGGGCTGGTCATCGCTTAGGTTAAGCGAGCTTATACGCTTGACGAACGCCTGTTTTGCGGCTTTTGCAGCACCTCTAATAGGGTTCGAACTTGCAGCAGCTTCTAAGTCGGACTGTGTTGCCGCTCCTGCTTGGTTAGCAAAAACAGCCGGGGCAGTAGAAGCATTACCGGTACTAATGGTTGTGCTGTTGTTTTGCAGAGCTTTCTGCACCTGGAGAAGCTTCTTTCGCCAAGGATTGATTTCGGTCTTGACAGCCTGGGATTCCAACACGGAGTAGAAATTGCGCGTAGAGGCGTAAAAGGTCAGTAAATCGATGGCTTTCTGGTGCGCGTCTTCGAGAAAAGCATCTCGCTCCACTAGATGGCCGTCGACCAACCGTTCAGAGGGGAGTTCGAGCATGAGGTCGCGCATTTCCATCAATCCACGGCGGGCATCGTTTCCTGTATGTACGCGCCTTGTATTTAAAAGAGTTTGCATTTTCAGCAACGCCTTCGGAACGTACTGGATTGTCGCAGACACTTCTTCCGAGCTAGGCTTGGTCATACTTACTTTCCGAGTAGCAATATTCCACCAGTAAGGCTTCATGAGCTGTGGGTTCTGTTCGCATTTCCAAGTCTTGGCAGTGTGGACGCAGAGCTTTCCCAGCAGCCGCATAAGCCGCCTGGCAATGCTGTTGACAGGATCTTTCCAAAGTGTCATCGCGACCTCTTTTTCCGAAAGCGGCCGAAACGGACTTTGGTGCTCTTCACTTTTCAGGGCAGTATGCGGCATGGGAAACAAACAAGGTGCTTGATCCTCTTTTGCCAAAGACGCACCATCAGGAGGGGCGCCAGGCGGCGATGTGGAATTTACCTGAGCCTCGATTGAAGTAGCCCAGTTATCACTGGATGATTTATCGTCAGCATGTGGCACGGAGGGTTCTGCGGCGGTTGCAGTAGTTGGCTCGATTGCGTCATCATCAGCAGCAGGCTCGGCGTCTGCTGGTTTCTCCAAACTATCAAGTGACGGTTTCCGAATGTACTCGTCGGTCATGGGAATTCGGTTGATCACTTTACCGTCATCGTAAAGAACGTAAACGCTGGGAACTTTTGCAAGCTGGCCGCCGCGTTTGTTTCGGACGTCGTCGCCAACTAGACCAGTGAAACCTTCGTGGTGAACGTAGAGAATAGTACCTGCATACCATCCAGGATAACTGTCTTCGTCGTCCCCGCACCAGCGGGCTTCGCAACGATCGCCTGACCACCAAAGACGTTCCATGAGCTTGAGATTACTCTCGGCAATCAGAGTTTCTAGTTCGGCAGAGTGGCTGTTGGGTGCTGGGGCGCGCCCCTCGTCAAGAAGCGAAGCCACAATACTGGACGCTTCACAATCGCGACCAAGTCGAATGCGACCCTGCATACGATGACGAACTTTGCTGAGTGCCGTCAAAAGGTGGTTGACACGCTGCGTTTCTATACCTTTGGCTTCTCGCTGTACATTTTGCCAGAGATCTTCAGCGACATCTTTGCTGACAGTTTCTGGCAAAACGAGAGCCGGGGTCTTGGTGGATTCGTCATCTGCATCCTTCTCTTCGGCGTTCTCACCTTTAGCGTTCTTTCGGTTCGCTGCTTCGAGAAGCCTACGGCGGCTTGCAAGCTCCTCGTGAAAGAGCCGGGCTGGCAGTTCCAGTTGCTCAAGTTCAACGAAACGCAGCGCCAGCGAGCAATAGTTGAGCAACCATTTGGGGAGCCCGCCGAGTGCATGTGACTTTAAGCCAAATGCATCGAGACGACGTAATATTGCAGCTTCCTCGTCGCTGTTGTTATTGGTTCCGCTGGTGCCGCTGCGACTAGGGGCGGTTTTCTCGCAGCCGTCAAGTGTAGGCAGATCAGATGCCGACGAAGAAGCAAAAGAAGCCTCGTAAAGCATGGCCACTCGGTGAATGGTGCGATGGCGACGGTTAACAACCTGCATATATTGCTGGGCACCAGTAATGTACAGAAAACTGCCACGACATCCTTCTGAGCCGCACAGGCAGATAGCCGCGCGAAATTCGTCGATGCTGTCCGTGACACAGTTGTAATCAATGCACAACTCTTCTCCTCGCTCAATGTTTCGCGCGGCACGTACGCAGATATTATACTTGCCATCGATCATGGCCAGCATGGTGGTGCAGTTTGGGCGACAGCTGTGGCTAAGCCGGGATGTGAAAGTTCCGTAGTGCTTGGCGTCGACGTACATCATTTCGGCCCCCTGAGACGTTTCTGCAGGTAGTTCGAGGCGCATATTCCAAAAGTCAGGCAAGACGATTGCCTTGTCGTTCTTTTTGCGGGCTGCAAGACGTTCGGCGTCTTCGCGAGCTTCCTTTTGCTCCCAAAGCCAAAGGGGGTATGTTTCTCCGCAGTAGACACCAACCATTTCCCCTTTTCCGATCAATGGAGCCAAGGCGACAACGCCGGTGCCCTTGGGGTGCACACAAAAGTTGAGCTGCCCCCAGCTCTTTAACGAATTAAGCAGCGCTTTGGCCGCAGCGATGCGCTTCACGGGAGGAATATCCCGATCATAGATTGTCTCGTGCCTGCCCTCTAGTACGCATCTTTGGTTGGCGATGTCCACCCATTCATCCACACCATCGTCGTAGGTGATTTTGTGGCATTTGCCTTCTTCGGCTGGAGTACTGGTGTATTCAACGATGCGGCCCCAGTACCAAGCACAATCAAGTGGCCAAAAGACAGAGATGCGACTACCAACCAACCCGTCGTCCTCGACTATCTTCTTTTTTCTACCAGCCGCTCCTTTGTTGCCACCTTTTTTAGGCGGTCTTCCTACTGGTTTGCCACCCTTTTTAGGCGGTCTTCCTACTGGATTGCCACCCTTTTTAGGCGGTCTTCCTACTGGCCTCTTTTTTGGTGGTCTCCCGGGCCCCTTGCTACCAGTACGTTTCGCTTTGGTTTTGGATGCTGTTCCTTCCGCGCCACTTTCTTCGTCGGGTGAGCGCTTGCGTTTAGAAGGAAGACCCACGTCAGAACTTGCGTCATCTACATCCGGAGCTCTATCTTTACCAATCTTGGCTTGAAAAAAGTCTGTCTTTTTGCGGTTGCGGCCACGACCTTCCCAAATGATATTGTTCATCCCTATGTCGCAGATTTTCAAGTTAGCTTTCTCTTTGGGCGGTTTCCGTTTCAATTTCTTTTTTCCGGGCTCGCCCAGGCCATTTTGGTCCTCTGTCCCCGCCGCGACTTGTGTGTCTTGAGCAGCATCGGCATCAGCGTTTTGCTCTGTCGAAGACGCTAACCCGGCCATTGCTTGTCGGCTGTCTTGAGCATCACTAGTAATGGCATCAGGCACGGCCGTTGCTTGTTTCTGCGCCATTGACGAATCAAGCTTGTTTTCTTGCAACTGCAGTTTATTTACTTCAAGTAACGCTTCATCATCCTTGGCCTGCGATACATTTGGCGAGGCTGAGGCTTGATCAAACACTTGCTCACTCGGCTGCCGAGCCATTTGCTGCTTGACATCATCCACAACAGCTGGACTAGCCGCAGTTTCGTCGACGTCCATCTTGGAATCTTCGGGCTTGGCGTTTTCATTTGCCATCCCACTTTCGCTTACGAGAGCTGGCGGCTTGGCGATAGGCCCAGTTTTGCTTTCTTCAATGCAATCCATCCTTGAAGCATCAGGCGTTTCACTTTGCTTGACATCATCCACAACAGCTGGACTAGCCGCAGTTTCGTCGACGTCCATCTTGGAATCTTCGGGCTTGGCGTTTTCATTTGCCATCCCACTTTCGCTTTCGAGAGCTGGCGGCTTGGCGATAGGCCCAGTTTTGCTTTCTTCAATGCAATCCATCCTTGAAGCATCAGGCGTTTCACTTTCAGTCCTTGAGTCAGCAGTGGCAATATTTTCAAAAGGTGGGGTCTTACCGATAGGCCCACCTATAGCTTGTTCCATTTTGTTTTCTTCAATTTTGCTTTCTTCAATGCATTCCATCTTGAAATCATCATGCTTTTCATGCTTTTCAGCCGCTGAGTCAACTATGGCACCATTCTCGGAAGGCGGAGGCTTGGCATGTTCGGTAATATCAGGGTCAAACTTGCTCTTCAACCTTGGCTTTCGACCTTCTAGCTCAGCTTCTGCTGCGTCTACAATGTATTCTAGTGCGCTACTTATGTCGTGGGCTTTCTCCGGGGCCTGGGCATTAATTGCGCGAAGCAACACCCCTTCGATGAACCACTGGATTTGCGGCTGGCTTAGTCTTAACTCGGGCTGACGAATTGATTCCAGAGCAATCAGCACATTGCGGCGTGCGAAAGGATCGATACCCCAAGTCGGGCTTTCTGCGACGTGCACTCCAACTTGTTTTGGCTGCCAGGGACTGGTATCATCACTTTCCCCTTGGTCGACAGTATCCACGTCGTCGCCATTTGCGAGTGAGTGAGGACGTTTGCGCTTCTTAATTGCCGGGGTTTCGTCAAATCCAAAGTCGATGCCTCCGACGTACGGGATCCAGCGGTCTTTTTGATCAAGTCGCTTCCTGCCGACACTCTTCTTCTCGCCCGGACGAAGCTTTTTCATCATGTCGTTTGCTTCCTCTTCGGTAAGACCCTCCACTGGCTGGTAATATTCAATTCGGTTGTAGTCTCTTGCATCATAGGGTTTTTTACGCCATCCGCGCATTGCGGGTTCTTGATTTTCGACTGTTAGTCTCGCTAGATTTTCCATTGTATGGCAACCGTCAATTTCAACCTCGTACCGCGCGAGCATGCGGGAGAATCCTTCCTTTGCAAAATCTCGCAGGTTTTCGCATATATCTCGGTATGTTACGTTGTTATGGACGATGAAATTCCCAGACGGCGGTTGCCCCTCAAGGGGCGCAGCCACTAGAGGCAGATCCCCATCAATATTTCCAGTCTTTGCGCGCACTTTCTTCTCGATCGAGTCTAGCTTTGAAAGTGCGCTTAACGGTACCCCCAGTAACGCTTTTTCGAAAGCTTCCGTATCCATGCCAATAAAATCCGATCGTTCAAGCTCTTTTTTAACCTCGTATCCAAGGTCCTTAATCATTCGAAGCTGCGACCGACTGGCGATCCACTCGTCCTCGCTTATATAGTTCGGAACATCAAAGTCACCTCGCTCCAAGCGCGAGAAAAGCTGTGAAAAACTTGCCATTCCCGGAGGTAGACGAAGTCCGCCAAGATCGTCTCCGCGCAGAATACCGTATCGATCCGCCTTGATCACTCTATGCATGAATCTGAACACGTTTCTGCGAAACCGCTCGACTATCTGCCAGCGTTTCATTAAAGGATCCGCGTTCAGGGTTTTCAGACAATCGTCCCCCTGCGCTTCCGCTTCCTCATCGCTGCTTGCTTCTTCCGTTCCCGTGGATGCCGTCCTGACGATTCCGCCTTTCTTCTTGCCCTTGCCCTTGCCCTTGCTCCCCGCCTTGCCTCCAAAGCTCGCGACGCTACTGGGCAACCCAGCACCCTGATGCTCATTTCCAGCCGTCTCCGCGGAGACGTCATCTCGCACTTTATCCTTGCTTGATCGCGCATCGGCGGACAGGCTCAGCGCGGCCTCCTGCGCCTCGACCACTTTCGCAGTGGGCTCGCGCGGCCGAGAGGACTTGCGCATCCCGTCTCCCTCTCTCTCCCCCATCTCTCTCTCTCTCGCTCTCTCTCGCTCTCTCTCTCTCTTCTTCTCTCTCTTTTT
>JACKZZ010006855.1_pt1 | contig 16337 bp, 3 predicted proteins | sample 8027871 | NCBI WGS metagenome assembly JACKZZ01 (sample SAMN15724774, study PRJNA655200) | protist metagenome | isolation source: fluorescence activated cell sorting (FACS) single amplified genomes of... | place: USA: West Boothbay Harbor, Gulf of Maine | collected 2000-07-19
TGGTAAATTTACCAGATGTCCCCCCCAGCAGTCCAGCAGCAATTTCAAGATTCGTGGAAGCAGCGTAGCCACTTCCAGATGCAGTGATGGTTATGCCTGTAATATCATTTCCCGCGCCGCATACAACAGTAGCTTGGGCGCCAGTGCCACTGCCTCCATCCACAGCAGCGTTGGACAATGCGACACTAGTATGTATACCTGGAACACACGTAGGAGTGGATTTGTCGGCGATGTTGTTCATCAATATATTAGCAGTGGTACTCAAAGATCCAACATAAGAACAAGCTTCGCAGGGATTGCCTGTATTACTTGCCAATCTACCATATCCTGTTTGACATTGACCTGCTGATACCGAGCCACAATTAAGAGAATTTTGACAACTTATACATTCCGTGTTGCCTGCGTCCGTTTTGTAGGTTTGATTGACACACTGTTCACATTGCAATTGGGTATTGCCACCAGGGCGTCCCCAACCAGCATCACAGGTACCAGGGCTCGTACCTCCACAACCGGTAGCACCAGCACACGACTGGCATACAGTATTCGCCGTATCGCTCTTGTACCCAGAGCAAACTACGCAAGGCTCTTTTGAATTAAGCTGAGGTCGTCCATATCCAGCACTGCATGTGCCTTCACTGAAATCGCCACAATTAATCGCTCCAACACAGGAAGAGCACACCATGTTCCCAGAAGAAGCTTTATACGTGCCAGGAACACACGCAGTGCAGGTTTGACTAGTTTGATCACTCGAGCCGAACCCTTTTTTGCAAGTACCAGAACTATTTCCGCCGCAAGACACAGTGTTTGCGCCACACGCCAGACAGGGCGTAGTATTAAGACTAGTAGAGTACGAAACATTAGGAACGCAAACTGCACATGGACTATTAACGGAAGCTCTACCGTACCCAGCTAGGCACGATCCGCTTACAGAAAGATTACAAGAATCTTGGAAAGTGTTGTCACATGTGATACATTTGTCGTTACCTACGGCAAGACTAAACGAATTAAAACACTGCTGGCACTCTAAGTTCGGCAACGGGCGACCATAACCAGTTTCGCACATGCCAGAAGAATTCTGGGTACACCCCTGGAAGTTTCCGTCGTTACTTTGCAAGGTTATCCTACGCGCAGAGCTGCCTGCACCTATGGATCCAGCAGCAATAGTGAGAACATCATTGACGGCATACCCGCTACCAGCAGCGGTCACAGTAATAGCGGACACTATATTTTGCGCCACAGTTACAGTCACAGCAGCTCCACTTCCAGTGCCACCAGTTAAAAGCACTGAAGCATAAACATCATTTGTAGCATCTGTGTTGGTATTACTTCCAGCTGTAATATGATCAAACAGGTTCGTTGATATTATTTGTCCGTTCGGGGCCGCAGTACCCGTGCACATTTGACAGGACACAGTACCAGGAGTAGATTTATACTGATTTGGTTCACATTGTGTACATTGCGCATATAATACAAGGGAGTCTTCGCTAACTGTTGTTTTTACGTGCATATCACCAATCTGAAAAGATAACACATTTCCTGCTACATAGTGCTTTCCACCATTGGTGACTGCGATCCCGGTCACGACTCCACCATCAACTTGTAGACTTACAACCCCACCGTTTCCCACTTCTCCTTCTTGGTTTTGGGGGCTGTCTAGGGTGGCCGCGACATTTGTGTAAGTTCCAGCCGTAAGAGTGAGAGGGTTCTCGTGTAACCCGAATCCAGCTAATAATAAATTAGACTCCCCCATGCTTAACCCAACATGACTATCGGTACCATATCCTTGTCCACAATAACCAGGAGAAGTGGCCGAACATCCTTGGAGGCTAGAAGGACATGGCTTGCATTGTGAGTTTCCACGGATTTCTTTGTATGTTCCACTGCATAAAGTACAAGACGAGGCCATACTAGCATTTTCAACAGATAATGTGATGACAGTACTTGCCCCGTTGGAAGTGAGAGTCAGTGTATCACCGGTAGCATAGCCACTCCCCGGATTCAGTATCGTTACCGCAGTGATTAAACCGCCACCATTCGTCGTCATAAGGAGCACTGCACCAGTACCAGCACCATTAGTAGTGGGAGTGTAATCTACAGCGTTTTGGTTCGGTGTATGAGCGGTCGGTGCTGATGTGATTCGAGAGAGCAAAGTACTAGGAGTATTAACTATCTCACCACTACCGCCTACGTGAGTCAATGTGATGACCGTACTTATCCCGTTGGAAGTGAGAGTCAGCGTATTTCCGACAGCATAGCCAGTCCCCGCAGTCGTAATAGTCACTGCAGTGATAATACCGCCAGCATCCGTCGTCACTCCAAGCACTGCACCAGCACCACTGTAAGCAGTACCAGAACTTCCTTGAGCACCTGTTGGGGTGTAATCTACATCGTTTTGGTTCGGTGTATGAGCGGTCGGTGCTGATGTGATTTGAGCGAATAAACTAGGGGTATATAACGCGCCATTAGCGCCAACTACACTTAATGTGATGACGGTGCTTGCCCCGTTGGAAGTGAGAGTCAGTGTGTTACCGACAGCATAGCCACTCCCCACAGCTTTTATAGCCACAGCAGTGATAACACCGCTACCATTCGTCGTCACTCTAAGCACTGCACCAGAACCACCGTAAGCACTACCAGAACTTCCTTGAGCACCTGTTGGGGTGTAATCTACAGCGTTTTGGTTCGGTGTATGAGCGATCGGTGCTGTGGTGATTTGAGCGAATAAACCGGGGGTATATAACGCGCCATTAGTGCCTACAGCACTTAATGTGATGACGGTGCTTTGCGCATTGGAAGTGAGAGTCAGTATATTTCCAACAGCATAGCCAGCGCCCTCGTTACCAGCCTTTACAGTCACTGCAGTGATAACACCGCCAGCATTCGTTGTCACAAGGAGCACTGCACCAGAACCAGTACTAGCACCAATTCCTGCAGCGACTATCAACGTAGTCCCCGGCCCTGGGTATTCTACGGCATTTTGGTTAGTGGTATGACCAATACCAGGCGAGGAGATATCACTTAACAAATTAAGAGTACCAATTACCGCACCACCAGTGCCTACAGCACTTAATGTGATGACGGTGCTTTTCCCATTGGAAGTGAGAGTCAGTGTGTTACCGACAGCATAGCCACTCCCCGCAGTCGTAATAGTCACTGCAGTGATAATACCGCTAGCATCCGTCGTCACTCCAAGCACTGCACCAGCACCAGTATAAGCAGTACCAGAACTTCCTTGAGCACCTGTTGGGGTGTAATCTACAGCGTTTTGGTTCGGTGTATGAGCGGTCGGTGCTGATGTGATTTGAGCGAATAAACCAGGGATATATAACGCGCCATTAGCGCCAACTACACTTAATGTGATGACGGTGCTTTTCCCATTGGAAGTGAGAGTCAGTGTGTTTCCGACAGCATAGCCAGTCCCCGCAGTCTTCACGATCACCGCAGTGATTACACCGCCAGCATCCGTTGTCACACTGAGCACTGCACCGGAACCAGTACTAGGGTTAGGAGCGAATCCTTGAGCAGCTGTAGGGGAGTAATCTACAGCGTTTTGGTTCGGTGTATGACCAGTCCCAGCAGGGTGAGTGATTTGAGCGAACAAAGACATTGGAGCAGTTAATGCGCTAGCGCCCACAGAGAACCCATACCCTTTATCGCAAATGTTACAAACGCTATTGCTGTTTCCACTTGTGGCAGGGTAATCGAAAGTACTGGTTACCAGACCACTGGGGCAATCACTGCAAGAACTTGTACCAGTAATCTGATATTTACCAGCTGCACATGGGACGCATGCAGTAGAACTGGCAACAGCTCCGGTGTTGTATTCAGTACCTGCAGGACATTCTAAGCCAGAAATTCCATAAATGGCTTTGACGGCGTGGCTTGTTCCAGCTAAAAATGCAGCACTTACTCCATTGGTGTCAGCTAAGGAGAGGTGTGTTCCCGACTGCCCCGCTGATTTGGTCCATGGAATAATACTTCCATCTACCTTTGTACCGATGAATGCATAAGCAGCAGCACTGATAGACACTATCAGGCTATCTACATGGTAGCTCGTGCTGGCATAGATATTAGAGTGGTAATTTGTCCAAGACTGCACAGTACCATCAGACAAAAGAGCGGCGAAATCTTCCTCTCCTGCTACTAAAGAAACCACATGTGGCTTGACGCATGTAGTACTTACGCAATGGTGCATAATGGAACCTTGACCACCTTTGGCTACATCACCCCACGTAACAAGAGTGTTGTGCAAATGAGAGACAGCTGCAAAAGCGCCACTCGTGGCTGCGATAAAATCGATCTTGGACTCTGCTGTGATTTGAACTGCTGTATGTCCAATGTGTGTTTGGCCAGCTGCGTATTGATGTTTCACTCCACCGCCGCTGCTGCTCCCCCAAGTGGTCACAGAGCCATCAAAGTGCAGGGCAGCGAATGCTGTGAAGGTAGAGTAAATTTTGTTAACGTTTGAAACCGCGCCAGTGCCGAATGACCCACCGTTAGCTTCATCACTATGCGTGTGATGTGTGTGTGAGGGAACGGAAAAGAGTTAGTATAGAATAGCAGCATATCACAAGGGACATAGAACATAGCATGCATTATAAAAGAGACGGCGCAGTATAAACACACATATCCCACACATACACGCCTTCTTACCCCCAAGCAATGACGGAGTGATCAACTTTTAACGCAACAAAGGCGGTCTGAGTGGCGAAAATTGACACAACTTCAGATTGCAAGGCAGTTAGGGTTGAGCAGCTACCACCCTTCGCGGAATCACCCCAGCAAATAACGGATTTACTGGCTGGTTTGAGAGCTGCCATCGCGTACTCATTAGTGACGATAGTACCGACACCACCGGTCAGCGAACTCGCCACAGCAGCCGAGCTTCCACCTTTACTCGCATCACCCCAAGTAATAACTTTACCTGCAGTGTCAACTGCAGCAAAAGCACTGGGATTAGAGTATAATGTAGTGATGCCCACGAGCTGTGAAGAAATATCGTTTTGAGCATCGTGTGTGTTACCACCAATCGCAGCGGTTCCAAAGGCGTAGACTGCACCAGTAGTTAGTAAAATAGCCATAGCTCCGTTAGTGGCACTTATTTGGCTGACACCTGTGAGGGTGGAGGTGACACCTTCTGTTCTACCCCAAACATACGCAGTGCCGTCATGTTTCACCACGGCAATCATGTCGAGGGTAGAGCAGACATCTTTGACATTCGTGGCTGCATCTGCTGGCAGGAAGCCACCTTTCCAAATATCGCCCCAAACAGCAAGATCGTTGTTAGTATTTATGGCTGCAATGGCATGCTGGTTTCTGTAAGGGATATTTCCGACATAAGCCTCCACAGACAATGTGTACCAGCCACAGATGAAAACAACAATGTGGAAGAAACCAACAATCATACTAGTGATGCTACTATTGGTTTCAGCTATGTCAAGCGGCGTACGTAGGAGAGATAGAAACTATAGAAAAAAATCTGAAACGAGAGAAAGAGAAAGGGTCCGTACGAAAAATAAGGTCGGTTAGTAAAGCAACATCCTCCTCACAAGCTTTCACGCATTCCTGGTAGAATATGCTTTATTTTATTATAACTCGTGCCAAGATAAGATAAGAGCTTTGATACTACAAGCATGACACGCGGTTTTGCTGATCTGAAGCTGTAGTCTTCCTTTGAATGAGACCTGCCATCTCGTCCAAGAAATGCTTCTAAAGAGTCAGATTTTTGGTTACAGCTGAACTGACGGCTTAGTCCAAAAAGTGACAAGAACAATCGATGCGCACATACCCTCAACTAAACGAACTTGGTATACAATTTTTTTTTCTACCAAGGTAGTGATTTGGCGGTCTTTGAGTCTGACAATGTTTGCTCAATTTCCTCAATGGCTGATTCCTCTTCTCTCAGACAATCTCAGCATAAGTGATACATTTACTCTTGTAAGTGCATAATTTTTACTCTTAGTCTGTAATAATTTGGATCCCTTGCGACTTTCTAGTACAGTATTGCAGCGAACAGTGAGTGTCTTTTCACACACAGCCTGATCTTGTCCCCAAGATGCAAGCAACACCAGGTTATGCAGAAGCACAAATACGAGTGCTATTAAAGGACCTTGCCGATAGTTCTCACAACACACGCATCAAGGCGGTTGCCAAGTTCAAGGATTATATCCATAAAATCAGACCAGAGCTTTACGATGATGATGTTGAGTACTTATTCACAGGTGGTGCGGGAAATGGGAAATTACCCAACGGGCTCCTTTATTATGCTGGACAAAGCTCTGATAAGCATGATGGCCAACTTAAACGCATTTCGGCTCCAGTCATTGAATTGATCAGCTGGCTCATCTCAATTGATATGGTTGATTCAGCCAATGATCAAAAGCTTGGTGTGGATGGCAACAACATTTACGATAACATCTTTTATGACCAATTCATTTGCTTATCTATGGAGGAATTGCAAAAGATTAATTTCCAAAAGCATATTTTGTTAAAAGATAATGCGGATTCCAATCGTGGGGGTAGCCAAAATGAGGCACTGGAGCTGCTGAGTGTGCTAATGAGAGATCACCGCGACGAGGAAGGAAATTATGACTCTATTAACGAAGATGTTTTAATTGACAACAATCAGCAATGTAAAGACAAGCTTACTGAGTATTTAGGAAGAACCAATGCAGAAGAGCTGACAAAGAATGTCAGCGCATTGCGCGACGAGCAGCTGAAGCTGGCAGCAAGGTCTGACAATCGCCCTAAATCATGGGCAGAATTGATGAATAGCAATCTATTCAAGCCTGTGCCGGTACAAGAAGGCGAAGGTTTACCTGTAGATGACGTCATCGAAGAAGATGCAAATCTGCCTAAAGTAGTGCTAGATCCGCTCGGTTTGACTGAGCTAGACTTGCGTGCAGCGCAGGAGCTGCATGCCGCGGGAGCTATTGGTTTCAACCATCAAGGGAACCGTCCCGGCAGATCAAGCAATGCAGTCGCGCATTTAAGAAGAGGCCATCACATGCCCCCCAACTCGCAGCACGGGGGAAACTGGTGCGATGGGGAAGGAGAAGAAGAGGACGAAGAAGGAGTGTACTCGTCGCTTGAGAAGCAGAGCGCCGGAAGGGTAAGCAGTGTCGTGCCAGACGACAAGACATTTTCCCCGGAGTTGTTCTTGACTTTAGTCCATGGAAATACTTCATTTGAGCAACTTCAACAAGGAGCAGCAAACTTGCGACAACAACTACTACAGCAAGAGAATCATCGTGAAGCTCTAGTGAGAGCTAATTTCGGCTTATTTGTGCACTGCGCCGAAGGGTTGGAATGGTTGAAAGAATATCGCCGAGGAACGAATCAGAAAGCATCTACATCTACACGGAAGCAATCAGTAAGCAAAGGAGGGGCAGGATCATCTCCTGACGCGAGTGCTAACGTCACTGGTGCCCAGAGAGGAGAGCTGAAACTAAAGCAGGCGCAGATCAGCTTGGATGCCGCCAAGGAAGAAGCAAATAGCACTCTAGCTCCTATTTTGGAACGCATGAAGCGAAGTAGGATGATGCGCAGCGCTGAACAAGTGATCAAGCGACTAAGTGCAACCCTAGAGCATCCACATGATATGCGTACATGTCTGCAACGAGGCGAATTGGAGGAAGCTTGTGCAATTTACGCCAAGGTATTGTCTATTAGCACAAGCACTTCCTTAAGGGTTGTGCAGCGTGTGAAAGAAAGCTGCCACATTCTTGCCGTGCATTTAAGGCAGCGTTGTCTAGATGTCTTGCAGAGACCCGAAACTTCTTTCGCCACACTATTGCGTCATGGTCGAGTGCTAGCTCAACTGGATGGGTCCGAAGCCTATCGATCTCACATGCGCACTTGTTTCGCCACGCAGTTACAATATATGAACATATTGTTCAGTAAATTAATTCTGAGGTTTTTAGATGAAGTAGCAGAAGCCAATGCATACGCAAACACTTTGCGATCTGAGCGCCGCAGGCAGAGAGTCAAGCAAAACCGTCGAAACTTGGCCTTACTAAGTGTTGAAGTGACCACAGAAGTGCCAAGTAAATTAAGATCCGCTCGCAAATGGCGTCCTACGAAGTATAAGAACCCCTGTAGTTTATTAGGGGATATTCTGGAGTTTTCTGAAGTGTCGGCGCAGCACCCATCATCTAGCGGAAATGCGCATGTCCAGAAAACGCTGGCTCCAGATCTGCTGTCGTCCCGACGCAGCAGCACTGGTACCAGCATTAGCGGCAGGTTAAACAGTCCAAGCAATTACACGCGCAGTATCGCCACATCATCTCAGTTTGGGGATCAGGAAGCAGAAGACAATGATAAGGATGACTCCGACTCGAGTGACGACGACAAAGAGGAAATGCAAGACAAAGCACAGTCGGATGAAGAGGAAGACTTGGCGGCAGAGGAGGCAGCCTTGACAGCACCTATCATCACTACTGTAGATGGTCACAATAGAGTTACGCGAACCGCGTCCGGAGTATTTTTGGAAGGATTTGACCACGATGAGGAGGACCAATCAGACAGTTCCAGCGAAGAAGGTGCAGGGACAAGCAGCAAGAGCAACAGTGGAAAGAAAGGGTCTGATAAAAAGAAAAACATTATTGACAGTAGTAGCAGCGAGGAGAGTGCGAACAGCAGTGAAGATGAAGATAAAGCGCCTGATGAGGCAGAGCAGGAAGTGCTGGCTGCACAAGCGCGACAGGACCTGGAAGCATACAATCAAGACTGTACCATGCTGGGCAATATCGTGCGCGAAGCACATCTATTGAGACTGCTGGACGCTCTTGATGTGTGGCTACCGTGCTTGCATCAAATGGTCACGGACACATCCAGTGTGGCCTCTGCAGCAGATAATCACTTACGTGGATCACACAGACCATTTGATGGGAATACACAAGCTCCCACACAAGGGTTTGTTGTACCAAAGGATGGCTTGCTGTCAGTTCCTCTGTCTTCAGGCTCAACTGCGACCCCGACAAAAGAGAGTAAACACCCAAATTCGAATGCAAGTCATGTAAATGATGGTGATAATGCAGGCAGCGCGCCGGCAGGCAGTGGCGCTAATACTAATAGCACCAACAAGACCGCGTCTATTTTGCAGCGCAGTAAAGTGAAGCCCCCATCCTATATGATTTCTGTCGCCTTATTGTATGCATGTGAAGCAATTAATCAATGTGTGCGTGGTTATAGTTCTCGCACGCAGCATCAAGCGCAGCATGAAGAAGACCACTTGTTCCAGCCCGAGCTCACAATGAAAGCAAAGGCGGTCCTCTTCGGCCACGAACGGGTAATTTTAGGTGGGCGCACCACCAGCAAACCAGCCGCTTATTTATCAGCTCAACATGCCTATAATGATATACTGAACAAGAGTTTTCTCGCACGGGCTCTCAAGGAGGTTGGGCGGTCATTCCAGGATTTGGTGCTCGTGCTGGGGACACCAACAAGCCCCGGAAGCACAGGCAGCAATCCTGGCGGAAGCTTGTTTGACAATAGTCCTATGATTGATATTTCCATTGGCATTCCTGGTGAAATCAGTCCACGAAGTCCTTATTATGATGCATTGCAAATTTTGAAAGCTCTATCAAAAGAAGGGGAGCAGGCCATTGCTGAGCGAGGGATGAATAAACTTGCTAGAGGTTGCATTCATATCTTTGAGCGAAGAGTCAATGAGTTAGAAAGACGCTTAACCGAAGCACACCATGAAGATGCCACACGTACAGCGCGGGCACGTATTCTTGGAGTTCGTGCAGTATCTGGTTATTCCAATGAGTCGAAGTCCAGCTCTGCTGTTGATCAACATCATCAAAAATCAAATCGCGAACAGAAACAGGATCACGATTCCAATTCTTTAGTCCCGCAAAGCAAGTTCTCTATGATCAAATTAGTGAATTATATCAGATTGCGTATTTCCAAAAGCTTGAATACGTTGTCTAGTAATATTAACAGGACGGAATGGGTGCAAAACGATGTTTATTGCGGCATATTGGGTGTTTTTGTCAATATGATCAACAATTTTAGGCACTCAGGATTTGATTCACGAAAAGCATTCAATCCAAATATAAGTGGTAGTATTTTCGGCAGCTTTGATACTACAAGAGGAGCACGAGCAGCTATGGATGTGGAAACAGAATTCAGTGTGCATCGGCTGAGATCATCTAGCCGTGCTGGTAGTTTCACTGGGGGTAGGTCAGATAGCCTTGCACCAGGTGGACGCATGTCGACGAGCGAAGGGAAGTTCTCTCAGGGCAGGCAAGGCAGCATGACTTCCTTGTCCAAAGCTGCGGAAAGCCTTCGTGGTTTAGTCACCCAGCTGCAATACGTAACTCACGACTACGTGTATGATGAGGATCGCGGGGAGGAGTTGCTGGAGCTGCTACGTGCCAGTATTTTGTTGAGAACCGATGTCATGCCAGGATTGTGGGTAGATGCCATGGACGGGTTCCCTCAAGAAGAAACGGCAGCAAATTCGCGACGTTCTATGTTTGGCGACAATTCTCGCGCTTCTACTGCTGTGCCCGGAGGAGGAATTGAAATGCATACTGGCAAATCAATTACTCCTGGATTTGGTAACAGTCCACAAGTCCCAGTTCCTGCCCCAATGGGGAATGGAGATTCTGGCAGTCATATGTTTTCGTTATTTGGCACAATTGACAACGCTGCACCACCTGTGAGTGAAGACGCTATAAAAGTGGAGGTGGCTGTACCTGCACCTGCAAATCTGGAGAAGCGGAAGTCTCGTGCAATGAGCATGAGTAAGAATAGTTTCCGAAAGGAAGCTGCTGCTGTCAAAGCGATCGGTGAACAGCGTATTGCACAACGTTTAGCTCAACCACTGGAAACTCAATTGTGGGATTTTTGTATGGGACACCCTCTGTTCGAGCCTTTAATTCCTCCCAAATCAAACAATAATTTGGTCGACGATGATGAAGTTCGTTTGCCTATATTACCTCAACAAGTCTCTCAATCATTCCGCGAAATAGTGAGTTTAGAAAGTAAGATTGCTAATTCTTATGTATCCGTACGAGCGCGGGACTATGAAGTCACTATTCTGGCTGGTTACGCGATAACTTCTCGTAATGAAAAGTTAGGATTTTGGGAGAAACTAAAGAAGTTAGAGACAGGCCCGAGTGTGGTTGGAAACACGACTATTGCATCAATAGTTCCTACCTCTGGCAGAGGCGCCACCTATGGTCGATCGCGGATTACGCCTCACTTCGTGCGTTTGTTAGCGTCATTGGGCCACGAAAGAGTTGCTTTGAGACAACTGCTTGGCCGCTGTGGGATGCGGTATGGTACAGTAGAGCGTAGCACTAATGGAAAATCTCGTGCACGTACCGATAGTGCTAATTCTGGGTCCGACACAGATGACGAAGATAAGGCTAATGCCCATTTATGTAGCGAGGCACAGCGCAGCAACATCAGCATGCTTGGCAAGCCTACGGAGCCACCTACTGAGGATACCATGATCGATGAATTATACTGTGATTACCTATTCCGTGAGATATGTGCACAAGTATTGGAGATGTATGTTTCATTGATTAACGCGTTGAAGGAAAATATTTTATTTGGAGAGATGACGAGGCTACAAGTAGTAGATCCCATCCCCGTAGCTTCTGCGGAATCGGGAGGTATGGTTGGGGGCAAAAAGGTCAATCATCGCGCTTCTGCGGAATCGGGAGGTATGGTTGGGGGCAAAAAGGTCAATCATCGCGGAAGCATGCGCAGATCAGGTTTGGGATTAGATGCAAACCTTGCAGCAGCAGCACTGACCGCCGCGCAAGAAGCCGGCAGCAAAAATCGTCTAGTGTGTGAGACGCCATTGAGCTTGGGTCGCGCAGTGGAAGAAGTGAGATACTTACGTGATTTACTTTTACCAAAAGACATACCGTCACAACCAATAAGTCACAGTGGAGCACGGGCATTAGGACGTGTAAATGAAGTTATTGATGATTATGACAAAGAAATGGTAGCGTATCGCAAATTGAACACCAAAACTGGAAAGGCTTATGCGGGCACCAAGTTCTTGTCGTGCAAGCAGCTGCAGGAGGAGGCTGTTCTCATGTCCATGATGGTGCGAAGTCTAGAATAGAATAAAGAGGAATACGCCATTATATAGCAGCAATATCAAATGATAAGAAACCAAAGTTGATTACTTGTAGAGATGTTGCATAGCGTGCGAATAAGCAATTCATTTTTTATTCAATACTTCTCAGATTTAATCATGTACAAGCCCTACCACTCCTCCAATTACACAACATGCTTCTTCGGTGCTTTCCCAGCTTTTAATAATGCCAAATCATGTTCAACTTCCCGTAGTTTTCCTTGTTCTTCATATATACGGCGTCGCAAAGGTAGCACTCTACTAAATTGGAACTGAATATTCAAAAACAACCTCCCCGGAGAAATGATCTTTCCGGAAGGCAGCCTGACCTTGAGTGGCAGTATCAGATCTTGCGCAACCTGATCTTGCAGTTCGCGCAAGCTGACGACAGCCATTGCGATACTAGCATAATCTTCATTCACGTTGAGCACGCTGAATACAACTTCAGCATCTATTGTTTGAATAGGGGCATAGGGCCCCATGATTTGGTCTATTTTCACACGGCCATCATTCAATATCAATATTTCACTCCTCGCCAACCCACCAAAATCTCGTGCTGCTGATGCACCTTTACGAATAGCGCGAATATTGATATCAACAACTATTTTCTGACTGTTAGAACCAGAGAAAAACCCACCTTTTTGCGGACTGTTCGATGTTAGCAAATCTTCTAGTCCTTCCCCCATCAATCCTTCGATTTGAATCAGCTTCACACTTAGACGACCTAAAGGTAAACCATGCTTTGTTTCACCAATACCGGTGTTTTCATTGAAGATCTCTGTTTTGTAAACCAATTGCAGGTGCTCCTTCGCCAGTCGAATTTCTTTCATGAGTACCCTCCTCTTGGCTTCCAGGCGGCCCATTTCGACATACTCCTCCTCTGTCACTCTGGTATTTTTTCTTAAATCATATAAATTCAAGGCATCTACGTCCACATTATCAGCAATCACACCCTTGACACCGTCCAGCTCGTTGGTGCTATTATCATAGGAATTGATGTATTTTTTGTACACGAACTGGTTGCGTTGCTTCAGATCGCGCACCCATTCCGGCACGTGAGGCACCACTGCACTGACTGCTACTTTGAACATACATAATACCAATACAGAAGATAAGAAGATGACGATTTTATTCACTCCTGCTTCGTTTTGGAAATTGGGTCCAGCAAAAACGATGATTCCACAGCCCCATATGACCCCCATGTAACTTAGGAAATAAATAAACAAGTCCCAGCCGCCAATATCTTCAGCTACAATCACATGAGGGCGTCTGTGTAATGCACATAATCGCCAAGCATATACACGAATTAAAAAGAAATTTTCGAATAATGCATATACCGCTAACAATGGCATGGCTACACTGAATAGAGAAACGAAACCGAATTGCAGTGCACTTTCACTGTAAGAATTGAAAGTTCCTTGATAATCAGTCAATTTCGTCTCCTCTTGGAATTCAATGTCATCTCCGGATTCTTCTGCAAGATTAAGCAGCTTAGTCTTCTCTTCTCTTATCGCTTCACCCCCTTCCCCATCATCGTCGTCTTCCCCGCCGCCGACTCCCACAGCATCCAATCCCTTACTAGCACTATCAATGAGGTTGTCAGTAAGTCTATACACTATTGAACTAAATAGCTGCCAGAGCGTCATAGTCATACGCACAAAAATAATTGCAAGTAGCAAAATTCGTAAATCTCCGATGCAAGACCCACCGGCACAATCGTCAAACACATATCCTTTTCCAAAAGTTGTAAACGTTGCTGCTGCGAAGTTGTTGGTTACTTGAAAGACCAAAGTCTTTATGATTAGCGCATTTTCGTAGTCCGTAGCAGTTCGATAATTCTCCCAATCATTCAAATTCGCTACAAATTTCGGAAATAAAATAGCATTTGTTTGTAAAATGAAGGCATGTGCGCATGCCTGGCCCCACACCAGCCACAAGTTCCCCTTCAGGTGCGGGTATCCTTTTATTAACGAATACTCTCCATAATACACGGAAAAAATGATCCCCAAGTTGACAGCAATTAGCAATAGGATGATGCAGTATGATGTCATGACGCGTGCAAGGCGTATCTCGTGAGGGAAGATGGCCATTTTATTGTTGTCAACAGCGGATCTGACAAGTGGCCCAACGCCATGAAACTGCGGACGGACTTCTTCTACGCCACTGAAGCCATCTGTGCCCCATTTCACCTTAATAGCAGCATTTTCTCGATGCCAACTGCGTTGGAATATCTCACTCCAAACAATCAAGACGATGAAGTATAAGTACGCCAACCAATCCCGCTCATTTTTTAGGTCACTTTTCCCTCTGTGTAAAATCACCACGTACAGTGCAATGCTAAAGCAAAACAAAACACTTAAAGCACAGGTATAATAACCTAACCAAGCGAAATACAAGGCAATCTTTTCACCAAAATAATCGCGAATTTCGGCAAGCGGCTGGGCGAAAGGTCTCCACAGCGCTGGACATGCTGCGTCTTCATTGTAAGAAGGGTGTGTAACAAATGGACACCCGACTTCTAATGCATCAGCTTTGTAGAACCCCACCCAGCGTTTTCGTAAAATATCTTTTGTAATCTTTTCACCACGATTCGCATCATGTAAAGCCATGATTGCTGAAACTACCCCACCTTGTGTCAATTTCTCTAAGTCGAAATGGCCGTCCATGATGCTTTTTGTTAGGCATAAACGATCTTTGGAACGGAACAACGTGCGTCCACGTACGGTAGAATATGTGTTATACAAATGCCTTTTTTCTGGCGCGGAATTAAAATCTGCATAAGCTGGATACTTATTGAAAACAGGAACTTTATCAATGATTCTCTCCAAGGCGTGGATTCTCAGTGACCACTGCGCCTGAGTTTCATCTTTAATACCCAATTCATTGGGACTGATCTTGCCAGCTTTGTACAACCGTTCTAAGATCTTGATAGCTTCTTCTTGACTGTATTGCTTTTTCTCCTCCTCCAGCTCAACTGCTATATATTCTGACAAGCCCGTTTCTTCGTCTCTGCGTAATAGCTCCCGATTCCAAAATTCATCACTTCCGGGGTCTATTTCGTCCCGCAATTGCAAGCGATAATCAATTTTATCAGCTTGGCTTTCCAATAATTTAATAGGTGCTCTCACACGGCAAAAAATAAAATTAGAATTCGCCGTTAGTTTGCATTGTAAGCCTGATGTTATGGTTAACTTTTCGAGAATCGCTTCGCGGGCTACTGTTTGCCACGCTTTAAAGCGGATAAGGTCTTGATCTGCTGGAGTACTGCCAGTTCTACGAGTCCAAAAGCGGCTCAATTCTTCCACGGCAAGGTCTTTGTCTTCATCTGTACCAAAGGCTACTTCTGACCACATTTCCTTTATCTGCGCCCAGCTGATTCTGTTTTTTTCGAAGATATTCAGACGGTTCAGCGCACCCCCTATAGAAGCTTCTGCGGCCTCTGCTTTAGACTTGCTAAATATGGGGCTTTTGTGAGCCCCGCGATGTTCAGTTAGAGGGAATGTAATAAGGTAGTCGAATTTGTCAATTGAAGCTTCGTAGGAGGTGGTGTAAGAGATAGTCTCTTCGGGCTCATACCTCACCTGTGAGGCACAGAGAAATGAGGAGAATCAGGTTAGAGCTATGATAACATTGCACGCAACGCACGCACATACACTTAGAATCACATGCATTTTGACATACCTTTTCCCTCGCATCTGGTAAATTGTAGTGTCGCTTCTGGTTTGTTTTCTTGTGAAACACTAAAGGCTTCGACGCCGTGCTTTGAGATGACCCCATAGCTGCTAGCTGGCTCTAGCGTCCTAAATGCACGCACTGTTGCAATCAAAAGTAAGCGTGTGTGCCGCTCAGGAAGGATCTCGTGAGCAGTGGTATACGATGTCTTATCAAGCCCTTGGAGGTAATGGATCAGCTAGTTTCGACTCAACTTAGCGAGGCTTAGAAAATGGATATGGTAATCCTGGTGAGTGGTAGATGCAGATAAGGCAAAGACCTTCGCATAAAGTTGTTTTTTAAGCCCTGGGGGCCAGCAGTTTTTGGAAGGGCCAATGTGTTGGGAAAAAATTTCTTAACCATGAACAAAGCTTCCAATCTGAGGAGAAGCATTTTTTCATAGAGTTAAGAAGCTAAGCTCGTGTGTACACTGCATATTACAAACTACAATAAATATAAACTATATATGTTTGAGGCGAGAGACCCCAATCACTCCAATTAGTCCCTCTTTAAACCATCCAAG
>JACKZZ010009539.1_pt1 | contig 16312 bp, 15 predicted proteins | sample 8027871 | NCBI WGS metagenome assembly JACKZZ01 (sample SAMN15724774, study PRJNA655200) | protist metagenome | isolation source: fluorescence activated cell sorting (FACS) single amplified genomes of... | place: USA: West Boothbay Harbor, Gulf of Maine | collected 2000-07-19
GCGTGGCAGTACATTCTAAGACTTCGAAAACGTTGGACGCTTTACACGTAATACCCGAGCTGCAGCTGCTACTTACACTGTGTGATGGTCGTTTACAAGGTTTGGATAGCGTGACGTTGAAATTGAAGGCGGCTATGTGGCCAACGCTCAAACACGTGCTTTACTTTGCTGTCAAACCGCCGCATCACGTTGCTGTTGCGTTCAAGAAAACACACAAATTACTCGTGCTGGAATACAATGCACGCCGCGCCACGTTTGTGGTGCAGAGAGAGCTGACCACGGCTCATAGCGTGATAACGATGGTATGGTGCGGCACTTCTTTGTGCGTAGGGTATAAGAAGGCATATGCGCTCATCAATACGAACGGTGCCGGTAGATCCGGTGTTGGAAGTGATGGTGGCAGCGGTATTAAAAATAGCAACGGCACCAACAGCGTCGGCGTCGGCGGCGGTGGTGGTGGTGTTGGTAGCGGCGTGGTTGAACGTGAGATAATGGTCCCTTTGGAGGGTGTGAAACCTTGCATGGCTGTAATCAATGCTACTCAGATCCTCGTTGTCAGCAATACCAACCTCGGCATATTCATCGACGCCGACACTGGTGCGCCATGCGCCGTGAACCCGATGGTGTGGCCGGCAACTCCATCTGCGCTCACGCGATGTGCACACTACGTCGTCGCATGCTTGCCAACCGGATTGCACATTATGTCGCTACTACATCAGCACACGGTGCAACGCTTTGTTGCGTGCACGGCAGCGCTTGCGGCGACGTCGTATGCCGCGGCGGCAGCGGCGGGCGGCGCCACAACGGCGCAGGCTATGGTTTGCAACGCGTATGGAGTCGTGACGCTACGACAGACGTCACTGCACTCACAGATCGCACAATACCTTTCCTCTTTACATGTGTCGGAAGCGCGCTCCCTACTGTGTCGCGCATATCGTGGTGAACGACCGCCACCACACGCGCTCAGAGAGTTCCACACCGCCGCCGCGTACGCGTGCTTACGCGCGTGTCAGTTTCACCGCGCTATGCGCCACTTTGAACGCAGTGGCATCGATATTCGCAACATTATAGCATTATTTGCTGATTTGCGTGTGGCATTGTTCCCTGCACACAAAGAAACGGCAGCATTGGCGACAGCAGCCGCGGCGGCGGCGGCGGCTGCGACGGCGACGACGACTGCGATGGCGACGGCGGCAGCTGGTGACCCGGCAGCGGAGAATGCCATGATAGTGGCGGCGGCGGCGGCGTTGGCAGTACCGAATGAGAGGTTCGTCAGCTCACATCCACATTTACGCACGCTCACAGCCGGTGGTGAGCGTGGCGGCGTCGCTTTGCCACCGCATGCGGACGTGCGCTACATTATTCGCTCGGCGCGCATTACTATGGCCACCGTCGCCGCCGCTTCTTCGACGGTTGCGGCGGAGTCATCGTCGATGTCGTCGTCTCTGATTTCTCCGCCCACGCTCGAGGCCACATCTTCGCCATCAATTTCATCTTCATCGTCTTTGTCATCGTCTTCCTCGTCGCCGTCGTCAGCACCGTTATCAACTGCCGTCGTTGATATGTCTTTACCATCGACAATGCCATCATCATCATCGTCTTTGTCCTCATCTTCCGGTGGCAATGATGTGACACCGTCGTCATCATCGTCGCCGAAGTCGTCATCGGCACACTTTTCTCCTATGCAGCACAAAGTTGCGACGCGCCTTGCGAGTCAGTGCTGCACTCCATGTATCTCTATTTGTATGCGGCTTGTGCGCATGCGTGTGATTGCGACTAATTTCTTACCGTAATTGTATCTCATACCTTAACGTATACAACCGCATTGTAGTGATGAATGACGAAGAACTTTGGTTGCAGGCACGATTGGCCCTGACGCAACTGTTGTGGCGCACCCGGCGTCGCGAAAGACGTGCTGCTGATGACGCTGGTGGCGCTGAGATCGTACCGTTGGCAGTTACCTCGTCGTCATTTTTATCGTCGTCGTCGTTGCCGCCGCGGCTACCGATGAGTCCCGCTGTGCGCACCGCGATCGATACTGCATTGGTCCTGCTTACGGCTACCTTTGGTTTGCATCCTATGGTGCACGTGCATGCGCGTGCGTTTACGCCCCTTTTGCAATTTTCGGCGCCGATTGGTTCGGGCTCATCGGCATCGTCATCATCACTGCGGCCGTCAGCGCCGTCGTCGTCATCGTCGACGTCGTCGTCTTCGTTGTCGGTGGTTGCGACGCGCAAACATAAGAAGAAGCAGAAACAAAAAGCAAAACAGCGACGCCAAGACGCATTCAAGGCGCTTCGTAAGTTCGTGTTGTATCTGGGGTTAGTAGTTGTTGGATTCGTTTTCTTGCTCGAATCAAATCGACTCACGATTGCTGTGTGCAAATTTTGTTTTCTACATGATCGTTGCAGGTACTCCGTCGATGTTGCCGCCGCCACCGATGGCAGCGTCATCTGCAGCTACGTTTGCTTCGTCTCCTGCGGCGGCGGCGGCGGCGTCGCAAGCGCTCGTGCCAACGCCATCACACCTCGCAGCAATGCCAGATATAACGCACATGAGCGGTGGGTACTGAACGTAATCGTTTATTTCTTCCTGTTCGCCTTTTTCCCGCTTAAATGCCTTTGAGGTACGAATGCCTTCTTACAATTTCCGATAATTATTCATGACAGTGTTGACCGCCACCTATGCACGCATTGTAAAACGCGTGCAACGCGCGCACACCAATTTTGGCGTGTTCGGCGGCAGCGGCGGTGTCGACGATGCGAGTGGTGATAAATTCCATGGTGATGTCGGCGGAACTAGCGACGGCAATCGCTGCGGTGGAGATAGCGGCCGTGTCGATGATAATGGCGACGGGGCTCACGATGGCGATTGCGACAGTGACAGCATCAACGGCGGTGTTGCCAGCGATGGCACTCGAAAATCGTCGTTGACGGTCGGGGCCGCGGCAGCGGCGGCAGTGGCTTCTGTGGCAGCAGCATCGAAATCAAAAGCATTTTTTACGCGTGTACCGCTGCTACGCCACATATTGTGGCCGCACTGTCACCGTGACGCCGCCGTCGCCGGCAATGGTGATTGGACAGATGATGATGATAACGACGACGACGACGATATCAATGGTGACGACTACGCCAGTGCTGTCAGTGCAGCAGTGTCGGCGGTCTTATCGTCATCATCGTCGTCGGGTGCCTCCGTTATCGCGCCATATCGCTGCCTTGACATTGTAGTTCTCGAACGATTTTTATTTGCTGCGCGACAGTACAGTAGGGAATGCGTGCGTTTTTAATGATTTTCGTGCCTGCAGCATTTTCGCATGTTACATTTTTTCAACAATGATCTCTCTTGCGATTGTATCGCAAATCCAGACTTGCTTGCGTTAGTGTACGAAGCAGAGGGTCGGCATAGAATGGCTTTGGAGGTGTGGTCGCGCCTGGGCAGCGGCGAATACGAGGAGAGTGCTGCGTCGGCTGCGTGCGTGGCGGCTGGCCTCGCTGACTTCATTGGCGTGCCGCTGCCGCATACGCTCTCCGTTTCATCACTGCCCACCACCGGGAAGCAGCAGGAGGTAGGCATACTGCGAGGGACGAATTTGTGGTGCGCAACGATGTCGCACACGTTTGATGGCGTCGGTGAGAGCGTGGCATTGCTGCATCGTGGCGTGATCGGTGGCGGCAGCGTTGGTCGTCATGGTGGTAGCGTCGCTCGTATGGCCACTGTTGGTGACAGCGCCAGCGGCATTGACGGCATCGGCCGCGGCAATGTACCTCAGATCACGCTCATATGGCAATATTCCGAGTGGCTGCTGCTGCTGCATCCCAAAAGGGGCATGCGAATCTTCACTGGAATTCCACCAGGCGATGGCGGCGACGACGGCGATGATGGAGGCGGCAACGGTGCCGTCCGCCCCTTAGTCTCTGCAAAGGGGACCGGTGCAGTTGGAAGCGACGCATCACTGTCATCGTCGTTGCCGTCGTCAACGTCGTCGTCGCTGCCGTCAGTATCACCATCTGAGGTACTTGACTTCTTGGAGCGAATTCAGCGGCTGAGTGCACAGCGTAGACAAGCCGCCGCAACTGATGCGGCTACCGACGACGATGCTGACGACGACAACGACGATGCCACTAGCGGTGGTGGCGGCGCTGCGGCGTTGGCATTGCATGATTTACGCAGGGATGGCACCGGTAACGTTCTTGTGCACACCGATGCTATCGGAGATATGTCTGGCGCGGTCGTCGCCGGACGCACGGAGGCTAATAACATCATTGACGGGTGCAGAACTAGCGGCGATAGCAACCGTGACGGTTGCGATAATCGTAGTGATGGCAGCGCTGCCGATGCGAGGGACGAATCTGCCACGGCATGGTCGTCGTTTGCTGTATACGATTATGTCGAAGCGTACATAGAATTTCAAATAATGTATGCTGGCAACGATTCTTCCATCGTAAGTGGTGCTCGTGGGCTTATTTGCGTTTCGTTTGACTGTGCGAGTCCTTTTGCTATTGCTTGTTGTGATTTTACGCATGTCTCACAAACCGTTGCTTGTGGAACACTGCAGCTTCATACACAGCTCGCGACGCGCTACGCTGATAAGGCGACAGCACTGCTTTCCTCAATAGCTCAACGGCAACGTACAATCAACGCCTCTATTGAACGGCGCATCAAAATGGCATGTTACGGCAATGGTTCCAGTAATGGCGGCGACGGCGACATCGTTGACGGCGGCGGCGATGGCTCCGCGAGGCCTCAGTCGACCGTTACCCCCGTTGATCGCGCACGCCGCCGGTGTCGCGCCGCTGCCGCCGCGCTTGCTCTCGATCGCCGCCGCTGCGCTTCGTTGCGTACACGTCTATATAACTTTCTTTTGCACCCTTTTGCACGATGTAAGTGATTTGCGGTGATAGTATTTTGCATTTTCGTTACTTTTGTGCCATCTCGCTGCATGTTTCCCAGTACATGTACGATCAGTGTTCATATTTGAGTTCTAGCATCCCTAATCGTAAAGTCTCTTCGATCACCATCATTACAGACGACTCTTTGCAAGTGTATGCGCACGTACGTGGCACTAGGCTGCACAGTGAATGTGCATTGCTACAATCTGCGCTAGGTATGCATGATGAAGCGTTGCACACGTATGTGTATGCCATGTTTGATGACGAAAATGACAATGCCGGCGCCGCCGCTGAAGGCGCGACGAATAGCAGCAGTGGTAGCTTCGACTGGGTTATTATTGATGACTATCGAGGCAGCGTATTCAGCGGTGGCGACAGTGGCAATAACGGCGGCAGCAACCGCAGTGAAAGCGATGGTCCGTGGAGCGTCTCTAAAGGTAATAGCAGCGACGTAAGCCGAGACAGTGGCGGCGGCGGTGGCGACGTTCCGTTCCCGTGCGAGCTAGCTGCAACCGCTTACTGCTTTAGTTTCGTGCGTCATTCTGCGGGTTTCTACGCGATTGAGCGAGAGAAGCGGCGACGGTGGCTACAGCGGTACATTCGGCGGCGGCGTCGCCTGCCGTCTGTATGTGTGGCAGACAACGCTGTCGACGATAAGAGCGGCGGGGGCGTTGCTGGATTGTCCCTGTCGTCTTTCGTACCGACTGATACCGCTGTTGCGACGACAACGGCGGCGGCAGTAGCGACGGCGTCGCCTTCGACTGCGCAGATATTGCGCGAGCTCTCGAGTATTGGTAAAGACGACATAAGTGACACCGTCGCCGCTCCTGCGGCAGTAGTGGCGGTGGCGACGGCGACTTGTAGCGACAGTAGCGACTTAGGCGACGAGTTGGACGAAGACAATGAGGCTGGCGATGACGCTGCGGTCTGTGATGGCGGCGACGCAGTATTGGCTGCTCGTCTTTTTATTCAACTTCTGCGATTGTTTCTTAGCGATGACTATGCCCTTCGCTGGACCCTGTCGTCGAGGGCGGCGGTGGCGTCGAGGGCGGCGTTGCCGCACTCCACACGGCGATATCGCAGCGCGTTACGTCTACTCAACCTGTACCACCCTTTTTTCAGCCAGTAAGTAATACGATTACTCTTGTGACGCGGTTCTGGGTTGCGTTTCGGCTCGCACCAAAAACCTACGATGTTTGCGTGTCAATTGTAGACATACTACATTACATTGCAAGCATTCCCCCTCCCACGCTCACATATTCCACTCACGCATTACAAATGCAGCGTCGATGCTGTTGCTGCGTTACCCGAAGCGGCGCCTTTATCTGTCTTTCGTCCCTTCTTTGATGTAGCACTGCCAACCAGCCACTCGCTGCGGCGACTCCGCGGCGTCGAGCGCAGCGTGCAGCGCACGCACCACCTGCGTGTACGACACACCCTACTGCGCACTAAGCGTGCTGGCGTTGTAATTGATGCGCGCTCCGCGTGTTCGGTGTGCCACAAACCGATCCAAGACAAGTGGTTCTCAGTGTTACCGCGCGCCGTGCAGCGTCACCCTGCTGCCGTTGCTGCGGTCGCCGGATTTCACCCTCATGTCGCCTCCGATGACGGCAGGGGACTCGTCGTCGTGCACTACCACTGCATGCAGCAAGCATGAGCATGTGAATATCGTAAGTCTTTATTGGCCTCTCTCAGTTATTGAGCGCTCCTTACCTGAAAGGTCAATTTGACAGACAAATTGAATAACAACTATATACATGGTTTCAATGTTGTGCTGGAATGCCGTCATTATTTGAAGGTCCAACTATGACCATAAACTGGTCACCGCCATGACAGAAAAGGAAGAGAGAGGAATACCTATTTCGCAAACACCTTACGAAGCTTGTATCGACAATGCGTCCGACAGACGGTGACTCGCTAGAGTAACGGTGGTGGCGGCGATAGCGGCGACGATGGTGATGACGACTGTGGCGGCTATGAAAATGCCGACGGCGACAGAGACAGTGTCGGCGTCGACGAAAACTCGCATCGGGATCGTTCAGCTGTCATCAAGCGATGACGTAGCAACGAATCTTGCTGCTACGCTATCTTTCATTGCAGAGGCGGCCGATCAGGGCGCCCGTATTATATTCACTCCGGAAGCGACGAATTGCATTTCGACGGAACGTAGTCATCAAGAGCACGTGTTGCAGCTAGAGAATGAAGATTTGACACTACAAGCTCTGTGTGCGGCGGCTGCGACGCACAGTGTATGGCTGAGCATCGGCTCGCTAGGAGTGAAGACTGGCGACGCCGACGGCCGCTTCGCCAACCGTCAGTTTTTAATCTCATGCACTGGTGATATCGTCGCGAAGTACGATAAAATTCACATGTTCGACGCGTGCGTTAGTGCGAAGGAGCGTTACGAAGAGTCGGCCAGCTATCGTGTAGGTTGTGCTCTGCTTGCGTGTGTTCGTATGATGGACTTTGTGTCGCTTTGTAGCATTTTCGTGAGCATTTCGACAATCTATAAGACAATCTATAATCATAATCGCGCAATCGTCTTTTCTTATATGATTGCAGCCGGGTTGTCGCGCCGTCGTCGCCGATACTCCCTTCGGCCGCTTTGGACTCTCCACGTGCTATGATGTGCGCTTTCCGGCGCTGCACCGCGCACTGGCGAAGGCGGGTGCGCGCTTGCTCACTGTGCCGTCTGCATTCTCTGTCACCACGGGCGCCGCACACTGGCACACGCTGCTGCGCGCACGCGCCATCGAAAATGGTTGTTTTGTCGTCGCTGCAGCGCAAACTGGCGTTCATTTACGCAGTTCTACGCCTGACGCCGTCGAAGTTGACCACCCGCTTCGTCGCACGTACGGCCACTCGCTTGTCGTATCGCCGTGGGGAGAAATTCTACACGATAGCGGTGGTTGCGACGACGAGATTGCTAGCGGCAACCGAGGCGGTGCAGGCGTTTGCGTGGTTGACATCGACTTTGCTGACGTAGATGCAGCGCGACGACGAATGCCTTCCCTTCAACATGACCGCGAGTATCATCTCCCTATCGTATCGCCGTCCGTAATGTCGAAATGATTAAATTCTTACAAGAGAACTAAGCTTGTGGAATAGTAAAATGCCTCCTCTACGTCCTCTCAAAGACGAAAAACTTGTCATCGCACCAGAAATGACGGCTTTTTATTTGCCTTTTTATGCGCGCTGACTGCTTTGCGTTTCGTTGTGTGTCAATTACAATTAAGTGCTTTGCGATTGACTCCCTTTTCAACACAGGATTGCATTTCGCTTATCGAGTGCAATACCTGGTTAACTAGAATCTTCTTACTGGCGAGAGTGTCAGCCACATCTAGTCGTGAATCGCAACTTCCTCTTCGCAATTTCATCATATTTAAGATAAAATGGGCATTTGCGATTGTGGCGAAGAGTTCGATGCTGATGGTTTGTTGTCTATCAAACCGTCGAAGTACCGTTCGTGTACGGACGTCATTTTTCTCAGTGAGCTTTCGCTTTTGTCTTTTTGCTTGGCACACGTGACGTTTCGCTATGGCCTGGCACAATACATGCGCAGTACTCACGAAGATTGACGTTTCTATGTACCCTCTGTAGTGATTTGGATTGCATTTTGGGTGGGCACGCTCATTGTAGGACAAACAGCGATCGCGGAGGGTGGCAATCCGGACCTCATCATTCGTGGTTACGACGTCAAAGGCGACATTTGTGGCGTTAGCGATGCGACGGTTGGGCTGCCATACACAGCGTGGCCGTACGCACCCGAGTACACGGTACGCGTGTGCGTCGCGTCTTGTTCCGAAACGAAAACTGACGCTCGCATGTCGCTGAAACACTCCTCGACACCGTTCCTCACATTTTGTTTGCCGTTTGATACAACGGACGCGTCAAACCAGCTCGTCTCGTTCAGCAGCGAATGGGGCTCGTACTGGGAGACGACGCGACGCGCTTTCGTTGACATTAAAGCGGGGTGGCCGGTCATTGCCGGCAGCGTTGCTATCGCCCTTGTCGTCTCTTTCGTGTATGTGCTCTTTCTGCGCGGCTTTGCCGGCGTTATGGTGTGGACACTTATCGCCGCGTCCGTGGGTGTAATGATTGCCGCCACCGTTTTTGTATACGACGAGTGGCAGCGGTATAAAGTGATTGACCCACCGCAGACGACCACGGCGGATCAGCTGCAAATCTTGTTTTGGGTACTTGTCGTTGCAGATGTTATTTTTGTGCTTATCATTCTATCGCTTCGCAAGTCAATTCAAGTGGCAATCGAAGTGATCAAAGAAGCGGGTCGCGCACTTATGTCGATGCCCTTTGTCATCTTTTTCCCGTTCTTCCCGTTGTAGGTACTGTCGCATATTTTGACCCTGATTTCAAACGTTTTCCTGGCGTTTTATCGCACTCCTTCTCACTACCGCTCTGTAATTTTGACCTCTATGCAGTCTCGTTTGCGTTGCTTACCTCGCATTTTGGTTCGTGCTGGCACTCTATATCGTCACCGTCGTGCAATCTGGCACAGTCGACACGCCGGCTGCGGCGTTGGTCAACTACAATACATTTCCTTTTGGTACGAATAATAATCTGCCGGCGCAAATGGTGGCATACACCAGCGATCCGGAATTTTACGTCGAATACGTGCTGGCGGCGCACATTTTTGGACTCCTTTGGAACGTGCAGGTGTTCGTGTATTTCACGTACATTGTTATCGCCGGCGCCGCGGCAGACTGGTACTTTACGCCGAAAAATAAAGCGCAAGCTGAACGGGTGGCGGCCTTTACGTACAAGAAAGAGTCCGAGCGCGCGGAAGGCGAGAGACAGAAAAATATAAAGAAAGGCAAGGAGGCGCAACAGGCTTATGAGGTGGTGCCGAGCGGTCGCACAGCCGACGGCGCTGTGTATCACGACCGAGAACTGCGTTCTCAGTCGCGTGCGAAGGTGTGTGAGAGCATAATGCGTACGCTGCGCTTTCACATCGGCACTGTTGTCCTCGCTGCGCTTATTATCGCCATCATTAACTTTCTGCGCTTGTGTCTCGAGTACATTGACCGCAAGACGAAGGACTCTCAGAGTGATATTGCGAAAGCAATCAGTAGGTAGTGTGCGGTAAATCATATTTTGCATTTGGCAATGATCATTTTGCGTTTCTCTCTAACAATGCACATCTAAGTCTCACGATCATGATGCATGGAATTTAATGGCCTGGTTTGGGACAGTTTGCTGCATGCGCTGCTGTCTTACGTGTCTGGAAAAGTGCATGGACAAGGTGAGCAAGAATGCCCTGATCTGGACTGCGTTGTACGGCGACAGCTTTGGCTCTGCCGCTTGCCACTCGTTCAAGCTTTTGTGGCGTAATGCAATGCGCGTAGCAGCCATCAACATTGTTGCCGAGTATCTTCTTACGTTCGGCAAGTTCTTTGTCGCTGCCGTCACTACGCTAATTGCCGTCCTCATCTATGAGTGTGAGCCGTACCGAAGCGACATGAGCTCATACATCGTGCCCGCGTGCTTTATATTTATAATCGCCTTTGCAATTGCGTGGCTGGTTATGCTCGTCTACGAGGCAATAATCGACACTATTTTTCTCTGCTTCCTTGTCGATTCGGAAAAGAACAAGGACGGTATCATGATGGCGTCGAAATCGCTGCAGGCGCTGGTAGGAAAATATGAGAAGAACAGCGCAGCTTTGTCTGTTAAAGCTGACACGACGACGGTGATGCCGGCGCCGGCTGGTCCTGCCGACGCTGACGCGGAAAGCGCACCTCTAAATACGGCAGCGACAGGAGAACAACAGTGAACGGCCTTCGAAAGCGCCGTGATTTAGGATCTGTGCGACTGCCATCTAGCGCTGCGAACGACAGATCAGAGATATAAAATTATAAATGTGCATAGCGTTAGGTTTAATGATTAATCACAGATGGTTCGATTTTGTAATATTACGTCTTTCAAACGACAGAAAACATGTGACACACTCTTTTTAGCAGTACACATTATTTATTCAGTCGTTCTCATAACACCTGCATCAACACCTGTGACAAAAGTTTGCACGGTGTTGAGGATGCTATTTTGCACGCGGTAGTAAGGATCATTGGCCGACGAACCAAATTGACGTCTACATGTGCACCGGTGCGCTAAAATGCGACATGCACGCGAAGCATTCGGCGTCGGCTGCGCTACTAAGCGTGCAAGATACACAAACGATCCAGCGTCGCACGTGGGCGTTGCTGAACAGTGCACCCGACATTGACGCCACCATCAGCGGCGTTGCAGACGATTTGTTTATCGGTCCCATCGCTTGTATGGACAATACGCCGCTCCTTCGGCGGTATGGCATCACCGCCTTTGTTGTCGTGGTAGGTTCGCGCGCGACCGAATACCAGCGGCAATCCAACGCAGCCGACGTGTGCGTTGTCGACGCAAGCGACGAAGTCGCAGCTGGTCGAGATGACGATGATATCTTGACGCTCGTCGCGATTGCGACGTCGGTTCGTACCTTTTTTGACGCTGCAAGCACGTCCAATCGTCACTGCCTGATTGCATACGAGGTCTCGTCGCGTTGTAGCCGCATTGCCATGCTCACTGCCTGTGTGCTGCTTATGCTGCGTGACATTTGTAATATGAGGACGTCGACGACACTGTCGTTCGCACAGCCGGTGATTATGACGCCGACGCAGGCGATGGAGACTGTATGGCGTTCATGTCCGTCGATGTCGGCTCTGACTACTCCACTGCGTACATTGCTGCGCTGGCTTCACTCTGTACGCACGTATCGCGGCGACAACGCTTCTAGCGACGCTGTCGTGTCGCCCACATTCTGTCGACTTCAGTTTGCGCTACGGCGGCTGCATGCCACTTGGCTCCGCACGCCCACACTGACTGCTTTGCTCGCTTGTGTCGGCGACGGCGATGTTACCAGCAAGGTTGATAGTGATAATGAGAGTCGTGGCGATGTTGGTCTTGGCGGCGTTTGCAGCAGTGATTCTGTCTTCGGCGATAATCGTGGCGCCGCTGCGCTGTTCACGCCGTTGTTCTCATCGACATTGTCTTCGTCATCAATGACGCCGATGTACAACTGTGCATCATGCGCTGCTCACCTGTTTTCTGCCGCAGCGGTCGTGCCACACTGCGAAATTCAAGGTCTCGCTGCCGATATCACAGGTGCCATTGATTCCTACAACAACGATTCTGATTTCGTCGCCTTCGACATCGACGCTCCCGGTAACTGTACCGACATCCACATCGTACCGTCGCAGCGCATACTTTTTACCATCGCCGCTGCCACAATGAGTTTGCCGTCATCTTCATCTTCGTCGGTATCGTCATCGCCATTGCCGCTGTCGACAATGCTTCCGCGTAGTGGTGATATGTTGTGCTGGCAGTGCCGCCACATTTTTGGTCGCTTTTCTTTTACTGGACCGCGTTGTCGACGCTGTCGATACCATCAGGTCCCAGCATTTAGTGCTTTTGCAGAGGCTATCACGCTCGATGGTGAGTAATGATGACTTGATGCACGAGAATATGTATGCAATCGAAATAGCAAGCGACGCACGAGCAAGCATAAGGTAAATAATTAGGACATCGAGTGGTCCGGTTGATGCTTTGCGCAAAAGGGACGACGCAAGACGAACGATGACGAGATTGAGCGTGATATTCAAGCAAGTGGGCAAATTTAACGCACAATGAAAGTTTTCCAACTTAATCATGAACACAGAAATTCAAGCTGAGACATTTAAGGTGACGGTGAAGCGGGTACGACGGGCGCGGACGACCGTTGGCGGCGATCCTGCTTTCCTCTCTCTTTCCGCGATGAAAACGATAGTTTAAAAAAAATTTATTATACTTACTTGTTCTGCCATCAAACGGTAAAATCGTTAATGATCGGTCAAACGAAACCATTTATTTGTTAATTTATAACTCATTATGCCATCAACATTCTGTAGTCACCGTGTCTAAACAGTTCGTTCAAGGCTAATTAATTTACGTCTTACCATCTCCTGCATAATATTCATGATATCCACGACCACTTCATCAGCCGCTACCGCCTCAAATATCGTCGCCGCCGTGACGAATACCGCGGTTAACGTGTGTGCGCACACCAATCGAAGCAATACCTTGGCCGGATGGTATGGCCGGTGCCAACTGCGATGCATTGCCCCGCATCGGCGACACGCGCTGCGGTGGTGGCGGTGAGCGAATACGACAGGCCGAATCGCCAATTTCAGCTGCATGTGTTGACATTGCCGGTGACATTGTCGTCGCTGGTGCTAAAACAGGCATATTTTCGGCTGCGATGTGCATCGTCATCGCTGAAACAGACAATTGTGCAGACGTCGCAGACACCTTAGGTGTTGTCGTCGCCGTCGTTACAGCAGGACGCCGTCTCGGCGGTCGCGGCGGACGACAAGGGGCAGCAACCGCCACTGTCGCCGGCGACGTTGCCGCTGCCGTCTTCAGAAACGCCTTCACGTGCGATGCCTTTAAAGCATTATCAAGCACATGCCGAAACGTACTTGTAGCCGGTGCATGCTCAGCGCTATCCGTTACAATTGCCGCTGACACCGTCTCTCCTTCTTTTCGTCGAAGCGCAGTTGTTAGCGAAGGCGGCGGCGTCGAAGGTAGTGGTGGCGGTGTCAATGGCGTCAGTATAGCCGTCGACGGTAGAGGCGGTGGCATGCCTGTCGTTTTCGTGCTACAAATCAGTGACATGCGCGACAGCGTTGGATCCCTTTGCGGCGTTGTGCGCTGTCGCAGCGGCGATGTCTTTCTTGTTTTTGGACTGTAGAACTTATGCACGTGCGAGTGCATTCGTGATCCGGTGCACGCGTGTAATGTCGATTGTGACATCTCTCCTCCCGTGCCAGCCGCTGTTGCTGATAAAGCCGTCGAAACTCCTTTCGTCATCTGCGGAGCATTTATCGCCGATGTCGATCTCGTTAGCGCTGGCGATGTTGGAGACGGCTTTCGTGCATCTTCGCCAATGGGTGACATTGCTGCCACCTGTGCGTGCAAATATAGAGTCTTATAACCAGGGAAAGGCACTGAAATGGCAGCGACGTCAGGGCACAACCGTGAAACGAAAACACTTGCAAGACGAAAAAACCAAACAAAATTTTTCCCATTAGCTTACATGGCCACCTGTTGCGAGCTTCAATTGCCGCTGCCAGCGGTGACGGCAACGGCGGCGTTTTCAATGAGGGAGCGTCCGTCGTTTGTGATGATAACAAAGAATCATCATCACTATCATTCGGCTGCTTATCGTTTGAATCTGCGATACAAGCCCTCGGCGCTGCAATTGTAGCAGCTGCCATCGACGCCGCTATCGACGCTGCTCGAATATTTTGATAAACGTATCGATGTGATCCGCCCATATCACACGGCTCTTTATCTGCAACGAATGAATGTTTAATTAATGTCGGCAGCGGAGGAAGCGGCAGAAACGTTGATGAGAAAGGCAGCGGTGGCAGCGGCGGCAGTGGCGGTGGGAGCTTTGTTTGGCGATTCTTGCCGGCAGTGCCACCAATCTTCCTCATGCCACCTGTATCGTTGATTCCGGGGCCTCGATTGGCAATCGATGACGACGACGCATCACCACTATTAGATTGTCCGTCGTCATCATCGGCGGAGACGGTTACTCGACTAAAAATGCGACGAATGACCACTTCGTCAATGTCACGACGCATCACAGCCTGACGAATCAACGAGTGGTTGTACGCATCATCGCCACCATTGGCGGTAATTATGGCGTTGCCGTTGACGCTGTCGCCGATGATAGTTATAGCGGATCTATGGGCATCTGCAGCGTTTGCACCGGCATTGGCGGTGGCGCTGTCGTTCGGAGCCAACAGGGTACGCGAACGCGGCGACGGCTGTGGCGTTTCTCTCAGTTGCGTCGTTGCTGCATCACCGCCATGCACCGTCGTCGGCGTTTGGTGTGCAATCTTTGTCGATGTGCTATGAGTACGCGCACGTTGTCGTGCGCGGCGATAACGCGCTCTCATTGATGCAGCCTCTGTAGTATTGATAGACAAAAGAATGAAACACATCGACGTGCGAATCGTTAAAAAAAAACGGTGGTCAAGAACAAATGTTGTGCAGGGAAAAAACCCGTATGCGGACCGAACCGCTACCAACTTGCGGCATCCATACGGCGCAGTTGAGAACGCCAGCTGCGCGACGCTGCCGCTGCAGCGATTGTTGCGGCCGCATTCGCTGTCGACACGGCGTCCGTCAGTGGCACAGCAAAATCAGCGCGTTCAGGTGATTCCGTCTTTGACGCCGTTGTCAATGTCACGTGAGGGCGCGGCGGCGGTTGCAGTCGCGATAATTGGTTAAATTGCGTCGAAAGCGGCATCAATGCTGACATATCTACTGCTTGTAGCGTCGTCGTTTGTGTCGTCATAGCTGCTGTCGTGGTTTCTGTACGCTTCGCCGTCTTCGTCTTCGACTTCCAGAAGCCAAAGAGGCGCCGCGACCTTTTTTGCTTTTTCTCCGTCTTTCGCGCATTATTTGCTGCATGTTTCTTTGCCATTTGAGCTGCACGTTTTCGAAACTTTTCCACTTTGCGTCGCTGCTTTTCAATCTCTTTGCGTACGCGCTTTGAACTCTTTGGTGATAACGTAGGCACAGCCGGCGGCCGTGAAGGCCGCTGCACGCCTGGCGATGCTGCAGATGTCGTAGCTGCTGTCATTCTCAAACTGGATGATGACGATTCGCATTTTACTTCTTTGACAAGCACCTTTTCAGTCCCACGCTCTGTCGATACAAAGTGCTTCGTCGCCACACGGTCGCCCGTCCTGCTCGTTTTCGACGCGTTTGATGCCATTGTAAACCGCTCTGGCACTTCACCCGTCGAAGAAAATGACACTCGATCAGCACTAATGGTAGTGTCAACTATGTGTCTTTGTGCCGCGTGGCTGCAGTCGAAGCTGCGGAGGAGGTCGAGCTCGAGCACACTCTCAGCATCGCTGTCGTCGCTGGTGGACTCGTCATTCGCCGACACCGGTGACGCCATCGTTGCCGTCGATGTCACGACCATGCGGTGTCTGCGCACAAAGTCTGAGAATCGTAAGCGATGTTGTCGATTATTATCGCCGACATCAGTGAAATTTCCGTGTTGTTGCGCGTAATTTATCGGCATACGCCCGTTGTCGTCGCTGACGATGCCATCAGCGAAGTCGTCGAACGAATCGTCGCTCATTAATGTTGACATGATGATCTAGGCTCAGGAAGCGATAAAGTGTCAGCTCTCCAAACCACCGTAATACTGATTGCTGTATGTAATTCTGTACTAGTCATTTGAAGTGAAGTTCTTTCTTTCCGAGGACACTGTACATGAACATAAATCTAAACACCGACGCACATGCAGATCTGAGCACATTGCATATGGGTGAGGAAGAAAAGTAAAGTGATCCTGATGGATATTAAACAAC
>JACKZZ010004466.1_pt1 | contig 16311 bp, 24 predicted proteins | sample 8027871 | NCBI WGS metagenome assembly JACKZZ01 (sample SAMN15724774, study PRJNA655200) | protist metagenome | isolation source: fluorescence activated cell sorting (FACS) single amplified genomes of... | place: USA: West Boothbay Harbor, Gulf of Maine | collected 2000-07-19
TTATTTCTTTTTTAAAAAAGTAAAAGAAACAGATTTAGAAGTTCCACAAGCTGTTTATGTTGATGAGAAATCTAAAGTAGTTGTTTCTGATACATCTGTATTAGATAGTTCAACTATCCCAAAAGATTTACAAGGTGTAGCTAATGAATTAGCACCAAAGGTAGAGACAGAGGCAGATAAAAAGAAAGAGGAATTAGCACAGTATTTTAAAGATGAAATACTAAAACTTCAAGCTGTTAGAACTAAAGGATGGGGTAAAGGATTACATTCATGTTACGGTACTTATGTAAATCATAGAGATGCTGCAAAATATAGAGCAGGAACTAAAACACCTTCAAGAACTATTCAAGCCTGTCTTGATAAAAGAGATAAAGACATTGCTAATTATAAAATGAAGTTACAACAAATAGGTTATGACTTCTCTTATGGTAACATATATAAAATAAGATAATAATATGAAAACAAAAAATGCAATAATAGGTTCAGGAGTTGTATTGGGTGGAGTTGCTTTGTATTTTATTTTTTTTAGAAAAAATAAAAAATCGTATGATAATAGGCTAAATGTAAGTGTTAATACAGGTAACGCCTCCACAGGTTTATTGCCCGTAGGTAGCGGTGGTATTAGTAAAGTGGGTGGCGATGTACGAGGAAATCTTGGTGTCATTATAAAAGACACAAATAAAGAAGAATTTGATTTGCTTTATAAAACTTTTAGGGAGTTTAAAGCACTTTTAGTAAAAGAACAAAGAAAATTATCAGATTTAAACAATGATGTTGGGGTAAGTCGGTTTGTGTCGCCTTCTTTAAGGGAGGCAATAAAAAAAGCAAAACTTAAAAAACAACAAAAAATTGTTGATGACATAGAATCTGACTTAAATGATTATGAGCAAAGAATATTGGATTTAGGATATTCAGCAACATCAAGAGGAACATTTTATAAAAGATAAATAAACAAATAATAAAAGTAAATAAATAAAACAATGAAAACAACAGCAAAAAAAGGAATGACAGGTAAAACTATTGCTTTCACAGTAATAGGTGGTGTATTGACCGTTGGTGTAGCTTATGTAATATATCAGTTGTTAAACAAGAAACCAAGTACATTTGGAGAAGGACTTACAGATGTTATAGATACGGTTAAAGAAGCACCATCAGTAGTTACTTCAACTGTTGGCAAATATACAGACAAAGGATTTCCACTCAAAGTAGGTAGTGGTGGAGATAACGTAATTTCTTTACAAAAGTTTTTAAATGCTCAAAGCGGTTATAATCTTGTAACTGATGGTAAGTTTGGTGCATTAACTCAAAAAGCAGTAATTGGAGAACAAGGCATTGATGAATCTTCTTGGACAAACTTTAAATCTATGTACCCTGATGCAGTAAAAGGTCAGGTAACTAAAGGTTATTTTGACAACTTCATCAAGGGTAAGTATTAATATTATGAATAAAAAAACCTTACTTTATTTAGGATTAGGCTCTTTAATAGGTGCTACTGCTTTAACTATAATTATTAGAAAAGTTTTAGTCAAATACAGAGTTGTTAAAATAGCCAAAGATGAGTGGGAAGGTTGGAACAAGCCATTGATAGGTATTGATGGTAAATTGAAAAATGAAGGTGGATTTGAAGCTGATAGAGGGTATTCTGAAAGAGTAGGTAAATATTGGAAAGAAGGAACTAATAAGAATTATGATGGGAAAGATAGAAAAGTGCCTTGGTCTGCAACCTTTATATCGTGGATAATGAAAAAAGCAGGTGCAGGAAATAAATTTGTTTATAATGCTTCTCATTCAAAATATATTACAGACAGTATAGCAAACAGGAAAAACGGAAAATATAATGAAGCATTTGTTGGTTATAAGATAAATGAAGTAGCACCCAAAGTAGGCGACTTAGTATGTTATACTAGACAAAAAGGTGTAGATTATGATACAAAAGGTAGTTATAAATCTCATTGTGATTTAGTAGTTAAAAAATCTAAAAATCAATTAGAATTAATTGGTGGGAATGTTTCCCAAGCAGTAACTAAAAGAATAGTGTCTGTTGATTCTAAGGGAATGATTACAGATAAAAACAAAGATTGGTTTGCTGTAATTAAAACAAACATTTAAACAACAATTTAATTATATTTGTAAAATAAAGATAGATTAGTTTCTATTTTTTTTTGCTCAATTTAAAAAAAGTCGTACTTTAGACCTCTGTAAATTAAACAACAAATAAAAAAAACGAATGGCAAGACCTAGACAGATTAAAAACGACATATTATCTTTAAGAGAGCAAGGTAATACTTATAATCAAATTGTAAGTATTCTAAAATGTTCTAAATCTACTGTAAATTATCATTGTAAACGATATGACCTTACCGATATTGGCTTTAAGAATATTAAAATAGACGATGATACCGCACAAAGAATATTTGATTTCTGTAAAGAAAACTCTATTTCAGAAGCCATGAATCACTTTAAGGTTTCAAAATCCACAATAAAGAAATATAAAAAACCACCAATCGAGTGAAAGGTGGTTTTAAGTGTGTAATTAAACTCCAACATATCGAATGGAAACATGAAGATGTTGGAATCACAAATCTAATTAAATTTTTTACTAATCTATAATATTAATAGGTAAAATGCCTAAAAAAGCCAAAAATAACGGATTAATTCTTTTTTACAAGTGTGCAAAAGCTGTAAAAAAAGAGTTTGAAAAGCAGGGCAGACCTGAAAAATGGAACGAAATTCAAAAATGGACTTCTGCTAATGTATATCCTAAATTTAAAGGTCAAGACCCAAATAAGGTTACTATTAGTACTATTAATAATGAAATAAAGGTTTCTTTAGGTATTGTTAAAGCTGTTAAAAAAAGCCCATGTTTTAATGTTTCTGATGTTAATAAATCAGATTTTGATTCAGAGGTTTGGTTTGAAATTGTCAATAAGATTGAAGGATTACCTAATAACGTACAGGTTCAAATAAATGCCAACACAAATGGATTTAATTTAGGTCAAACTTCTATTCAACAAAGAGGTTTGATGAATATTGAAATGGAAATAAATCCAATTATTGAAAATATCAGAGAGAATCAAGATAATAAAAGTGGCGTTATCTTTGTTGGTTCAAGGAAAAGAGTTCCAAACTCTAAAGATAATAGTAATTGTTCTTTTTATTTATTATTTGAATTAACAGCAGACCCTGACCTTAGCCCATCTGATGATATTGGAGTTCCTAAAGTAAGTGGGGATAAAGATGTTGAAAGAATACCTCGTCTTAAAAAAGCACAAGCAAAAGCAACCAAAACAAAGAGAGAAAAACTTAAAGATTCTAAAAAGAAATTAAGACCAACTAAAGTCAAGCCTAAGCCTGTTAAATCAAAAAAGAAACAAAAAAAAACCTCTACTCCACTTGCTGATAAAAATAAAGCTAAAGAGATTTTGTTAGAAGAATTTAAGTTAGGATTAAAAACTAAAGAAGAATACAGAAAAGAAGTTAAAAAGATTGAAAATATGTTTAAAGAAGGTGGGGAGGTTTAATAAAATGTTATATTTTTGTCGCCCTTAAATAATCGACAAAATAAACATTATGAAATCCAATCTAAACTCAAACGTTCAGTTAAATACATTACGAGAAAATTTTAATTCCAAAACATCAAAATTATCTATTTTAGGAGTTACTAAAACAGTTATTTGGAATAGTAAAAGGAGGTATCGTAGTATATGAAATAAGTGTAACCAAAAACAGTTACTATAATTAGACACTATGGAAACAGAGCAATATCAAATTACTAAAATGAGGTTTACTAATCCTCAAACTTTAATTGATAGATTGAAGTCAACTAAACAAGATTTTTTACTTAAAAAGTCAAGTGAATCTACACAAATAATTTATGGAGATGTTTTGCATTATTTCCCTCATAGCAAAAATTTTCCTAAAAATTATTTATATATGTTTAAGTCTGTAAATAGTGATGTTTCAAAATGGCTAAAGGGTAGAAGGGCTATTGCATTACCCCCCAAGCATGACGTAAGCACATTTAATGTTGATTACGACTTTGATGATGGGGAAATCATAGGAACTGATTTAAACCACGCTTATTGGAGAATAGCTATGATAAAGGGCATGATAAGTCAGGACACTTACGAAAGAGGTCTTAAATGCCCCTCTAAAGCACTAAGGTTGGCAACTCTTTCAACTTTAGGTAGAAAAAAGCATTTTACTAAATTCAATGATGGTTACATGGGCGAAAGACTTTGCATTAATGAAGGGGATGAACAAAAGAGAATGATTTATAAATATATTAGATATTTCTGTTATCAGATGATGTATGAAATAAGTGTAATGTTAGGAGATGATTTTGATTGTTGGAGAACAGACTGCATTTATTATAGAAGCACTCCCGAAAATATAAAATTAGTTAGTGATTATTTTGACTCTAAAAATGTTACTTATAAAAATCTTACCTATTAAATTATTTTATTCAATAATTATTATTTTTTAAAATAAATTTTATATTATTTAATAATATATGTTTTTTAAAATAAATTTTTACTACATTTGCCTTGTGTAATTAAATAATAAAATTAAAATGGAGTTCAAAACTATACCGTTTACTGAACAAGAATTAACGCATAAATACGAGTTATTGAAATTTAACGAGAGGGGCTATCCTATGGCTTTGCTTAGTATTATTGACGATTATTTCTTTCTTAATTCAAAAACAAATTATAAATTTGGGTTAATTAGTATTAACTCAAAAGAATATTCTTGGTTTTTTTATGGTAAAATAGTAGCTAAAAATAGAGTAGATGCTTTACAAACATATAATGCACTACTAAGCTATTGCACTAAAAACAACTTAGGACAGCCTTTTGCATTTAAAGATATATAATGAAAAAAATGACATGGCAGTTATTCTTTGATAGGATTGACGAAAAAGCAACAGACAGCTTACTTGATTTAGCTTTTGACACCAATAGTGCTGAAACTGTATCATCAGTAGATGAATTATTGAGAGATGATGATTTCATGTACTTCTATAAGGATAGCTTAATATCTCAAAACTTAACTAAAGATTTCTTTTATGAAGATGAAAGTGTAGCAGAGGAATTAACAAATAATTTTTACTCTTATATAAAAAAAAGTAATAATCAAAATATAAAAAATCTTTTTGATTCTGTAAATTCAAACGACAAAGAGTTTATTGATGTTTTAATTAGAAAACTTGTTTTTTCTTTAGGAGTAAAAAAGTATTATGAACATAAATATAAAATAAGAATATAAAAAAAGGAGGTGGTAAAAAACCACCCCCCTTATCCAAGAAACTAATTACCCTAATTAGACACAATACAGGGTTAAATCAAATTTATAACGAAATGAATAAAATAGTAGAGCATTTTAGAAAAATAACTGCGATAATTCGTTCTGATTGTAATTGTTTACAACATAGACCAACTTTACACCGATTAATTGAAAATTTTTACAAGTTTCACATTAAAGATGATAGAATAGAAAATGAAAAAGAAGTTGGTATTTTAACTTATACTTTGCACCAAGAACTAAAAGAGAGGTATCATGGATTGGAATAAGCCTAAAATAAAATTTTATAAATATTTTTTCTCTCAAAACAAAAAACCTGTTATAATGGAAGCATTTAGTAGGAGTGAAGCTGATGAGATGCTTGTTCAGTTGAATGAAAAAACTAAAGCTATGGATATGTCAGAACTTGTAGATGTAAGAATTGAAATGCCTATAAAGGGTATGTCAAAAAGGAAAAGATTTGGTAAAACTTATATTTGGGTTGGTAGTGATTACACAACTGATGGTTGGATGGAAGAAACAGAATTTAAAACAAAATAATATGTATAAAATTAGTCAGTCATTTTTAAAAGATTTTTCAGATTACAAAAGTGATTTTGAAACAGTATGTGGATTACAGATAAAAGCTAAGTTTTTTGATGGTGTCGAATTTCCAAGTTCAGAAGCTATGGATTTAGGTAATTACTTTGAATATAAAGCTACGGGATGTTTACCTAGAAATGGTAGAGTACCTGAACCAAGAATAAGTTATAAAGGCAAAAAGAACGAATGTGTTTCTGCACCATTTCAAAGAGCAAATGAAAGTGCTGAATTTTATAAAAAAATAATTAAAGAATACGGTATTGAAGTATTAGATGTAGGTACTAAACTAAGTAATGATAAAATGAACGGTATTGCTGATATTTACGCTAAATGGAATGGTAGATATTGCTTTATAGATTTGAAGTATAGTGGTTTAATAGATAATAGATGGGATGAAAGGGGTTGGGAAACCAACAGCTTGTCAGAGAAGCACAAACTGATGATTCAGGGAGTGCAATATACCATACTAGCTAAAGACTGCTTAAAACATGAATATAAAGATTTTGACTTTTATTATTTTATTTTTTCTCAACAAGACCCTAATTATGTAAAAATAATACACCAAGTGATTGATGTAGATACATTAGACATACATAAGAAAAATGTAGATTTTGTTTATAATCAAATAAACTCATATCCTTTAGATAGAATATTCAAGCCTAAGCCTACTTTAAAAAGCTGTTCTAAATGTCCTTTATTTGATGATTGTGATTATTCTACAAGTATGCCATTAATAGAAAAAGTATATTATTAATGTTATCAAGAAAAAATCCTTTTGAAAAAGTAAGTTCTAAAATTTATAGATATGAAATTAGTTTAATTGAGTTAGACAATGAAATCAAAAGATATAAAGACTTTTTGAATTGTGAAAAATTATCTAAAACAAAAATAAAAAAAATAGAACAAGAAATTAAACGTATAAATATTACGAAACAGAGGAAGTCAGAAAAAATTTCAGACTTTTTAAGATTAGATTATACATCAATTAAATAAAAATAATTAACACTAAGTGTTAACTAAAACCAAGAAACATGAATCAACTTATTACAAATTTTCAAAATAAAATAGAGCAGTACGAAAAAGAAAACTTCAAAGAACTTTTGCACAATAGTTATATAAGTCCATCTAAGTTTAAGCAAATAATGATTAGTCAATTAAAAAAAAGCAGAGGGCTTCAAGAAGCGTTTACTAAAAACCCTGCATCTCTATTTGCATCAATTCTTCATTGTGCCGAGTTAGGACTTAATCCAAGTCAGGAAGTAGGGGAATTTTACTTTATACCGTTTAAAGGTAACATAACTCCGATATTAGGTTATAAGGGCTTGATTACTCTTTTATATAGAAGTAATAAAATAAAAAAAATATGGGCAGAATGTGTTTTTGAAGGAGATGACTTTGAGTATGAATTAGGTCTTGAACCTAAATTAACTCATATACCTAGCGAAAAAGCAGTTAAGAAGGGGCAAAACATAAAATTTATTTATGTTTGTGCGAAACTAGATGATAATGATACTATATTTAAAGTGTTGAATAGAACTGAAATTGTAGATATAATAAAACTTCAAAAAACTCCAAATCATTTATATTTTAATGATTCAAAAGACCCTCAACATTGGATGTTAAAGAAAATGGTATTAAAGCAATTAAGCAAAACATTACCAAAGGAAGATTTAACACTTCAAAAAGCTATTTCTTATGATGATAATTTAGAAAGTGGTGGGTATATAGTTGTAGATGAAACAGACAATTTAAACCTAATAAAAGGAAAAGTTATCGGAAAAAAACCTCTTTATGACAATTTAACTAAAGATTTAGATATAGACGATGAATATATTAAGGCTGTGGAAAACTAAAATATCTTAATTGACTTTGACCCGTATTAAATATAGTGGATTGAATTGTCCAATATCCATTGTTCTGTAAATTAAAAACAACCCCTTTCAAAACATAGTTTGTATTAGCAGTTACAGTAACCGATGATGATTCAGTTATTAGTGTTAAATTTGTGTATGATGGTATATTGCACTCAATGATTGTACCCCCACTATACACATAATAGAATTTAGCACCTAAATCTGAAACAATAGTTTGTATTTTTTGACCCGAAGGTGTGGTTGTAAGAAACGAACTATCAGATATTGAAGTTTCACTTGATTTTGGTTCTTCTAAACTAAATGGGTCTAATCCATAAGAAAAAAGAGAGTTATTTACTTTACCTGCTAATAAATAATCTCCTTTTGGCGACCAACCTGCACTTGAATCACTTGAAATGCCTGAATCAACAGTTACTTGTGTTAAAGTAGTTAAATCCCAAGCTGTTGACATATTCCATTGATTATAAACACTAAAATTATCATCCTCAAAATGTATTACGCTATCGCCATTTGGTGCGAAAGTAATTCCTTGCGTTGTTCCTGAAATTAATTGACCTGATTGGTCTGATGTTCCACTAACAGTCTGCAAATCAAATGGTGTGCTAATAGGGTATCTATATATTCTACCTGTTATTCTATTAAATAAAAATAAATAAAGACCATTATTGGACATAAAAGGCGATTGAATTTCTGTACCTGTAAAATTGTCAAAAGTTACGTCAAACGTTGACCCACTTTGAGATGATTGAGTAGCTAAGTTTGGCTCTACTGCACCTATTAAGGCAAAGGGTATAACTGATGTTATTTTTCCATTAGAGTTAGTTGTAATAGATGTATTGGCTGTTACATTAGGTTCAGTTATGTAGTTTGAATTTCCAATCTGCTGTGTTGACCCTAAACTATCTGTATATATTTGAGTATTTACTGACCATGTATCACTTGAAGGTATATAAAGTGTATTTGTTACAGGAGTATTAGAGGCATAAAGTGATTTTATATAAGCAAGTGTGTAATTAGCGATAAAGAAATCTTGTGGTACAAAATTTACTAACTTTGTAGTAACTAATTGCGGTATAAATGTTCCTGCTTGAAGTGTTAAGTTAGCTGTTTCAACAGAGTTATCGGTTAGAGTAGTTGCGTAAACAATATTTCCTGAATAAGTAAAAACTCCTTTATTCATTAAATTTAAGGCATTTACTACACCTACTATACTTGCTGTTAACAAAGGTTGTTCAGTAGATAGAGTTGTTCCAAGAACTACTGTTGAGCCTGTATAGGTTTCTCCTGACAAATCCCATTGAACTACCACATTGTTATTTGAATTTGAATAAGTAGATGCTGTACCTCCGAGCAAACCTATTCTTTGTGGTTGGTCTGTATTATTTACTAATTTTAGCGAAATGCTTTCTCCGTATGACATATTTGCTTTTAATAATTATTGAAATATAGATAAATTTGTTGTTGTTGAATCTGCAAATGCACCAAATATATTATTCTGTGTATATACTGCTATAATTTTTGTACCCTGACTATTAAATATGCCACCGCTATTTCTATCTCCTGTTCCATTATTTAATACAAGAAAAACATTATCATAAGTTGCTGAATTAACTTGAAATGGAGTAGAGCAGGTGCATTGATATACTGTTCCTGCACTAGATTGTGTGTCTGCCATAAAAACAAAAAACTTAGTTCCATCAGTACTAAATTTAATTCTTCTTGTTGTATATACAACTCCTGCACCTGATGGTACAGGTATTCCTATTTGATTTATTAATGAAACACTACTTACAAAAGATGAAGCACTTATATTGTAATTTAACATTATATACGTTTCTATATTATAACTACTTGTTGGTATAAGTATTCTTTTCCCCCCCTCGTTTTCAGGTATGTAAGGTGCATAATCTCCTGTATTAATATTTTTTGTAATTGGAACACCTAATGTTGAAATATCATAGGGTGTTTGTAGTGTGTATCTAAAATATTGATTATCAGATGCAATAAACATATAATTACCATTGTCTCCAAATTGCATCTTTGGATTAGATATTGCCAATGAAAGTTGTTGTGTATATGTTGGAACGGGGCTTACTGAACTTATGTCAAAAGGAGTTAAAAATGGATAAGCCCTTATTTCTATACTCGTAGGTGTATTTAAGCCTTTAAGAGCGAAAAACCAATTACCATCTTGGGAAATATTCCATGAACTTAAAACACCCGATGTTGTGTATGGTGTTGTAGAATTAATTGAATATCCTTGAATCTCCCATGCTACATTACTTATAAATATAGTTGCAGTTTCAACACTATTATCTGTTAAGGTAGTTGCACTTACTGTCGTTCCGCTATAACTAAAAACACCTTTTGCAGTAGTGTTTAAGGCATCGACAACACCGACTATATTTTGTTGCTCTAATTCAACCGTAACAGGTATTGTGGTGTTTAATGTCACTTCATTGCTTGAATATGATTCAGATGACAAATCCCATTGAACTACCACATTGTTATTTGAATTTGCATAAGTAGATGCTGTACCTCCGAGCAAACCTATTCTTCGTGGTTGGTCTGTGTTATTTACTAATTTTAGCGAAATACTTTCTCCGTACGACATATTTATTTTTTTAAGGATTCCAACCGCATGGAGGCACGATACAAGGTGTGCCATCTTTGTTTTTAGGAAATTTAATAGAATTAAGAAGTTCTTTTTCATGTTCTTTAAGTGCATTTGATTTTGAATTTTCAATAGCATCTAATTGGTCTTGATAAAACTTTGGATAAGGTTTACCCCAAGTCCAACCCATAGGGTTTTTGATAACCTCTGATTTTATTTTAGCTTTTTTACCAATAGCTTCTGCCATTTCGTTTGAAAGACTTTTATACGCATTTATTTTATCTAACTCTTTTAGTCTTTTTTTTTCTTCTTTTTTATTCTTAGCATAATCTTCATAATAAAATATGTAAAATGCTAAAGCACCTGCACCTAATATATAGAAAATTACTGTTTTTGTTTTACTATTCATTTTACTTTTTCTTTGATAATATCAAGTAAGTTGCTATACTTAAAGATATTATTAATCCCCAATTCTTTAATTGCGGAGATATGAATTTTTTTTCTTTTATAAAGTTTACAAAATGTTCGCAATTATTTGAAAACACATTATATTTTTCTTTCTTTAATTTCTCTAAAACCTGTCTAATCTCTGATTCATCAATATTAGATTTAACAACTGAAATTATCTCCTTACCTTTAATATAATCTTTTAGTTTCTCTCTTAATAAGTTACCTCCTGATTTATTTTTTCTATCAGGTTGAAAATGATAAATATACATTTCATCTTCATCCTTTACAGTAACCCCATAATGATATAAAAAAGGTAACAAATCAGCTTTAACCTTGACTAAATCACCCGTTTTAAGGTTTTTAATAACGGTCTTTTTCGTTATAGCCTTCAGGTACTCCTGCTTGTTCATAGTTAAAGTCGATATTTATTTTGTCATCATATTCTTGAAAAAAGTCGTATGTTTTTAAAAATTCCTCGTTAAATCCTTTTTGTTCAGGAAGCAAAGAACCATTATCCACAACAGTAGTGTCTAAGTAAAAATAAACACTTTCATTTGCTTGAAGTGTATATCCTATCTCTGTTTGACCATCTAAAATATAAGAGCCATCTTTTTTTGAAAAATCTATTGAAACAGCAGGTTGAAAACTAAATGGGTCAACCGTTGGAATATTTTTGTCATTTTGAATATCTCCATTAGAATCATACTTTTGAAATGTAATTGGTTCTAATATTTGAGATACATCGTTAGTTTTTAAATAAATGCTATTGATTAAGTAATTGTGTGAACCCGATATTGATTCTTGGATTGTATCATATAGAGTGGAATCCTCACTTTCTATTAGAACCACGCCATTTGGATAGCTAGTTGATGTTGGAGTGTATGTAGCCATATTTTATTGTTCTTTAGCAACAGTTTTCCCTTTTCTATTTCTTGCACAAAGTTTTCCGTTACTCATTGTATATACTTTTATATTGGTTTCATTTAAGAGCATACGGTTAAGTTTATCTAATTCTTTTTTATTTTCCCCACTACTAATTGCTTCTCTCATAGCTTGTAAACCAACAGTACCATCGTGCTGTTCTTTTGCTAATTTAGAATCAACTGTTTTGGGTGCGGATAATTTATCAGAGTTCTTGCGTTTACCTCTTGCACTATCTATGATATTATTCTTAGGTTTTGCAATCCATAACACCGCAAGTGCTACACCTACAACTATTAATAGTTTTTTAGTTTGATTATCCATTATTTTTTACGTTTTTTTGCCATAAAAATAACAACAGCAAGAACAAGCGTACTAACGCTTACCAATACTATTGATTTGTATTTATCTTTCTCTAAACCCTTTATTAAAGCCTCGTTTTTTTCAATGGCTAAGATTTGAAAAATAATACGTTGCTTTTCAATATCGGTTTGAGCATCTGCGTATTTTTTTGCGATTGCCTCTTGGCTATCAAGAGACATTTTAGCAAGTGCTTTTTCAAGTTCACGTTGTTTTTTAGCATCAGACTTTTGAAAAGCAATTCCTATCCCTGTCGTAACTAAACTTGTAATTAAACTCGTTGGGTCAAAACCTTTTGATGCTGTTGCACCACCTCCTGTACCTCCTAATATCTCAACGTATTCCATTATTCGCTTAATAAAAGGTTAGTACCATATATTATAGATATTCCTAAACCAATAGCTATTAAATAAATATATACATTTTTTTGTCGTGCTGTGGATTCTCCTTGTAGCGATGTTCTATAAGCAAGTAATGTATTTGCTAATATTTCCGTTCTTGCTGTTTCTCCTTGAACTCTTAATTGTTCTTCTGCAAGAAGTTTATTATTTTCTATATTGGCAACAGCAATTCTAGTCTGTAAAGCCCTCATTTTACGAGCCTGTGAAGAACCTAAAATACCTGAAACTATTGAACCTACAATAGCGATTGTCGCCATGACAACTACATTGCTATATTCTCCTGTTTGTATTAAACTATCGAATGAATCTGCGAACTTTTTATTAGCATCTATATAGATTGCTTTAAAAGTTTTTTCTGTTATTTCGTCTAAAGTGGGTTTATTGGACACCCGATACCCGTTATCGTTGAGAATCCTCACAACAATATCGGGATGGTCGTAAATCGCTTTTTGTATTACTTGGTCTGCTGAACTACTCTGTTTCATTTTTTTCCACATCTTTAATTTCCCCTGTGGATAAGTCATAACTTTTGTTTTGACCGTAAGAGTTGTCTAATTGCTGTAAATATTCTCTTTGTTCTAATTGAGTTTTTTCAGACTGTAAGCCTAACATTTCCCAAGCCTCATCAAATTCAGTATTTAATCTTTTAATCTGAATTTCTTTTTGCAAACACAAAGAAGCCCTTTTGTTATTAACCTCATTGGTTGCACCAACAAGTCCTTTTAACTTTTCGAGTTCTTCTGTCGTGATTTTAGCTGTCTCTTGAATCTTTTTTGTCATAATATATTAATTTTTATAAATCTAAAACAAATTTAACTAATTATTTGATTTTATAGCGTTATAAAGTAATTTATAATCAAAAATTTCACTTAAATCATTATAAGGACACCTTTCTATGGGTTCTACAAGCTGAAATTCTTTATAATTACTGTGATTATTGGCTATTTTTTTTGTATGAGTGTTTGCTTTTATATTAATATTTGAATTATATCCAAACATTTCAGGATTAGTAGCAGACCATAAAACTATTGCTTTTTTACTCATAGCTTTAGACAGGTGCTGAACAAAAGAATCAATACAAACAACTCTTTCTGATATACTTAATAAATAAGCAATACTCCTGTAACCATCTAATGCGTGTTTGGTGTCTGAATAAGTTATTTGGTCTTTTCTTTTAACGTGTACTATCTCATAGTCTTTCTTAAAGTCATTTATTAATTTTGAAACAATATTTTCAGGCATATCTCTTGCCCAATTATAATACATATTTTGATTAGAAGCACCTCCGTTAGTTTGTATTGTCAAAATAGGTTTATTACTTTTATAAGCTGTGTTATAAAATTGTTTCTCTACTTTTGATAAGTAAAATTCAGGCTTTTCCTTTTTATATTTAAGACCGCATAATTCAAACCAAATATTAATTAAATGACTTTCATCGTTTTGAAATTGATTTGTTAAATAAGGGTCAATTATGAAAAACTTTGAATCATTATTTTTTACATATTTTTCATATATGCCATTTTGTTCATTATGTCTTATTGACTTATTTACGGTTGGATTATTTAGGTAAACATCAGGATAACCACTAACAACAATTAGATAAGAATTAGGATATTTTTTTTTAATACCTCTCGTTAGTGCTGTTGATAAAATACATTTACCAAGCCCCCCTTGAATGTTTAATATAATATTCATTGTCTAATTTTAAAGTTATACTTAGTTTCTTGTTTAAAACAAATATATGTCAATTTTATTATTTTCTGACAGTTTTTTGTTGCCAATTAGAAGGTGTCAAATTAGAAGTTTTTAAATTTTTACTTTTTTCAAGTTTTAACTCAAAGTCGCTTAAAACCTCCGCTTCAACCACTTGTGAATCTAAAGTTGATTTAACCCACTTAATAACATCTGTTTTTTTCAGCTTATCAAATTGTATAAATTTCTTATCCGATGTGTCGTATTGAAAATTTAAAAATATTTTTCTACTAGATGATATGAAGTTAATAGTATCTATTATCTTATACTCCGCATCTACCTTAACAACTCCACCACTATTAATGTTTGACACAATACTTAATATATCCCATTCTTTTTTCATCTCTTTGTGTTTTCTAAAAGTGTAATTCTATCTTCTAATAATTTTATTTTGTCGTTTAAATCTTTAACTGAATTAATTAAGGCAAATGTTAATGCGTGTGCATCCAAAGAGTATAAATTTGTTTCGCTTGTATCACTTGGGTTTAATTTACCTTTATAAGTATTTACAGTTTCAGGGAATACTTTTTCAATTTCCTGTGCAATAACTCCGACATTTCCTGTGGTTGAAATATTAGTTTCTCCTTTTCCGTTATAATCAAAAGTTTTGGTGTTTACCTCTAATATTTCTTTTAACCCCTTGCTATATGGCTTTATATTATCTTTAACTCTTTCATCTGATATTACAGTCCAAGTAGAACTTGATGGTTTCGCTGCGGAATTTGAACTTAATTGAAGTTGGTAAGAAGGACTTGTTACGCAAAGACCTACTCTACCACAAGTATCAACATTTAAAGCATTAGCCCTTGCCCCATCTGATGTACCTTTTCCAACAGCAAACAAATGAACTCTACCTGATGTTGAATATACGTTATACTGACCAACTACAAATTGATTGCTTCCGTAAGCACACGTTGTTGATGTAGGCGTTGTAGTTCCTAATCCAAAAGCATATTGTTGAAGCCCTCTTGAAGCAGTTGCACCACAACCAATAGCAATTCCTGATGTTGAAAAGTTATCTGAACAATTACCTCCCGTTAAACTCATTGCTGATTCTCCATCAGCTTGGTTACAATAACCAAACATTATAGCACCACCTTGTGTTGGGGCATCTGTGTATGTATCTTGACAAAAACAGTTTGAACCACCTACGACTAAACTATTACCACCCCTAACTACTCTATTACCTGCACCAAAAACAGCATTACCACCAACACTACAACTAGAGATGTTGCATAGAGCATTACCATATCCTGAAACAAAACTATAAGAGGAAAGATTAGAGTTTTGTTCCCCAAATGTTGCACTATATATACCATTAGTAATACTACCTGATGCAAAAATAAATGAACCTAAATTACAAGCAAAAGAACCCCCTCCACCTGCAAAGGAACTATTGCCATTAGCACAATTATCATATCCGATTGCAAATGCTTGACCTCCACTAGCCACATTGCAGTAACCCGATGCAAAAGCATCTTGTCCTGATGTGCAGTTTAACTGACCACCTGCTATAACGTTATTTGCACCACTTGAAATATTTACAGAGCCAAATACTGCCGATGCACCTCCTAAAACTTGATTGCAGTAACCAAATCCAATAGATTGAGATGCTGTAACGCAAGTTAAATTACCACCTGTCATCGAGTTTGTTCCTGCTGTTACGGAATTATCCGTACCACCAACTCTCAATGTTTTATTTACAATAGAAACGTTATTGCAAAATTCAATTCCTGCACTTCCTATTTCTATATTATTATCTGCATAGCTAAATACACCATCTTGTGTATCGTACTGTGATAGTACATTTCCTCCTGAACTTTTGACAGAAACATTGTCAAAATCAATACCGTTCATTACAATACAGTTCTTTAGATTTATTTGTCCACAAACACTTAAATCTGCACCATCATAAGTCAGATTAGATTCTGCTGTCATGGTGTCTGTACCCGTTGCTGTAACTACTCTATTGTTAGCACCGTTAGTCATAAAATCAGAAACATCAACAGATATTGCATTTGCTGTAACATCTATTCCTGTTCCTGCACCTACG
>JACKZZ010009141.1_pt1 | contig 16311 bp, 7 predicted proteins | sample 8027871 | NCBI WGS metagenome assembly JACKZZ01 (sample SAMN15724774, study PRJNA655200) | protist metagenome | isolation source: fluorescence activated cell sorting (FACS) single amplified genomes of... | place: USA: West Boothbay Harbor, Gulf of Maine | collected 2000-07-19
ATTAATATCTTCACATTCAACAAGTTTGTCTTCTCTAACTTCTTCCATAGTTATCGACATATAATATGCCAAGCACAAATAACCAACCAAACACTTGTAATTAACACGTTTTAAGTCAAAAATTCGGAAGGAAAAACCTATTTACATAAACCAGGAGAAAACAAAATTTCCTCATCGTTTTATATTGCTAAACAAACCTGAATTTGGTGTTCATTTCTTGACAGTATGGCATTTTTCGGTTTAACAGCGCTTGGTCCACAGAATGACTTTGTAGCTCGCAGTAAATATTTGAGTTATCTTAATGTTTTTGAGGAGAAGGACTTCGATGCAGTTTGGAGACGAACAGTTGGTGAAGAGAAGCATTGCTTGACAAGTAAACTTCCAAGTATTATGAAATTGCTTTACCGTGGCCCACTACCAGATAATGACCAGATGAAGATAGATGTGGCATTTTCTGATGTCGATAGATCTGACTCTGGCACAATGAGTTATTATACTTTCATGACCAAAATGATGCAACTTCGTGATGATACAGAGAGAGATCTTGAGGAGATTGAGAGAGGTGGGAAATTGAAGCCTACATGCGAGTTTAATTCGACAGAATTACTGCAGGAATATATGCGGATGAATAGACCATTCAACAAAACAATGCAAGAAAAGCAGAGTGCTCCTGTCATTTCTTCTCAAGAATATGGTTGGGAGAAACCTGATGAATTAAAAGTACCAACGACAGGACGTGTGAGCTCCTATGTGACTAAATTTGCTGCTGAACTCATCAAGGCCGGTGTCTACTTCTAGAAACTTATATATATATCCAACCAATTCATCAAATCAATTGATTGTATTTTTTTACTTTTGCCAAGTCAGTTAGTTAGTCAGTCGAAAGTTAGTAGGAATAAAAAGAAGAGGGATGTTTTTCTCTCTCTCTTTCCTAAAACGCTTCTATTATTATTGGCATTTTTTTATAAACAATTTACAAATTAAAAATAAACACCCAGAGAGTATTAAAACAATGGTGATGGTGCTCGGCATCAACTAAAAATCAAATTTAGAAAGTACGATAATTCTTACGAAGTAGTTTTTAAATCTTAAAAATAACTACAGTTTATAAGTTGTTAGTTTTAGATAATATAATTTAAAAAAATCGAAGTAATAAACAGTTACTTATGTTGAACAAAGCATTCCCTACACATATACCGTTATATGTCTCTCTCTACTTCTATCTTACCACTCTCTCTCTATCCTTTACCCTTTACCCTCTGCTCTACCAAGATGTCTAATATATCTTATCCTATCGTGGCGGTAGTTGGTCAGGTACAAGATGCACCTTCTGTCCCCTGTACCATATAGAGACTATGCCCCTATACGCAGTGCGCGGCACGTTAGCCTTGATGTTGTCCATTGCACCCAGTGCAGTCGCTACACGCGGGAAACAAGTGGGACCCCTCTCCAAGCCAGAGTAGATGACCTTCACTGCACTAGTACTACTCGTAGTAGCATCAGTAGTAGTATAGCCAGATGGAGAGGTGAGATCAGCTATTCTCACCGTGGGAGCGGCCATCGCCTCCGCAACATACCCTTCATCCCACCTCTCAGCGGTGAGATAGGACAGGTCAATCTCCTCCCAGTGGACTTCCTGGTCATTCAGCTTGATATTAGTAAGATATTCACTGTATTGCGCATTGCTCACTCCTTGAGCGCCAATATGGAGTGTGCGGCACACCTCCGGGCGAAGAATGTGCCGTCCGCGCCTCTGCTTCGGCTCTCGTAGCCAGTCGTCCCAGTAGGCATCTGGCCACTTGGGCTCCAACTCCTTCCATACTCTCCTCCCCATCATCCACCCTAGTCCAGGGAAGAAATCGGACCGATACACTGCTATTGGGTCTTGCACAAGCTTTTTTAGTCCATTGTCATTCCAAGCTGATACAGCCAACAGACCCTCATCTGTGTCCAGTAGAGACCGAGTGGCACCGAAGTAGGAGAAGAAGTCTGGTGCTGGCAGTAGGTCCTCCTCTAGTATGATCACCCGTTTGATAGTACCTAGCTCTACCCTATCGAAGGAGGGGGAGGAGAAGGTATTAGTCAATGCCCATCGATAATGGCTGGATAGGCGAAAGTACCCATTTTGGTAGCGAGAGGTAGCGGAAACGAAGTGTTCATGTATAAACGGCACACGCCCTCCTCTCGCCTTGAACTCACCTATATGTTGTGATACTGTAGATTTAACTCCAAGACTGGCCCCGTCCTCTGATATTACGATGGGGACACTAGTGAGTGGGTGCTGTTTGACTACCAGGCCCAGGGTACGGGTAAGGTACTGCGGGCGGTTGGATGCTATCACTAGCAGGAGTGTATCCAACCCTAGCCCTAGCCCCTGTCCCTGACCTTGCCCGGAAGATTGAGAAGTGGAACTGGAGCCGGATCGCAGGTTAGGTTTCCTCGGAATGAGTAATCCCTGGGTGGTTTGCGGAGAAGTCGTGGCTAGATCGTTACTACTACTACTGCTACTGCTACTGCTACTACTACTACTACTACTGCTACTACTACTAATTGCCTCCCTTTCGAGTGCGTTTACCGCCTTTGTTATTTCATCTATTGCGCCAGGTAGGCGATGGTATGGAGCCGTCCTTGCTTCACCAAGCATACCAAGCATCTTCTGTGCGGCAGTACGGACATGATCAGGGTCTGACCCTGCACCTTGGCCTTGGCCTTGGACCTGGCTATTATCTGTTATTGTCATTCCTGTAGGTACTTTCATTCGATGCTTGATTAGCGTATCATCGAGTCCGCCTACAGTGGTTCCAATACCACTACTACTGCCTTGTTGGTCATGGAGATCTAATCGATTCACATACACCACATTAGAGACGAAAAAAAGACCTATAGAAAGGACGAATAGTATGGCAATTGGAAATATGTACCCGTTTATCCTCATTTTAGGTTATTTTCTACCTTTCTCTTCCATGCTTCGTAATCGTATACTAAACTAATGGGGTGCAAATTTTCTAGAAAAATGTGAGTGGCCCTCATTGTCACTAAGCGTCATAACACCGCAACAGCCACAGCCCTTATTAGGAGTCATGCAAACATCTTTGGCGGTGAAACCCTAGCACTTTACTTTTGCAAGTTTCGTGACCTCAGACCTTTTTTAATATGATCTTTTCTGCTCTTTCTATGCCCGTAGGCACACCCAATGCCAATATGGCCAAGGCTCTTTATGGTCGCAAGCAGGTCCTTGCTACTTCCACTGCAAAGTGGGACTCAGCCATGAGCCACAACCCCCCTCATACCACTGATTTCTACTTGAAGTGTATGGGTGGTGGTGTCCTCAGTTGTGGTCTTACCCATCTTGCCGTGACTCCTCTTGATGTTGCCAAGTGTAACATGCAGGTTAACCCCGCCAAGTATAAGGGCCTTATTGGTTCTATCAAGACCATCATGGCTGAGGAGGGTGGAGGTGCTCTTCTTAAGGGTTGGTTGCCAACCCTTCTTGGTTACTCTGCTCAAGGTTGCTTCAAGTTCGGTCTCTATGAGTTTTTCAAGGATTATTACAGTACTATGGCTGGTGAGGAGAATGCTTATGCTTACCGTGGTTACATTTTCCTTGCTGGTTCTGCCAGTGCTGAGCTTTTCGCTGATGTTGCTCTATGTCCTATGGAGATGGTCAAGGTCAAAATCCAGACCTCTCCTCCTGGAACTTTCCCCACTTCTCTTGGTGCTGCTATTGGTGCTATGCAGGCTGATCCTAAGTCCAAGTTCCCTTTCGGTTCTGTCGTCCCTCTTTGGTCTCGTCAGATCCCATACACAATGGCCAAGTTCTACTTCTTCGAGAAGGTTGTAGAGGCTTTCTATACCCATGTGTTCACTGAGCCCAAATCCAGCTACACCAAGTCTACCCAGCTCGGCATCACCTTCGCTTCCGGTTACACTGCTGGTGTTATCTGCGCCATTGTGTCTCACCCCGCTGATACCGTGGTCTCTAAGATGGCCAAGGGTGGTCAGTCTGCCGGTACCATTTTGAGTGAGCTTGGCTTCAGTGGTCTCTGGGGCGGTCTTGGTACCCGTATTATCATGATCGGTACTTTGACTGGTCTTCAGTGGTGGATCTACGACTCCTTCAAGACCGTCATGGGTCTTGGTACATCTGGTGGCGCCGCCCCCAAGAAATAAATTTACTAACCCCAAGATGTTTCTAATAAAAAACATTTAGGAATATTTGGAAAAGATCATTTCATTTTAAACTCAAATATATTTTAGGGTGTACTGTACTGTAGGTTTAACAATTTTGGAATAAAGTTTGTTGTAAATTCTAGGGGGAGTTTAGATATCATTATTGTACTGTACGGCATTAAAGCTTTAATATATATTTTTTCAAAACAAACTGAAAGTTATTTATTTTTCAAGTTTAAAATATTTCGTATTGATTAAGCTGAATATTCGGTTGCTAAATCATCTATTGTTTTGAATTGTCTACCCCACAAAACATTGTATAAGAAAGGCCTTAGATCAAAACGATTGTCATCAGGAGAATACATCTCCGCATGATATGAAGGAGTCAAAACTGTAAGCTTGTGGCGATTGATTCCGTAATATTTGAAGAAACGCTTCACCTTGACTGCAACTTCTGCAGGACTCAAATGTTCCCATACATTGACCAATTTGATAAACATAGAAACTGGTCCACAACGATGAATTTTCCGTAGGGATCCAAATAATCCAAGTTCAGCATAAGACATCCCCATATCCTCCTCATCAGTTTGTGAATAATCCCCCGATTCACTATCAGCTAATGGTCGAAGTTCCGCAGAAGGTCTAGCATCAGCAATAGTATCAAGGGCAGGTACTTCATACTCTACAGCTGCCCACTTTAACAATCGCTTCAAATCACTCTTACAAATGCCACCAATAGGATTGATATCAGCAGAAGAGCAATCATACTTCGTCATATATCCTCGCAATGCTTCATCAACATTAGCACTTCCTAATACTAATAAGAATCCAGGATTACCACGAATCCAAGGAGAAAGTTGAGCCAAAAGATAGGCCATAACCATTCTTAATCTGGCTTGAATATTCTGCAAAGCCAAATCTTCTCCAGACGAACCACCATCAGATTCATACTTTGGAACTTTACCAAAACAAGATACAAAAACTCCTAGAACTGCAGTTACAATACTGTCAATTGTAAGGGTACTATGATAAGATGAGATCTGCGAAGCAAGATTTTTAGCTCTCGTCAAAGTATTGACTGAGGAGTTTTTAGTACCCATATAGACCGTATGTAGAATATAATTGCAAAGCTGATTAGTTTTTTCTTTTTTTTCACCTTTGGAAATACTACTGCCATTAGAACCAACTTTAATAAACTCAGGGCCCATAAATCGCGAAACATGCTCTTCAACTCTTTTATCACAACCGCCAACATCAGAATATATTTCGTCCACCGCAAGACCGCACATTACTCTAACTATAGCTGCAACCGAAGCTGAATCTGCACCACCACTTAACGGCAATAGAAATCCAGAAGCACCTGAACGTACCATATAATCCCAAAGCCAGCAAGCCGGACCAAGAGCACACTCTTCTTCAGGTTTATGAATATGAACCGGAATGACTTTCGAAGATCGAAGAAGTGAAGAAGTTTTAGGACACAACTCAAATGATGTAGCATCAATACTTAACACCTCAGGGGCGGTTGATGCTTGAGTTTGGAATGAAGATGATGCTTGGCGGTAGTTTCTAATATCAGAAAGATCAACCACTGCTGTCACAACCTCGATTTCCTTGAGAGAAAATTGTGATGCTTGGGCTACCAGGTTTCCATTTATGCATATCAAAGAACTTCCATCATAATACAAACGGCCACCATCACAGCCTTGAACATTAGAATACATGTAACATCCACCACATTTAGAAGTTGCACTACGAATCAAATCAATCCTAGTATTCAATTTCCTAAGTTGGTGATGTGAACCAGATCCATTCGAAAAAATCTCAACACCACCAAGAGCAAAAGCTGTATGTGGACTTTCAGGACTCCAAAGCTCTTCACAAATCTCAGCAGCAATCTTTGTTTCTTTAGTCTGGATACATGCAACTCCAAACTTAACAACACTTTGACCAGTGGCTTTCTGAAGACGTACAGATAATCTGAAATCATGAAGGCGAGTTTTATCACTCCAAGGAGAAAAAAATCGCTTCTCTCGATAATTTCCATCGTCTGCAAGGTTCATCTTTGGGCGAATAAGGAGAATTTGGCCGTCTAAACAAAACACGCGGCAATTATATCTCACGCCACCAAATAGTATTGGGCAACCAATATCACAAAGAATTCCAGATGTTGCTTTACTCTCTAGTATCATTGCCAAACTCTCTTCACTATGAGTAAAAGTATCAAGTTCCAAAAAGTGATCTTCGCAACCATAACCAGATATTTCTAACTCTGGCCCCAAACGAAATGTCGCACCAAGGGACTTCGCCATTTGGATCGACTCGATGATACGTCGTAAATTACCATCAAAATCCAATGCCCACTGATTCAAGTTACAAGTAGCAACAGTAGCTCTACTACTTGTAAGACTCTCCATATTTATCGCAAATTATACAAAAATAAGAAAGGAGTGAGGCAATAAGTAGTGTGGCGAGTGACTTTTAGGGACGCTTCCGCAGCTGTGAAACACGCAACATGCGAAACGGACCAACAAAATAACCACGGGTTTGTTTTCGATGCCTGGCCTGTCCATACGATTTTATTTGGTGATTAGTGGTCATTATCATGGGTCCAAGAGCAAAGAGAAAGGCTGCTGCCAAACCTGAGCCTGTACCTGAGATAGAACCCGAAGTTGAGGCTGAGAGAGAGCTAGAGGTGGAGTCAGAGCCTGAAGAAGTGGTGAAATCCAATGACTCCTCCACTGAAGAAGATGGTTCTGATGATGATATGGGACGAGAACAGGAAAAAGAAAAGGATGGAGTTATTGAAGAAGCAGCAGTAGTTACAGTAGTAGACGTTGTTTTAGACGAGAGTGCAAAAGGTGTAGTAGATAAGGAAAGCTTATCAAAAGAGGGGAAGGATTCTAGCGAAGGCGACGTTGAAAAAACGCAACAGCAAAATACTAGTGTTTCTGATGCAGAAGGCGATAGGGATACGAAAAGAATGAAAAAAACGGAACCATCCCCTACGAAAAAACCAGAAACTGCTACAGAAATCGCAACCACTGCTGCATCTTCCACAGAACAAAAACCCTCCTCTATTTCTACCCCAGCTGCATCGCATAATTATCCTTCTGCTTACCAGCAGGGTATACCTGCTGCTGAAGCTTCGTCCATTATTGTGATGGAATCCATGACGATTCCCCATGATAAAGTCGGAACAGTTATTGGTTCAAAGGGTTCTGTTATTAGTGATTTGCAATTAAAATCTGGTTGCCGAGTTCAAGTTGCCCAGGAATTTGTTGCTGGTATGCCTCGTAATGTATCTTTCGAGGGTACTCGAAGTCAAGTAGACAGTGCTAAATCTCTTATTAATAAAATTTTAGTGGAAGGTCCTATGTCACTTCATGTCGATAGCAGTGGTCCTACAACGACCCATGTAATAGACTGCCCTCCATATTCTGTTGGACGAATTATTGGCTCAGGTGGTAGTACGATAAGAGACCTTCAAATGCGCTCTGGTGCTAAAATCCAACTTGATCAAAATGTTCCTGAAGGCCATCCTCGTAAAATTCAAATTACTGGTACTTCTGAATGTGTTACAAATGCCATTTCTATGTGTCAATATGTCATGGAGAATGGAGCTGGTGCTTTATTAGGTGGACCACAACAGCAGATGGCACCTGTCGCTGCGATGCAGATGCAACAACCTGGTGTTTCTGTTCAAATGATTGACTGTCCCAAAGCTTTTGTTGGTAGAATTATTGGTAAAGGCGGTGAAACGATTCAGATTATTCAATCACGTAGCGGCGCTAAAGTCCAAGTCGACCAAAATGTGCCTGAAGGCAACCCTTGTAAAATTGTTGTCACTGGAGATCCTCAGGCTCAAATGCTTGCTTCTCAGATCGTTCAGGAAGTCATGTTGAATGGAACTACTCGCATTTCTAACATGCCTCTTGTCACTCCTTATGGCTCACATCCGGGACAAAATGGTGGACGTCCTCCACAACAACAGTATGGTGGTATGCCTGGTGGTATGCCTGGTGGTATGCCTGGTGGTATGCCTGGTTACGGTCAAATGCCAGGCTATGGGGCTCCTGCTTATAATGCATACCAACAACCATATCAACAACAGCAACAGGGCATGGGTGCATACCCAGCTCCGCATGCAATGTATATGCCAGGCAAGCATGGAAGCCAGCAACCTGCCATGTATGGACAAGTTCCCATGCAGCAGCAGCAACCACAACAACAAGGCTATGGTTATGATCAGCGGACAGCAGCACCTCCTTCTACCAATGGTTTACCTCCGGGATGGACAGAATATCAAACAGACACTGGTAAGCCGTATTGGCACAATGCCGCCACTGGTACCTCTCAGTGGGAGAAACCTCTTATGTAACACAGGAATCTTTGATTGTACTTTTTATATTTGATTGCGATTTCTCGTTCAAAGATATATATTATTATTTTTGCCCTAGATAGTTTCTTTTTGCCTTTTCGCGCTATAAATCGTTAATGAAACTTGTATGTTCCTATCCTTTTTATGTACACTTCCCTTTTCTTCATCATCCATTGTTTGTTTGTTTTCGCTTTCAGTTTCTTTAATTTCTGACTGTTATTCAGCCAGGAGCTTATGGTGGATAACGCGTAGTAGGGAATCAATATACATTTTTGTTTGATAAATCGCTTCTAAAACATAAACAAAAATGGGTTGGAAAATAGTGAAGAGTATAACAACATGAATAGAGTTACTTTTTCTATTTTATATTACAAGTGTCGTAAATTGTATGATTATTTATTCATGAAAATCAATCTCAAGTTTTAGATATGTATACTGAATACAGCACAGGTCAATCTCGTACTAATATGATTTAGAGTTCATCATTGGCATTGGAAGCGTTAGTCTCGATGAAAGCCTGGAGAGACTCAAGGTCACGTCCACCCTCGTACTTCTGGGGGTGAGATTTATCATCACCCTTGAAGAAGTAAAGGGTGGGGAAACCCTCAACGGCAACACCAGCAACATCAATTTCGTTGGCAGTAGAATCCATCTTGGCAATGACGATGTTGTCGTTACCCTTGAAGTTGGCAGCAAGCTCGTCATAGATAGGGGAAAGCTTCTTGCAGTGACCGCACCAAGGAGCGTAGAACTCAACCATAACATCCTTGGTGTTATCCATGACAATATTCTGGAAAGACTTTCCCTTAAGGACAATGACATCCTCAGCGGTATCAGCATCAGAGGGTTCCTCAGATTTCAAGGTGGGCTTCAAGTTTCCATTCTGGAAATCGGTGATAAAGTTGGTAATACCATCAGAAGTGATGGCACCGGAGAAAGGGAACTTCTTCATGCCACCCTTGGTACCCATATCGGCGAGGATAAAGATAGGAAGATCAGCAGCAGAGAGGGAGAAGTAGTCCATAATACCCTGCTCGGAACCAGGAATGTTGACAAAGAGGACCTTACCCTTGAAACCAGAAGCAGTAGTAGTAATGGTATCAAGAGTAGGCTGGTGGTGATCAGCATCTCTATCGGTGAAGAATAAACCATGAACCTTGACAGGGGAACCAAAGATCTTCTTGGCCTTCTCTTTGCTGTACTCGTTAACAAGAGGTACAACGTTGGCGCTAACGAAACCGCTAACGTCATCGGAGGTAGTGGAAGCAGACATAGCGAAGTCGTTACGCTTGTCATCGAAATCCTTAAGGACAACAACAGCATCACCGCTCACGCTAAGAGCATTTCTAATTTCAGCTGAAGAAGAAATGGCATAAAAGTTTTCCTCATCACCACCAGCGGCACTGAGGAAAGCCTTGGCAGCAGGTCCAGCAACATCATCGAATACACCAATAACGAAAGCATCATGAGACTCCTTGAGCTCCTCAAGAACTTCAGCAGAAGTAACAGTCATAGCAGCAGGGCCAGATCTCTTCTTCAACCAGGCAACAATGTCAGCAGCGGTACGTCCACCATTGTACTCAGAGGCCTTACCGGAACTGAAATACTTCAAAGTAGGAAATCCCTGAATCTCGTACTTCTGGGCAAGACCGTTGTTCTCAGTAGCATCAACCTTGGCCAAAGCAACAGGTTCGCCAGCAAGCTGCTGAGCAGCCTTGGCATACTCAGGGGCCAATGATTTGCAATGACCGCACCAAGGAGCATAAAACTCTACCAAAATCTTGTCATTTTCAGCAAGAACATTGTCAAAGTTGGCATCCGTAAGAACAAGAACACCGTCCTCAACATCAACAGCCTTAACAACGAAGGCGACAAGTACGCTCAGCAATAATGCAAACAAACTATGAGACATCATGATGATCTGTTTTTAGGAACGGAAATTAATGCAAAAGTATATAATTAAAAGAGATATTGATTAGTGATTATCGAACCGACTGCAATGAATTGTGCAGAGAAGTAAAATGAGAAACTTACTTAAAAGCTAAACTATGGAGATCTGGCCTTTTAAGAAGAAAGCCGCGCGCCCTCCCATCCCTCCGTTCAGAAACCCGGTAATACATTTAAGAAAAGGGACGCTCGCAAATTGACTTTAAATTGTTAAATTATTGGACTTTCTTAGGACAGCTTTCGTAGGTGTTGTTGTTGGATGTCTGGGCGGAGAGTTTATGGAGGAACTCACCATTCGGAGGATACAAGTGAAAAGGAATATAGTGGTAAGATACGAGTTTTAAAGGATGGTTTTGGATTTCTAAACTCTAACTCTGGACAACCTCAGATATATTTCGTCAGAGATGAGCACTGTCAATTTCAGGTTGGAGAAGAAGTGACTTATCGTGTGGTTAGTAGTCCTAAAGGTTTAGTTGCGTTGGACTTAAAAGTAGTGGAACGAAAGGCAGATAAAATGGCAAAGAGTTTCCTTGAGTCTGGACAAATGAAAGAACAAGGTGTTATTGATACCATTCGAGGTGATTACGGATTCATCAAGAGAACAGAACACCATAAGAACATTTATTTCCATTTTGATGACTTAATCGATTCAAAGACTAGAATTCGACCAGGTTATGAAGTTGAATTCTTTGTAATTGATGATACTCCCCCAGGTAATAAACGTGGTGGTGGTAGTAGTAGTACTCCAGCAAGTGGAACATCAAAACTACGTGCTGCTTGTATTTCAATATTACCTACAGGTACAGTTCAAATGGAACTTTCTCTACTCACTACTGCTCGTGCTGTTGTTATTTCTCAGCCAAGACTTTTGCCAAAAGAGGAACCAGGAATACTTCGTTTATTGGAACCTATTGATATTTCAGAGCAATTATCGAAACATAGAGTAAATAAGTTAAATTATGAAAGTAGCCTTGCTTCATCTGATGGGAATTTTATTGAACGGGTTGAATTGTGGCCACGATGTATGCCAGAAGATATGATAGTAAGAGAGGGAGACATTTTAACTATTGATGTGAAGAATTATCGACCTGATGCACTAATATTTGCTAGAAAAATCAAAATTGATAACTACCGTAAACTTGGCCGTGAAGAAGGAGTAATACGTTCTTTAAAAGCAGATGGTGGTTTTGGATTTATTACTTCTCGTACAGGTGGTGGTGGTAAAGATGTTTACTTTCGTATGTCTGATTTTAACAACTTCTTTGATGGTTTATCGAAAGAAATCAAGGTAGACCTTGTTGTAACATATGATTTAATTACTGAAGACTCTCGTGGTGAAATGCGTTTTCGTGCAATCCGATTGAAAGAGGAACCAAATACTCCTAATGGTTTGAGTAAATTGAAGATAGGTTGTAAAGGCATTGTTAATAACACAACTCGTCATCATGGCATTATATCTTTGAATAAAACAGGGTTTTCTGCAATAGAATTAGAAGATATTAATTCTCAGGGTGGAAATGATATGGCTCATATTTCACTTGTGCAAGGTTTAAAAGAGTTCCAAAGTAATCCGGATTTGGACTACGCACACCTTGAATTTTTATCTGCATCTCAAGCTGGGATCTATAGTCGCCTCATTGAAGAGAAATTCAAAGATATCTCATGTGAAATTATGTCTTCTTCTCAAAGCTCTTCTATAATAGATGGTTCAGGTTATCGTGCTGGTGTATATAAATCAATTAAGTTAAGGAAGAGAAAGGAAGATGTTATTAAGAGTATTGAATCCTTGTCAGTGAAAGAGGAAAAACAACAACCTAACCTAAAACCTGGTGATGATGTAGCACAAAGTCTTTCAAATATATCTTTTAGCCGCTCTGAAGCTGATGAATCGATTGGTCCTATTTCAAAAGATGCTGAAGTTGATTTTGATTTGTGGGTTGACAAAACCACTGGACAATTTATCGCACAAAAAGTAAGACTGACATTGGAAATGATTGAACCAACTGGTGATGGATTTGATGATCCCGCGACTGGTTTTTCAGCTGGTGTCATTGAGTCTTATCAGTATGGCAAATATGGGTTTGTCCGTCGTATCCCCGATGACCAAAAATTATTCTGGCATATATCTGATTGTATTGGAGTAGACCCCAATGCGATTGGCGAAGGTGCAAGAATTTTATTTAGGGTTGCACGGAAAGGAGGTGCACGATGTGCTATTAATATTCAGCTTATACCATTCGGAAGTGCAACTTCACACCTTCCTCTAGGAGATTTGCCATGGAACGAAAATGTAGTGGAGGGTGATTGTCGAGCACTTGCTGTTTCTGATAAAGAGGTGATTGTTATAGATACAAGTGCTTGCCCTCTATATCATAAAAAGGTTTGGGATTATGCTTCTGCAATAAAAATACACGAAAGTTCCAAAGTTGGTACTGGTGAGGTATTTCCTATCACGGTTTTTGCTAGTAAAAAAGCGGCTGATAGTGATTGCAAATTCTTCCCAATATTGAAACCTAGCAAAATGCCAGTGTTACTACTTGAAGAAAGGAGCGATCTTGTGGTTGGGGAAGTTATCACATGTCAACTGATTGCAAATTGGTATTCACAACGCCATCCTATTCGAGCGATTGAAATAGCTAAAAGTAAAGAAGGACCATCTGAAATTCTTGCATTTCGTAAGGGTATTATTACCAAAGAGAAGTTTGTTATTAATTCTGTAGAACTCTGTGAAATTACAGAAAATTTAAGTGGTGAGAAGCAAACTGGAGATGCTGGACGCATTCCTGCTCGATCTGTATTTTACTGTGATGCTAGAGATATACAATCGAAGCGTAGTCGCATTCTTTTATCTAAAGGTTCGGAAGTGAAATTTATTGGTCACGAGGGAACTGGGCTTGCTTATCAAGTCGCTCCATTTGATGATGCTGGTGGTGACTCAGCGCAAGTTACAGGCAGCATTGTATTTAAACGAGCACCTATCAATAGAGAACTAATTCAACAGCAAGCAGCCAAAGGGTTAGGTCATAAAGAAAGAATAACTATGGCGAAGCGGCCACAAAATGAAGAGTCCTTGGGTTTCGAATCTGGTTGGAGAAGTATTCCTGATATATCGAAACTGGGATGGCAGAACTTATTGACTCATTTGCAATAAAACAAATCACTTACATTAATGTTTTCATGTAAAGCATTCAAAATTATTATTTATACACTTAAGAAGTAATGCTCTATTTAACTTTTAAGAATACAGCTCCTGCTGCGGCTTCAGTTGTAGCTTGAACAAGATGATCATAATCAGTATTTCCCCAAGTTTGATATGCTGATCCATTCACTAGCTTTGAATTTCTTGTTCCCCTTTCCCATTCACAACGAATTTTCTTTGCATACAGACATTTAAGATTCTCTAGGTTACCTTGAGTGCATGCAATTAGAAGTGTTCCAGTTGGTAGTGTATCATAGACTTCCTGTAAATACTTATCAACAGCATTGATTGTGATTTCATCACCAAACGATCTTACATCGCCAACATGCTGTTTTTCAACAAATTCATGACGAGATACATCAATCCACGTAAAAGATGGGCCCGAATGATTTGCTGGTTGCTTTTTGGCATCCTCAATTAAGTAATTAGCCTGTTTATACTCATTTATAGTACCAGGAACATCTGGATAAGACTCTTTGAATAATCTCGCAGCTTGAGTAGATTTGCTTGCGATAGTGTATCCGTAATGAAATTGTTCCCATTCTGCACGACCACATTGAATATCAGACGAAAAGAAATTCATCATAGGTAGGTGTCCTGATTTTGAATCAGTAAACTTTGCCATTATAGGTTCCATTGGGAAATTATTAATATAATCACCTAAAGGGTCATCCACAGATAATGTCATTGCCTCTTTCTCTTTCGAAATAGAATCTCGGGCAAACCTCAATACTAATTCAAGCGCAACATAGGCATCTTCAAAACTATCGTGACCACTTGGGAGAGCAGCTGCTAATGTTGATGCACTTGCAAAATCCATGGATGAAGCTGTCATTTGTGTATTGAGATTTAATATATCCTTTGCCAGCTTTTTCAAAGAATGTTTAAATGGCATACCTTTTTCGTGAGGATAAATGATTGAAGAATCTATAATTCTATCATGCACTACTTGTAAGCTTCTCAAATCACTATCCAGACTATGTCCAATGATAATTGTTTTAGGACCAATTAGTTTATCCAAGCGAGAATGGACATCATGAAGCCTAAAAACTTCACCTTGAAAACTTTCCTCAGTTAGTCCAGAAAACTCTGTATGGTAATCAATAATTGGATTTAATGGAGTCACTATCATATCAAGAACTTCGCCGCGAGTAGGACAAATGATTGTCACTCGAGTTAGCTCAATACCCTTGATGGAAGTACACATCTCACAATCAATTGCACAAAAATCCAGAAAATTTTCTTCGCTCTCTTCAATTCCCTCTTCTCCTTCTTCTTCTTCAACCTCCCCTTCTTCTTCACTGCCTCCATCTTCACCTTGATATGAAGTCGACCTCCTATGTGAGCGATATGCGTCCCACCAACGAAAAGGTTCAGTTTGAAGTAAATCCCCACCGCAAGTATCAACAATATCAGTGAAAGTTGGGAATCCAAACGCTTTCAACATTGAAACAGGAATTAAAAGTTTCTCTAGTACACCTCTAGATTTTAAAACTTCATCTAAAAGCGATGCGACACTACTTTTGAAATCAAAAGTATCAGGAATCTCTTTTGAATGTACTAATTCATGTCTTATCGAATATCGGTGCATGACATCTGAAGGAACATATTTACTCAAGATATCTGTTGATTTACCTTGTGCCAAAGCAATAGCAGGATCCACTTCGTAGGCACTATTTAAAGCAATTGTAAATTGTTGATTTGGAATTTTAGCCAAGTCAAGAATATCAGTAAATTCAAGCAAATTCTCACTACTTGCTTTTTTAGAGACCAAAAGTGTAGGTTGGCTATAATGCCACAAAATAAAGAGTTCGTCTTCATTTTTTTCTCCAGTTAAGCTTCTATTAGGATGATTAGAATTTTTGAAAAGAAAGAAAGCACCTTCTCCTTCGCGTTTAATTCTCCCCATACAATCACCCATTTCATTATCAAACGACTCCAATGCAAGTTTAGCTTTCGCAACAATTTCTTCTTGAACTGCACTAATATTCGGAACAGTTCCCGACACCACTACCTCACAATCATCTCTGTCTTTGTTCTTCCCCTTTCCCTTGCCTTTGGTCTTATCATTCCCACCAAATTTAGACCTCTTGCCCAAACTTTTCGTTAAAAATGAATGTAAAGGCCTAGAAAGTGCATCAACTAGGATACCCTCAATACATGATTTGACAGAAATATCAGGTCCGAATAACATTTCACCAACAAATCGTGGATGTAAAATATTGAAAGTGAGTACACAAGTTTGAAAAGCTTTCGTTCCAATTTCTCCCATAATACGAGCTGGTACTATTTTCTTAGGGACCCATAGTACTAAGGAATTCATTGTATCAACTTTCTCAGCTTGCCAAATATCTTTACTGTTCACTTGTGAAGTATAGTGTCGCACAGGTACGCTAGTACAATTGTGCAAAAATGGAGCATTATCTAGATTTATATCCTCACCAACTAGAATAGGATGGAACCCATGCATCGCAACAAAAACTACTGACTGTTTAACTGAACTTAAGGCGTTTAGTTTCAAAAATGGTGGTGTCTCAGCTTCTCCTGACATGACATCAATTATTAACTGGGGGAGTTCATGACCAGATCCTATATGACTTTTAGCCATCCAATA
>JACKZZ010016236.1_pt1 | contig 16307 bp, 22 predicted proteins | sample 8027871 | NCBI WGS metagenome assembly JACKZZ01 (sample SAMN15724774, study PRJNA655200) | protist metagenome | isolation source: fluorescence activated cell sorting (FACS) single amplified genomes of... | place: USA: West Boothbay Harbor, Gulf of Maine | collected 2000-07-19
TAGCGAAGAAGGGAACGCCTCCACCTAGCTCGTTTAAGTAGCTTGCTTGTTGTTTTACCCATGGTATAGCCATTGACCTTTTGTTAATTATAGCCTCGCCACCCTCTGCCTCGATAAGTATACCACCACGCTCATGGCTGTTGCCTACTAGCATTCCATCTGCTGCCTTTGGTATAGCTACAGCCTTTAATGATGCAAGTAAGGCCGCGCCCGCTGCTGCTGCTGCTGCCGCCGCTGCTGCTTTTTGGAGGATGCCTCCTTTTGTCTCTGCAAATGCTGATATAACAGCCGCTTTTGTGTCCCTTAATGCTTCTATGTTTTGAACAATAGCCGCCGCCTGTGCAAATTTACCTCCAATAGAAGAAACGTCTGCATATAGTTTTTCCTTTAATGCCAACTCTTCTGCTGCTGCCTTCTCAGCCGCTAATATTGCGGCATTTGCGGCGTCTTCTGCATCTTTTGCAGCGTCTTCATCTGCTTTCTTTTTGGCGTCTGCTATCTTTTTAATTAAGGCCAATTCCTTCTCCGTGTCCTCAGCTAGTTTAGCTAGTCTAAGCTCCTCAGCGTCAGCCGCTGCCTGTCTTCGCTCCTCATCTCTGGCTGCTAGTTCATCCTTAAAACCGTTTAATTTAGTTAGTTCGCCTGTATCTGTAGCGATGGCCTCGCCTCTTTTAATTGATGCCTCAGCCTCTAGCGCTGCTAGCTCATTTTGCTGCTCTATGCTTAAGTTTGTGAGGTCATTTGAGTCCTTAAATAGCTGTAGTTCTTTCTCAGCGATAGCCACATTATCGGCGCTCTGTTTTGCTATGATTGCCCTTGCTTTTTCAGTAGCTTTTATACGATCTTCTAGGCTTTGCGTGACATCATCTGAGAAATTACGCAACTTCTCTAATTGTGCGATCTCCTCAGCTTGCGATACTAGTAAAGCGTTTTTTTCTGTGACTAAATCGCGCTCTCTCTGGGCTAAAATTGATCCTTGCGCTGCTGCTTCTGCTATCTCTGCACCAAAGCCAGAAACAGACTCTTTTAAGGTGTCAAACGATTGGCTAAAATTACCAGAAAAAAACTGAGTTAATCCCTTGGCTAATAAACCTACTCTTTTAATAACCACTTGCCAAGTATTTGCCAGAATAGAGCTTACATCCTCCACCAAGGCCATGCCTTGAGAGGTACTCGCAAACGCTGTGGCTAGCGTACCGAGAACGACAACGAACGCGCCCACGCCTGTTGCAATTAGCGCGGTTTTAAATGCCTTCAATGATGATACACTACCTTTGACAGCTTTAACGCTTCCCTTAAATGCTGAGCTAATGCCGTTGATTGATACACCAAATACCTCTGTTTCTTTGGCTAGATCGCCTAGGGTATCCTCATATTCTTCGGCTGCATCGTTGGCCTTCTCTGTGGCTTTCTCCACAGCGCCCATATCTTTGGCGGCCTCTTTTGCGCCTTTGGTTTGTACTTTTAACGTGATTACTTCTTCTTCTGCTGCCATTATATTGGGATTTCGATAAGCTCAACTCTGGCGCTTGTATTAAGTCGCCATTGCTCTAGCTTGTTAATGTAAAAATATGCGTTATAGTCCTCAACGTATACAGGCGCTAAGGGGTTTAATGTCAAAAGGCTAATAGTTGGTATATTAATCCACGCCTTAATAATGAAGGGCTTCTCCATTGAGTCAACGAGTAGCTGATAATATTCTGTTTTGAGATTATCCCACTTCATAGTGGTTGTAAACTCTGCACGCTTTGCGGGGTTATTTGATGATATTACCTCTCCATTATAATGCATATTATAAAGGCTTGCATCTTCTATGCTGACTACTTGCATAGTCCTTCCATTTGATTTATATCTATAATATGGCGGTATATTTACTGAGGTGCTACTTGTGAAATTAGTGCTTACCGTGCCGCTTTCTTTTGTGGCGTCTAGCGTTACTATACGGCCAATACCTGTAACAATATCGCCAATATTTCCCTCAAAAGGGTGGTTAGTTGTAAAGTTTAAAGTGCCAGAACTAGGATGAAAATTGACAGCGCTTTTAAAATACTCTACATCCCACGCCGCAACCGTTGATCTAACATTTGGAACTAGGGCTTCCCCCACATCACAGGGGAAAAATTTTGATTGTATGATAGTCCCAGACAAAGGCAGCGTCTCAGAATTGACAGGGAATGAGCTATCCGCATCCGTGCGCTCTACTATATCATCATCACTATACTTGAGTTCGTTCGTTTGGCTGTATGTCTTAAATGTGTTGTATATCGTTTTTGTGTTATCTGTGTTTAATACTAGGTTTTGAGATGTAGCCGTTTCTAGCCCTTTAAAGTATTTAAGCGTGACCACATTATTAGCCTCCACAGCTACAATGTTTTGCAGCTTGAAAATCTCACGAATAAAATCACGCTGCGAAATGTCTGGGAAATAATCTTGAGGGTTTATAGTCGTTGTTATTGTGTCGCCATTAGTATACTGATCATGTAGCAAAGGCATGGCACACGCTACAGCATACTTGGAATATTGCGCGTCCATTTCTGAGGTATCAAAGGTTAAGCTTGTAAAACCCGCAAATATCTTAGTTAATACTGAATGACAATATATAAAAAAACCCGCCTCATTCATTTCCGCAATGTTTGGGCTAGAGCTTGGCAATAATCTCTCGCTTTGATTGGTTACCCATTGAGCGTCTGGGATAACTACGTCCGAGGTGGTGTCTGTTTTGCTTATTATTCCTGTAGGCGTCCAATCGAATGCTGTAAATGATAGAGCGCTAATGGGTAAGTCTGGGACATCTGAATAGAATTTACTGATACCCCCAAAAATTTGAATGGTTACTGAGTTCTCCTCTTGTGTATCTATCACAAAATAGCTATCGCTTAGCGCGGGCATATCATTGACCAATATCTCACAGGGTATAGTACCAACAGCCACCGAGTCAAAGCGTGAGATTGTGGGCAAAGCTGCCCCTAGTATATCCTTATTTCTTGAGGTTAGTGGTAGGCTTACCCTACGCGAAAAGTCGCCATTGCGCGTCTGTAAATTACTAAGATCGTGTATCTGATAAGTAATATAAAAGCGCTCCGCCTCTCCTTCGAATAAATCAAAGGTGTCGCCATTGGATAATATTTGTAGCTTATTCGCCATCCTCTATATTACCACTAGGAAAAAAATCATTTGAGTCTAAACTATTGATCCATTGCTCTATTTCTGTCATGCTTCTAAGGCTTCAAGTCTAGTTATTAAATCAGCTATTATGGTTTGTTGTTCTTGAATTGCAGCCGTTAATAAAGGCACTATTTTGCTTTGATCTATGCCTTGATAATCGGGAACGGAACGCGTCTCCATTACTGCATCTACTGCCTCGGTTATTACGTTGCCCTCCTCATCTAATACCTCTTTTACCCTTGGAGTTAGTTCAAACTCCTCATCTTTCATGGCGTCCTTTTCTCCGCTTATGGCTTCGGGTATTATGTCTTGTACTTCGTGTGCTAAAAAGCCGTCTACTATCTTATCTGCATCGGCTATAAAATTAAAACGGCTAGGCTTTAATTGGTTAAGCCTAGATAGCGCATCTGTAATCGGTGTTACATTTTCTTTTAATCTATAATCTGATGTTGTGACGTAAGAGGTTGATGAGCCGCTTGTTTGAATTTTACCTACTGTTCCGTTAGGATTAATAAATTCGTAATGATAGTGAGATGTTGTGGCATTTACTGAGGACTGCCAATAAGCCTTACCGACTGCTCCCGTTTCTAACCTTACACCGTAATTAGTAGAACTTGGATTTAATGCAAAATTTTGCATTGCCATTGCTACACCACCCCCCGATGAGATGCGCATACGTTCATTTCCAAAGGTAGAAAATGCTAAAGTATTTGCGGCGGGATGCCACATCCCCGAATCGGAATCACCCGCAAAAATCAAACTTGGAGTTGCCTCAGCACCTATGGGAATATTTAAGACACCACTAAAAGTAGCAGCACCGCTTTGAGTGTCAAATGTTTGTTTTGCTATTCCGCCGCTATTTCTAAAAAAAATTTTAGAGTCATTATTGTTTGCCGTTGCACCGGGTGTTTGTAAAACAGTTCCCCCTGCAGTAGATGAATAAAGTACATTCGTTGAGTTAACTCCTTGAATCCAATTAAGCGCTATTATTTTATTACTAAAAGTAGCAGTACCCGTCGATGAGATGGTGAGGGCAGTAGAACCATCTACACTAAATAGCATTTTGGAATTAGCTATTAAATCTCCTCTATCAACAAAAAACCCCATCGAATCGTTAGAGCATAAAATCTCAGATTTATTACCACTTGATTCGTCAATAATGGCTATTTGATACCCTTCGTCTTTAATCGTTAAAGTATTACTTAAAGTATCAGTTCCCGTTCCAATACCCACATTACCCTCAAAAGTAGCAGCACCCGTAGTGCCGTCAATAGTTAGCGTTGGCGTATTTACTGACCTTTCGAAAACTATATCTTTTTGATTTGTTCTAATAGTTAAAAAATCATCTTGAATAAAATATGATATCTCCGCTTTTAATACTCCTCCATTTTTGAAATATAGCCACGCTGTGCCGCCTGACGCATCGGTCGCGTTTATTGTCACCGTTCCATTAGTTGAGTCCGCTCTTAATTCTGGCGCTTGTAATATGCTATTTATATAAGTGAGGGCTGCATAACCTGTCAGCGCGCTTGTGCCATCCCAGACAGCTAATTGGTATTGCGTGCCTGTTCCTGTCACGTCCCCTGTAGGAGCGTCTACCATTGTGAGGCTTTCGCCATCTACTGCCACGGTTAGGAATTTACCCGCATTTGGTACACCTCCTAAATCATCCTTATAATTGACCACGCTTTCACGCTCATCTGTTAGCTGTGCGCGCTCAGTTGTTGGCGTGATTAGCTCAGTAGTATTATCTGGTAAATTGGTGTTTATCGCTAAAGTGCTGAGTTCGGTTCTTGTTTTCTTTGCCATAGTCTTTTAGTTATAGGCCGCTGTGAATGCGACGTTTTGATGCATCTGAGAAGGTGTTAATGTGTAGTCTATCGCCTCGAATACGTTGAAATTGTTGGGCATTTGTAATTGTAAAGTAAAGCCGTTATTGGCGTTATCCGTGCTGTACATATCACTTAGATTATTAGAGGCCACCACTTGCACAAATTGTGAGCCGTCACGCGTTAATAATACGCGCACTGATGTACTCCTTTTGATTTCATTAATGGCTAGTAGATCGGTATTGCTTAGCTGATCGGTTTGGCATATCAGTTGTTGCACCCAATCATTAGCCACCCTTATATTTGTGACTCTAGCGCTTGCATAATCCTCATTTACAGCCCTTGATGAGGCGATCCCTGTGGAGCTAGCTACTTGTACCTCCTGTTTGATGTCAAATATATATTGTTCGTAAGCGCCTAAGCTGTTGAGGTACTCCACAAAAATAGGATTAGAGCAGTCCTTAGTCACTTTGTAGTATACCGTATTTAAACTCTTACCGCTTGGCGTTGTAAACGCTGCACTAATCCAATGACAATTTAAGGGAATAGCTGTGGTATAGTTTTGAAGGTCTAGGTTTTGCACACCTGTAGTGTTAGGTATTGCCGCGCTTGACAGCGTACTAATTACGCCTTTGTTTATATCTAAATACTTTATTGTCAATATAGCGCCCTCAGATGTAGGGTATAGAATGCCTATAGTCCTTTTAAAATTAGAGTAAATTCGCGGCTCAATCCACTTTGTCAATGCTGTGTTTAGTCCTGTAGTGCTTAACACATGATTGTATAAGTTAGCACCGCCAGAACTATATATCTGCTTCTGGGCATATATTGCAAAATAGCTATTTACTGAGTCAGAACTTGACGCGGTAAATCCTGTCCAACTTTGAAAATATCTTAGTTTAAATTCTACAGATACAAGGCCATTCTTTTCGAGGTATTCTGTGAGTATCTGGCTAACATCCAAAAATAAAGTGCCGTCATCTTTTGGGCTATATTTAAAGGTAGTCGCTATTAAATTAGCTGTATTATCTGCATTCCTAATTATAATATTGATCTTAAAATTAGGGTTTGCCTGTTCTGTGGTGGTTAAAATAAAAGGTATCTGAGAGCGTGACGCATTGGCGTTGCTTGTTACTCCGTCAATGGTTCTTATAGGTTCGCTTGTTATTGTTAGTGCCATTATCTTCGCTTTACTTTTAAACCATTAGTGAAATCTATGCGCATCTTCTGGCCCATCTCCTTCATTAATTTAGTCCTACTTTCCTTTATTGCCTGGCTTATGCTGATTCCTTTTCTACCTTGCTTTATTGACGTGCCGTTTTTTACAATACTTTTGCCTATTGCAAAGGCTAGCTGCTTGATTGTCTGCTTTGGATTTGGCTGTATGTTTGGTTTAGCGCTAATCCATTGGATTAAAGCATTAATAAACTTAGTACCTATAGATTTAGGCTGTGAGCCTACGCCTGTTTGTAAATATTGGAGGTACTTTGGCCCTCTTAGTTCAGCCTCTAGCTTCTGATTTGACACTACTCTCAAGCTATTCGCCGCGTATCCTGTAGCGTCTCGCCCTTGGCTTTTAAGCTGTGCGATTAGATTGTCCTTAACATCGTTTAAGAACTCTCTATATTCGTTATTGAAATTAAGCGCATTCAAAGGTGTCGCGGAATATAGGTAAAACAAATGAGAGCTTCCAACCAGAAAGCACCTCGCTAGTTATGTTTATGGATTCGATCGCCTCGAGTTCGTAGCCGTCTATAAATGAGCTTAGAGCGATGATATTAGAGGAGTTTAGCTTGTCGATCATTCCATCAACTTTAGGTTTTAGATCGTCTAATATTACGTCGATTTGTGTTGCTGTGTCGTCTGTTCCTGTGCTTAATTTTAAGTAGTAAACTTCGACGCTGTACTCCATTAATACGTTGTTGGTCTGGGAATAGGTAATATTATCAACCGTTGGTAGGTTAGCATATACACCCACGCCCGCGCTTAAATTGTAGTTCCCTACTAGCTCATTTAAATCACTTGGATTTGCTGCCCTTAAGTACGTCAAGCCCTGTGCCTCTATTATGCTTTTTAGGGTTGTGGCGATGATGTTCATATTTCGATAGTATTATAAAGAATAATGCTGTAAAGATACAGAAAAAAAAGCCGAATATAAATGCGACTAGACCGACAATTATAGAAATACTCATGTTTTTCTTTGGATTTCTTGAGTTTTAGAGTTAACGTACCCCATTTCTCGATTCAACAAAATTAAATTATTAACAAAAATGACCTCCATTTCCCATATATCATCGTGCGTATATTGTGGATAAGTTTTGCAAAGCTGATCTATTAGCACAAAGTCGCCCCATTTCTCTAATCGCTTTGATCCCGCTATCTCAAAAAAGCTATTCATTTTTGTCTGCTCCGCTGTCATTGGGACGGCTGCCAATCTACTGATAATGTCGTCTTCAATGCGTTTAAGCTCCTCAAAAAAAAAACGCACCACGGAAAGGCTAGCACAATAGGCAGCGATTCAATGGCTTTTTTTATCGGTTCTAACTTATGACCGTCAAACTTACCGTCAATTAAAGGTTGCGCATAGATCGCCAGAGCGTCGGCCACTATCTCGCGCATATCATCTTTTTCCTGTGTTAGCTTTTTAAGCATAAATTTTTGACCATAGCGCTCAAAGTTTAAGTCTTTGGGAAATTTGATTTGATGGCCTAATATAGATAGATCCTTTCTGGGCCTATGATCTAGCTCATTCATGCCGTTTAAAATTAGCTTTTCGTAAATGTGCTGTATTATAGGGCTTAAATCTGCCCTTGTATTCTCAAGGTGTGATAAATCTATATTACTAAATATGCTTAGTAGCTCAATAGGCTCGCTGTTTGGTCTCATTGCGGCCCATTGTTTGACTGTTATCTCCTCCCAACTATCTGGAATTTGACCGCCGATAATATCATCATCGTGGTATATTTTAAATTTTTTCATCTTATCGTAATTGCCCCCCTCAATGCATAGCTTAGCGCGTATCTAACAGCATCTACAGAATGATTGTTTAAATCTAGTGGCTCATCTGTGGGGTCATTATCATCGTTTAATTTATACTTATATTCTCTAAATTCCTTGATGGTTTCTAGTGCCTCCTCATGAATAAATATCTGGTGCGTTCTGATAAATCCAAGCCCCTGTCTAATTGAGTCCTTACCCTTTTTAGCGGGCTTTATTCTTATTCCGCGGTTGCGCAATTCTTTGATGGTTCTGGGTTCATTGTCAGCGTAAACCTTATGCACTCCCAAAGCGTGCAACTCCTCGGCTATGTCTTTTAGTAGCATTTTAGTTCTAAAAAATATTTGTTCGATATAGATGGCTTGGTCTACCTTGGTAACTTTCACGCATACCGTAGGGTCATTATAGCCAAAATCAATGCCAAAAAATACCTTACCTTCTGGTACATATTGGCAAATGTTTATTTTCTCAAAAACTAGGTTTCTAGATTTGACCCATTGCCCTTGAGAATATACATTATATAAGTCTATATCTGTCTTGGCTAAGCCCTCGATTTCCTTGACCATTTCTGTAGGTATATAAGGATTATCTTTATAGGTGCTGACATCTAGTTTAACGTCTTGGTCTGGCCAATGTTGGCGGTCATCCTCTATGTATGTCTTGCACCAATTCTCTATCCCCGCGGGATTATAATCCAAGATACAGAACCTCTCGCATCTGATTATTAATTGGTTGAATGCCTCAAAAGGTATTGTATTTGCCTCATTCAAATAAAAAAATGTGTTTTGTCTACCTCTCAGCTTAGCGCTGTTTAGGTCGTCCGTACTAAAAAACTGAACTATCCTGTTCTCAAACTCTAATTCTAACAACGTTTTTCGATGGTCGACGTAATAATAAATATCCATATCCTGTAATAGAGAAATGAACTCCTTATAAGCTGATGCCCTAAGGGCGGGTAGCGTTTCGCGAATTACTGAGAATGTACCTTTGGGTACGTATTGATCTCCAAAATAACCAGAGGCTAACCAGATAGAAATACCTTGTAAAATACTGTGAGTTTTGCTTGATCTTGCGCCACCTCTGAAAGCGTTAATCCTCTTCTGGCTTGTCCACAGGCTTTGGAATACTCGCGTGTGCCTTAATCGTATAGTCCTCATATTCAATAATTATTTTTGCGTCGTTTTCTGGTACTAAAAAGGGTATGCGTTGTATCTTGGCTTTCTTAAATTCGAGCAAATTAGCCCAGAATAGTAGCCTATCCTTAGGGGTCAACTGCTCTATGTCATCCTCTACCCTAGCCTCTAGGAGTTGTAGTGCTTCTTCTACGTTCATAGTATTTTAATCGTTTTAGAAATGTTATATAGTTCTCTTTTTTTATCCTCTTTTCTAGTAGCTCCTTGCGTGCTAGTTCGTAGGTTTCAAAAGGATTAATCGCGGGTTTGTAGTAGTAAAAGTCTTTCAAAATCTTGCTGTCTAAGTACACAAATTGTGCCCTTTCCGTTTCGCTTATGGTAAACGACAGGCACTTTTTTTGTAGGCATCCTCTTTAAGATGTCATGCAAGCTAGGCTTTAATTTCTCAACCGCCTTGCATTGGATGTAAAAGTCTGTATTATCTATTATATCGACGCCTAAATCATCCATTCTCTTGCTCTCTGATCTGCTAGTGACAGCGTCATAGCCTAGCTCCTTCAGCCTATTAACTATCTGTAGCTCGTAGGCGTGCCCCTTTGCTCTGCTGTTTATCATTTCTGAGTCGTGACCCTTGCAAGGGCCTCCCTAAGTGTCAAAGTTGACCTATCCCCAGAAGACCCCTTTAAGTCGAGATGCGCATTTTCGCGCTCCCTTGCTATTTTATCTAGCTTATCCATTATGCTTTCGCGAATCTGGTTCGGTGTTATCCTACCAAATACCTTCACTTTGCCTGTTTTAAAGTCGTTAATTACGTCTACAAAAACAGAAATAGGCTCATATTCAAACTCGCGATAAAAGCCGTCCATCATTTCCGATAAACCTTTAACATCCACGTCATGATAGAGATTACACACGCTGTACATAGCAGCGCTAATAGCTGTCTTAATAGCTTTAGTCTCTGTACTTTCACGAAGAATAACGCTCAAAGATGTATTCGAAAGCCTGCCGATGTCGGTTCTTTCTTGTCTGGATAATTTCGTCATAATACGATTCATTAAATAGATAGGTAAATGGATTTTTGCGGTATCTTTTATCTGGTGTTGCCTCCACGTAATTGACTACATGGAGTATACATTCTTGACGCGTCATGGGGTCTAGCTTTTGCCATGCTTTTAAGCATTTCTTACGCTCGATTTTCTTATCGTATAGCTCCCAAAACTCCTCGAATGTTGGGCCTATGTTTGGCTCTCCGTTTTGCGTACTCATGATTCGAATGGGTCTTCGCCTGTTAGTAACTTTTCTAGCTTGATGTTCATTAATTCAAACTCAAATTTAGCAGCCTCTGGTAAGTCCTTTTTAGGTTTAGGGCTTACGGTGTACTTGGTCTCTAAGCCGTCGCCTGTTCTTAAAATTTTGATGTCATAGAAACGAGGGTCGCCCCAATCTGAATCGTTGATTAAACCCATTATTGCCTCCTGTATTGTCCTCTGGTTTATCTGCCATATCTGGACCGAGTTAGCCTCGTAATTCCAGACAGCGCACGCCCAGAAATGTTTGGCTTTTTGTGTGGCTTGTGCGTCTCTGATCTCATCAAAATTGCTAACCCTTACAGGTTTCTCGGTTCCGTGCATGGATTCCCACCATTCATAGCCCACTATGGGATCGCCTAAAAATCTAAGAACGGTTTCGCCCTTAAGGCATTTGGTATAGCCGCCAGAGCTTGGCTTTGGTGCTTGGTAATCTGTAGGTAAAAAAGTCATAAATCTGTTTTTAAAATGTTAATAATCAATTGTTTTAAAGTAATACCCTCCACCGCCGCCCTAACTTTGAGAGCGGTGTGGAGTTCTTCTGGTAGTTCTATGTTAATCCTCATATATATATTGTTGTTCTTCTACCATATCAATAGCGCCTTTGATTGCATCATCCATTAAATACGTACTTGTTAAATCAAATTTACCCGACGTTTGCCCTTTAACAAAAATACTTTCAAGGATAGCCTTGTATAAATCTTCTGATATTGTATAAGTTTTTGAGTCATTCATAATAGTCTGTTTTTGTTTGTTCGTTTATCTGATACAAACATAAGTAGACTTACTTTAATAACCAAACTTATTGAAAAATATTTTATACTTTGAAGAAAGGAGCCGCTATTTTTTGGCCTGTGGTGGTCTTAGTATTGAATTCGGGGTATATTGTGAGGTTATCACGTAGGAAAGTTTCAACGTCTTTTTGATAGCTGAGCGCTACGGCGTTGGCTTGGGTTGTATTAGTGCGCACGGTACTTGGCCCGCTTGTGGTGGTGTTTTCCTGATTGAGGCTGCCTACTCCATATCTCCCGACATTCGTATTTTGTTGCAATAAGAAACGGCTATAAGTAAAGTAAACGCTACTACTCATGAGGCCGTTTTGTCTCACTACTACTCCATTGGTGTTAGTATAGTTAGCGCCAAACCATAGGTCAGTATATTTTTGAGTGGCAAAAGACTTGGTCGCTACGGTGTAGTCATTGAGTAATAACAAATAAAGCTCAGCGCCCAGAAAGGGTTTGACGTTGATAGTCTGCGCCTCTCTGATAAAGATGGCCATTTTATCATCTGTAATATTAGCACTTACCTCTCGAAAATTAGAAAGGTCGCTTTTGTCTAATAAAAGTTTATCAAGGAGTAACGCCATTGTCTGCCATTTGAGATGATGCAAATTGATTAGGTACTATGCGCCCAACATCAAGACCGAGCTTTGCCATTTGGCGCTCAATGTGGTTGCGTGTGTCTTTGGTTCTTAGGTTCATATAGGTATACTCATCTGCCAATTGCTGAGCGCTGAATATAGACCCCTCTGGTAATAGACCCATCAAGCCAGACGGTACGGCGAAATTGGTCACGATTCTTTTACGGACGCTTGATAAAGTGTTTGTAAATAAAGAGTCATTATTATTTGCGGGTACTTGCTCAATTAGATTTCCCACGTTCTCAGCATCATCGTCTATGCCGACTACAATAATACTATTACTATTTGCTGCGCCCTTGAGTCCGTTTAGCTTTGCCCTTATAGCCTCCTCTTGTTCTTCACTATCTCCGCTTGATGGATACTTAAAAATTGACATAGATAGAAAGCCATTCGTAATATTTCCAAGCTCAAACTTTTGTAGCTCGTTATCTGATTGAGCTGTTTCGATAATTGGATCAATAGAGCTTAAAGGATACTCGTTTTTTTTAGGTGTTGAATAATATACCATACCTTTAGCGGTAGTCAAAGCCTCGACGCCATTTTGCTCAGCGTTATATATAAGATAGCGCGTAGGGTTCTCGACGTTGTTAGGTAGTGCTTGGCTGTTGGTGCTTTCCCAATTGTTTGAGACGCGCACATCTCTAATGCGTCCTTTTTGATCTGGTAAGCCTAAGCGCACAAACTCAAAGGGTATATGCTCAATGCTTTTGACTGATCCAAGGCCATTGCTATTAAGGTGTAAGGCGTAGCCGTTATAAATTGCTTGATCGTTTGAGATGGACCAGAGAATATCGTTAGCGGATTCGCCTAAATCATTGACAATAGTGTCGCCTCTCTCAAAGCCATCGCCTCGAATAAAGTTGGCTATCAAATTAACTGAACTAGTACTTAGGGAACTCAAATTTAATACGGCTTTAACCATTTGAGGGTAGCTATTATCAGCGCCGTAATATAAAAAATTATCAACGGTGTCGCGAGGTGTAGCGATTCGCTGATATAGCGGCGTTTGACCCCCTAGAGTTCCTAATATGTTCATTTTTTAGCTTTCTTTTTAGCTGTTTTCTTTATAGTCTTTTTTGCCTCTGGTTCCTCAGTAACCCCGAGACGCTTGGCCTCGAGGTTTTGAAGAAAAACAGATTTAAACTTAGACTGTCTTAGATTACCCATTATACTTTTAAGGCCTCTAGGGCTGTTAAAGTGGTGGCGTAATCAGTTGACCAGAATACAGAGGGCAATTGGCTTTCAATGCCGCCCGCGTCTGGTGTTGCTAGCTGTATTCTATATGCTCCGCCTGTCTCATTATCGGCGGGAATACGAATATTTGTAATGATCTCAAGACCCGCGTTAATTCCAAGTATCTCAAACGCACCATTTCCGAGGCTTGAGTCATTTGGTCCATACGCAATAGCTACTTGAGGTTGGAAAGCCATGGCCTCAAGGTTTCTGCGCTGTTCTGCAGTTACGTTAAAGACGCTAAAATCAACCGTATGCTTATACCCTACAGAATAGGGCTTTGGCATATACTCCGACTGAGTACTAATTGACTGCTTTAAGCCTTCGAACTCAAAAAACGTCTTAGTGGCTTTCATTGTGATGCTTGTAACCATGTTTGTATCAGTAACATCAAAATTGAAACTGGCTATATCTTCCAAGTTGGCTAAAAACAAACGCTGTTCGATTCCAACTGCAAGCGGGTCACTGCAACTAACAGTAGCCCCGCTAAATATTCCCGCGCAGCTCATTAAACTTTACCGTATACGATTTCAGCTCCTAAACGGTAGTTAATACCCCACTTAAATAAAGCCTTTATGAAAAATAATTCACTATTAGCCTGTAATCTGTCGACTAATAAGCCCGAACGGTCTTCGTTCATCCAAGTCGCAGCCTGTAGCTGTCCATCTTGTCCGCCATCGAATACACCTAGTACTACTTTGTTCTCTGGGATACCACAAGATACAATAGGAATGCCCGCAAATCGTGCAACTCCGGGATCCATTATGTTGATACCTTTTGTGATAACGCTATCTCTAATGGCTGCATAATATTTCTGCAAGTCAGCGTATGAAACAACAAACCTAATATTCAATTGCTCTAATACTGCAGCGGGGCAAGCGTCAATCATATCTTGGAATTTATCAAGTATGTTTGTAGCTGTTAAAACCGCACCGAATGGGACGTTGTTGATGTCGGTATCAGAATCCGCGTCAAGTAATTTAATTAGACCGTCAGTTCTGTTGAGCCATGCATTTGCGCTTGCTGTGTCGCCGTTCCAGATAAGATTTTCAACGCCGTCGGCAATGTCAGATGTTGCAAGCTCTTTGACTGCTGTCTCTGTGATTGATGCGAGTTGAGCGTCAGTAAGTTTACCCCTGTTATATTGCCATTGGTATTCGTTTTCAAAATCCCTAATAGGCGAAAACTCTCTGTAATACATAGCATCTCCTAAAGTGATCAATCTATTATCGATTGAAAAGTCGCCTACTCCTGTCGTTGGTGTAACTACAGGCGCGTGTAAGCTATTTGCAGAACTTGACATCCTAATGATTTCAACCTTATCTTGGTATTTTGGTCTTACGTTTACCAAACCTCTGTCAATGGTTGTCGCACCTAGTACGGCCTTGAGGTGGTAATTCGGGATCGGAATTATTCCGTTCGCGTTTAATGTGATGGGTGTGATGTCGCTCATGATATTTTATTCTTTTTATTTAATTCCATTTTTGTTTTATGAAAAACATCCATGCCGTTCATTCCTGTGGTGGGTTGTGAGATGTTTTTTTGTCTTGGGGCGCTGCCTTCGCTTACGATATTATTTAAAATCTTAGCTACTTCCTCGCCTACTTTAGCTTCAACGCTAACCTCTTCCTCAGTTCCCGCCATTAGCTCAGCTACCACGGTTTCAACAATAGCAGTAATTTCGGCAACTTGTGCCTCATCAAATGCGGCTACGATATCCCCTTCTTCGACCTCCGCGCTTACGCTCGGTTCTTGTGCTTCCGTGATCGACGCGTCTTGCGTCGCCATGTTGGCTCTAATTCTTTCTAATAAATTCATGTCTATATTTTTAAAGTATGCCACGGCTTTTAATGGCGTGTAAATTTCTTTAGCAAAGCCTAATTGGACAGCCTCATCAGCTGTAAAAATACTCTCGGCGTTCATCAATTCCTTGATTTCATCGAGTTTTAAATTGGTCTTTTTCTCATAAACTGACGCGACAATATCGCTGAACTTTTCGAGGCTGCTAGCCACTTGTCTAAGATCGTGATGATTCCCTTGAGTCTGGTTTATTAGAGCATTATGAATGGCGAAAGTACCTGTCTCACTTATTTGCGGCCTCTCATCTCCAACTAGCGCAATGACTGAGGCTATTGACCCCGCCAATCCATCGACATAGACTGTTACCTCACGCCTCTGAAGCATATTGTAGATAGAGAGTCCCGCAAATACGTCTCCACCTTGGGAGTCGATGTGCAAATCTACAGGCCCTTTTGTTTTTTCAAGCTGTGCGCGAACGCTGTTCGCTAATTCTTGAGTGATTTCGCCGTTAATATATAAGACCATACGCAAATTAAATGAAAATTATTTATATTTGAGCAAAAAAAAGATGTTAAAATCAATTTTATCTGTCGTAACTGATTTAATCCCTGTAGTTGGGTCGATTAAATCGAACTTAGAGAGCAAAGATGGAGGAGTTCATAATTTCTCCACTACTCGAATGATTAAGTCATTGATTCGTTTAGTCATTGCCGTTGCTGCGTGCTACCTATTAGTAAAGGGACAAATAACAGCTGATGAACTTAAGGAGCTTACAAAGTAAACAAATGGAGGAATGGTTAACAGAGCATTGGGCCACATTGCTAGCGGCCTTGGGTCTGGGTGGTGGTGGTTCCGTTGTGGGTCATAAAATGGTCGACAAAATACAGAACAAAAAGATCGAAAAATTGGAGGCTAAAGTCAACGAAATTGATAGCTCTTTTAAGGTCAATGACGGCGTAGACAAGCAATTCCGTAAAGAGGTCGATACCAGACTCGGTAATATTGAGACGTCATTGAGTACGCTGACTAACCACCTTCTAAACAAAAAAAAATGACAATGGATTTGCACCTTACTTTATACCGCTTCTCAGAAAGCAAAGAAAGCACTATAGGCCTCCTCTATCAGGGAAAATATTTTCTTTGTTTTACCTTAGAAGACCAATACCAGAAAGTGAAGGTAGAAGGCGAGACGCGGATACCAGAGGGCAAGTATAAAATCAAACAAAGGCGCGTTTTAAGTGGTCTTACTAAGAAATACAGAGCAAAATACCCTTGGTTTGACTATCATTTTGAATTACAAGACGTGCCAGGTTTTAAATATGTATACCTCCACGTTGGAAATGATGATGACCATACAAAAGGCTGCATCCTAATTGGCGACAGGCTAAAAAATAACCAAGTTGACGACGTGAATAACCTCGGA
>JACKZZ010007000.1_pt1 | contig 16290 bp, 14 predicted proteins | sample 8027871 | NCBI WGS metagenome assembly JACKZZ01 (sample SAMN15724774, study PRJNA655200) | protist metagenome | isolation source: fluorescence activated cell sorting (FACS) single amplified genomes of... | place: USA: West Boothbay Harbor, Gulf of Maine | collected 2000-07-19
TTTAAGGAATATATAAAAGATTTTGGAAATAGTAATGAGAATATTAAAAGTATTCAACTAAATAAAACAATATCTAAGAATCATTATGAAAATGATATTTATAAATTATATAATGTATCTGAATATAATGATACATTTAATATAAATTATAATGAAAATAATCATGAATTAAGTGTAAAACGTTTAGACTCTAAAGGAGGATGGGATCAAGAACTTAAAATAGAATATTACGAAAAAAAAAATAAAAAAATAAAATACATAGAAGTTGGACCTTCTAAAAATAATACAAAAGTAATAATAATAAATATAAATCAGTTACCATATTATCAATTACCAAATACATTTGAAAATGAATTGTATTTTATTCAAAAAATAAAAAATGAATATGAAGATATTTTTGAATTTAGTTATAATGAAAATGAAGAAATATTAAAAGTAAAACGATTAAATACTGAAGAAGGATGGGGTCAAAATTTAATGATATCTTTTTTAAATAAAGAAAAAAATGATATTCATTATTTTTATATAGGTTCAAGTCAATCAAATTTTTTATTTAAAAAATTATACTTTAAAAAACCTAAGATATATGTATCATTGACAATTATACCTTCAAGAGCAAATCAACCAATATTTCTACAGAATATAAATAAATTTATTAAAGATCAAGAAAATGATTATATAAAAATTGAAAAAATGTTTATAAATATTCCAAAAGAATATAAAAGATTTAGAGATAAAATAAATACACATGTAATTGAAGATTTAAAAAAAATAAAACAGATAGAAATAATTTATTTAGATATTGATTATGGGCCTTCTTCAAAATATTTAGGACCTTTAATAAATAATAAATATAATATACATGATAGTTTATTAATCATAATAGATGATGACAGGATTTATAATGAAAATTTAATAAAACATTTCTTAATTTGTCACCAATCATATCCTCATTATGAATTTTATGCTGGGTTATGGAAATATTTTTTTGATAAAGACTATAAATATTTAAAAAATGATTTTCTTGAAATTACAAAATATAAAGAAGAAAACAAAGATAATTTTAAATTCGGTAATGGTTTAGGTGGATTTTTTGGATTTTGTTTAAAAATAAAGAATAAAAGAGAATTTATTGATTATCATTATTATATATTAGAAAATTATAAAAAATCATTTTTTCATGATGAAGGAATTACACTGGGATATTTAAAAAAAAAAGAGTTACCAATTATATATTTAAAACATTTAGGTTGTTATGAATATAAAAAAGAAAGTGTAGATGCGTTATGTTTAAGTGGAAGTTGTGACCGTTCTAAAGTAGAAAAAGATATCTTATCAATAACAAATAATGAAGATTTAATTTAAATAGATATATTATAATGAAAACAAATTATGTATTAGAACCTTGTCCTCATTGTAATGAACCAGTCATTATTTATTTTAAAGATTTTAATTGTAAAATATTTCGTCATGGTGTATATAAAAAAGATCTAAAGATATTAGATCCTCATAGTTCAGAAGAGATATGTAATATGTTAAAAGAAAAGGATTTAATATTTGGTTGTGGTAAACCATTTAAGTTAATAAAAAATGAAAAATATCATGAAAAGTATGAACTTGTAAAATGTGATTATATTTAATTATAGTCTATTTTTATTTTAAAATCTTTTATTTCAAAATCTACTTCATGTAAATATTGATCAAAATTAAAAATAATCAATTGACTCTTTTTATATATATTTATATTTAATTCAATAAATGTAAATTCATGAAGAATACATGATTTAAACCAATCTTGATAAAAAGTTAATGGTTCATGTATTTTTAAACCAAAATTTTTTTTATCATAAACAAATGGTATATTATTTTTAAAATAGAAAGAAATATATACATTTGTTTCTTGTTCTGAATCTTTATAAAATGAAAGTTTTTTACCACACCAAATAAAATTTTGATTTATAGATGTTTTTTTTTTATAATAATGAAAATGGTCTTTATTTAATTTTTCAAAATTACAAAATGTATTATAATATTCTAAATATAAAGTATAATTTTGATGAAATAAAAAACCATTTTTTATTATTCTTATATTTTTTTTTGGTTTATATTGTAAAAGACGATTTTCAAAATAAAAATCATTTAATATTTTATTTATTTGTATATCATTTTTTTTTAGATAATTTAGTAATGATATTTTAATATATAATTTCTGGATAAAATATTCTATAATTAATTCAATATAAGTTGATGGAATTATCATAAAATCTAAGTTTAAATCATATTCATATGTATTATCAGGTTTATAAGATAAAAAATTAATTTTATTAAAAATTATATTAAAATCAGAAATAGGTTTTAGATATATATAACTTAAACTTTGAATATAAATATGATGAAAATTATTTTCTTTGTTTATTTCTTGAAATAAATAAAATATATCGTAAAATACATTATTTTGAGAATAATAATGAATTGAATTTGGATTTAAAATATCTATTAAAATATTTTCTTCTTTGTTATTAAATAAAAAAACAATAATATAAACATTATAAATATTTTTTAAAATTTGTATTATATTTTCTTGTAAATTATTTAAATAATAATCTTCATAACTATTATTTTGATAAAATATAATGCATATACTTTTTTTCGATGAATAATTTGTAATTGTGTAATTTTTCTCACATTTTATATTTTTAATTTCAAATTGAATAGAATTATTTAGATCATCAAATATAAATAAAATATCTTGTTCATTTTTATTAAAAATATTTAATCTAATATTTTGAAAAGTATTTATTTTCATATTTTTAAAAAAAGATGAATAAATAAAGACATTAGGTTGGTGTATTTTTAAACCTACTTTCATAAATTTATTTAAAAATCTATTACTTTTATAGTCAAAACTTAAACTATAATTACCTTTTTTAAAATGATAACCTAACCATTGAAAATCTTTTATTTGTTCATATATTTTATGAAATACAAAATGGTCAGGATTTTTTATTTGTAAACTACTATTATTTGAATAATAAAAACAATCTTTTATAAAATTATTTTGATTTAATAACCATCCTTTTTGTGTTAAATAACTACGAATTTCATTAAATTCTCGATCTACTCTTTTAATTGAATAAACATTATTTTTACTATTTTTATTAATATGTGGTGATGGTAATGCTTTTTTTTTTGTATTATTTTCTATTTTTAATCCTTGAATAAGTTGTTTTATATAAGGTATATTAAATTCAATTTGATTACTATAATTTTGTAATGTTAAAGGAATACCAAAATTTTTTATATTTAAACTTTTAAAAATAGTTTGTGGTATAATTTCTTCTGCTTCAAAAGTTAGTAATTCATTATTATTATTAGTTAAATTTAAATAAATAGTACTTATATTTTTAAATATTTCTTTTTCAAAATATTGTCCCTCTGCTTGCCCACCACATATATTTTTTTCTTTAATTAATGATAATAATTCTATAATTTTATAATTTAAATGTAAATCTTTATTAAAATTATGCCAATTATTTTCTTTTTTTGACTCAACTATTTGTAATCCATTTTTATATTTTGTAATTTGATGAATAGCTCCTTTTTTAATATAAAGTTCATTAGATGCAGTTAAAATAAAATAATCAAAATAAATATTTTTTTCTATACAATAATTAAAATTTGCTATATGATATGCCAATAAATCATGACCGTGTATATAAGGTATTTTTGTTTGATGATAAAATAAATTAGGATAATTACTTTTTTTAGGTTCAAAATGAGTAAAAGAGGGATTAATATGTAATATAATTTTACACCCAGGATTATAATTAAATATATTTTCAATCTGATTATTAATAATATCTTGTTTTTCATGAATAGGAATTGAAAATAATAATGATTTGCTATTAAAATCATTATTTAAGGTTATGTTTAATGACATAATACTAAAAATAAAAAGATAAAAAATATTATTAATAAACAATAATAAGTATAAATTAATTTAATCATTAACTTCTTTTAATTGACAGCCACATGTAATGACATACTTAACATCTCCTGGAATCCAACCATGCTCATCTAATTCATTTAATGGTTCATCATAAGGTTCATCTTCAGGCCCATTAATCATTAAATTAATCATCGCTTGTTCATCATCATTATATTTTTCATGATTTACAATTTCATAGTCTTTTTTATAGCAATCATCACTTGAAATAAATTCAATTTCATAATTAGTTAAATCAATTTCATCTTTTTTTAATATTTTTTCTTTTTCTTCATTATTTAATGTTATTTCAAATTCAGACCATCTATTGAAAGAGATAACAACAATGTCTACATTTTTACCAAAAAAATCTTTAGAATAAATTTCTTCATCATAAGAAGATTTTGTTAATAGTGGTTCTAATATATATTTTTTAGATTCAGACATATTTAATAGAATATTTTGTATTTGTGTTTTATTTATTTAGGAAATAAAAAATCAATTTTTATTGTTTTTTGATTTTTCAAAATCTTCAGCATTATCAATATCATGATTTTCATTCATTATATAAGGATAAATTCTGTCACCTGACATAGATTTATTATTCATTATACATGATACCTTTATAATATCTATACAACCATTATGTATATAAGCTTGTTCAAATAATTGACGTGGCATATTATAAGGTTCTTTTATATCATTATATGTATTAAAAAAAGGTATTAATTGATTATTTTTTATGGAATACATTTTTTGAGGATTTTTATCTAATGGCATTATTGTTCTTAAACTGTCATAAGAATCATACACATTACTGAATTGTTGAATACAATCAGTTAATAGTTCTAAATTACGTTCTGGGTATGTAGGTCGTAAATGAATAATAATACTCGGCATTTGAAAACAATTATCATTTATAAATTTACAAAAATGTTTGAATACTTCATAATCAGTTGATAAATCTTCTGATATATTTTTTGGTCTTATAAAAGGAATTATAGCACCATATTTTTCAGCAACAGAAGCATAGTGTTCACTATCAGTACTAATAAATGTTTTATGTATAAGAGGACATTTTTTACTCAACATTATTGAATGAGCTAACAAAGGATGACCTTTGTAATCTAAAATATTTTTATCTTTTAATCCTTTTGAACCACATCTTGCTGTGATTAATGAATATATAATCATAATTATATTTAAAAGATATATTTTAAATTCATTTATGAAGTATTTAATTTATAATCCATTTCCTCAAAATCATATATTTTTTGTAAAATGTTTAAAATTATATTATTTTGAAGAAGGAATTAATGTAGAAGAAATACAAAAAGTAAAATCATATGATAATGATGATAATATAATATATTTTATATTAATTAATCATATGTATTTTATTGAAAATAAAGAAGCAATGCACGATTTGGTATCTTTAATTCAAAAGAAAAATAAAATATTATACATAACTGAACCTATTGAACTTATGATTGAAAAACAATATTATCAAAAATTAGTTCAAAGATTAAAGCCTCAAAAAATATATACATATTGTGAAGAAAACAAGAATAAATTTAAAACTTTTATTCCATTAGAGTATTTTTATCCAATAAATAAAGATTATTTAACATTTTCTAAAAAACAAAAAAAAGAAAAAAACAAAAACAAAATTGTATTTATAGGTAAAATGAATGAATATAGAAATCAATTATATGATATATTTGGGGATGATTTAATAGTTTTTGAGAACAAATATACAAAAGATGAATGGTTAGAAATAGTAGATATGTATTATTATTTTATAAATGTTCATCGACGACCTAATAGTAAATGTTTTGAGTCATTTCGGTTAATACCATTATTACAAAATGATGTTGTTATATTAAGTGAACATGTGAATACAATAGAAGAAGAAAAATATAAAAAAAAGATACATTTTTGTGAATTAAATGAAATGAGAAGTTTATTTAATTATTTAAAAAAATAAATAGTAACAATGTTTATTTATAAATATAATTATTTTATTTAATTATTTTAGTGGATTTTTTAAGATCCAATTATTAAGGGGTTGATTAAATGAATGTGCAAATCGAAACATAAGCATCGTTTCTGTCATATTAGAAATATTCCATTTATTTAATGGTTGATTAAATGATAAACAACCATGAAACATAAAACTCATATTTTCTACTTTAGACACATTCCAATCATTAAGAGGTTGATTAAATTTTTTATTATTACAAAACATATAACACATATTTGTTACATTTGAGACATCCCATGAATTAATATTTTGATTAAAACTTTCAGAATGACTAAACATTTGAGACATATTTGTCACATTTGAGACATCCCAATTTTTCAAAGGTTGATTAAATAATTTAGTAGAAAAAAACATATCTGCCATATTTCTAACATTTGAAACATTCCATTTATTTAGTGGTTGATTAAATAAATCTACATAACTAAACATATGAGACATATTTGTTACATTTGATACATCCCAATTGGAAATATCATTATCAAATTCTTTTTTATGATAAAATAATGCTGACATATCAGTAATTTGAGACACATTCCAAGTTGAAATATGACCGTATTGATTTAATGCTTTTTCTTTCTCCTCACACCATAGATTTACAGCAGTTTGTATTTCTTTTTTAGTACATGGTTTAAATTCAACAAAACTAAAAATAATATTTTGTATTTCTTCAATTAAATCATTCATATTGTTAATAATGTAAATTTTTTTAAAATAAATAAATCAATTTTTTATTTTTTATTATAATTATAAAATTTATTCTTCATCACCAGCATTTTCTTACCATGTTAAGAATGATTGTGTCCTTTGGTGACTTCTTACTCCAATTTACGGGCTGGTTGAAAGAACATGCACTAGAGAACATGTTACGCATGGTGGTGACATTCCTCACATCCCAATTCTCGATGGCTTCGTTGAAGTTTTCAGAACCATAGAACATGGCATACATGTCAGTAACTTAAGAAGTATTCCAACTTCCGATGGAACCATATTTTTGTTCTGCTTCTTCTGGGTTTGACAACCAAAAATTAACAGCATCACGAATTGTAGTGTTATTATGAGGGAACCCCAAAAAACCAAGAATGTCAATGATTAATTCATGTGGAAAGTTCTCACCATACAACTTTCTCACTATTGATAGTGAGGTTTTGTAGTGAGGATTTTCTACAGAGTACTCATTATTTTAATGTTTTTTTTATTAAATAAGTGTTTATTTTTTTATAAATATAATTAAATCATATTACATTACAAACTTATTATCCATGTGTAATATTGAAATTACTAGTAATGAGCAACTTAAATGCCATAAAAATGTTATTTTAGTATAATGTCTAAACAAATATGAAAACAAAATATTCAATATATTTAGTAATGCATATAATTTATTTTGAATTAATTTATGACAAATTGAACATATAAAAATAAGAGAATGTAATTCACTTTTAGGAAATATGTATTTCACTGAAATTAAAAAAGGAAAAAATAATAATAAATAAATATAATCAATATTATAAGCTAATTTTAAACTAGATAAACTTACCATTGTAGAATCAAAACAAATAGTTAACTTATGTTTTTTTAGATTATATATATAGCTACTAATTGACATAAATAAACAAAACTGTAATAATATTATATCATTATCCAAAAATATAATAGGAATTAATAATAATATTGACGAAAAATGTTTGTTATTGTCTAATATTTTTAAAAATAACAATGTCCATTTTATATTGATCATTAGAAAAATAGAAGAAGTAAATACTTTTACACGGAAATATATATTATCTACATATTCATTTTGATATGTTAAAATAATTATTAAATAAGGTAATATTATTCTTAAAGGAATCCAAGCAATAGTTAATAAATAATTCAAATATTTTATTAATAATTTATTTGAACAACACTTTTTAGAAGTTACAATTAATGTTGTTATTTCTTGTAAGCTAAATAATTTATCATAAAAATTTAAATTAATATTATAAATATTATTTAAAGTAAGATAAGAATAAATAATACCAATACCATTAAAATGGTGTAAAATAATATCATTTTTAATTTTATTTTCTTTTTCAAAAAAAATGAAATATAAAGTATCAAATAACAAATAATATATGAAATTATATAATATTTTATTATTTAAATGAAAAATAAAGTTATAACTAAAGTAAAAAGCAAATAAACAATTTATTATTTGTTTCATTATAATTATTTTTATAAACATATTTTTATATCATTAAATATTATATTTTATTTTACAGAAATTTATTTAATTATGTACAAGTATTGTAATATTATGAATAACTATAAACAAATAAAACTTATTGGTAAAGGTTCTTATGGTAGTGTATTTCAAGTACAAAAAATATCTAATCAAAAAATGTATGCATTAAAAAAAATAAAATCACCTAAATTTAATGATAAATATGAAATAACAAATCTTGTTAATGAATTAAAAATTTTATGTTTTCATGACTGTGATTACTTACTTAAGTGTTGTGATATATTCTATGAAAACAAATATATTCATATTGTTACTAATTACGCTAAATATTCAGATCTTAGTGTTTATTTAGATAAATATAAAAAAAATAATAAAAAAGTTCTTGAAAAAAATATTTGGCTTATTTTTATTAAAACATGTTATGGTATTCAATATTTACATGATAATAAAATTATACATAGAGATCTAAAACCTGCAAATATTCTTCTTGATGAAAATAGTTCTATCCTTATTTCTGATTTTGGCATTTCTAAAATTATAAAAAATGAACCTTTTTTTAAAACTGTTATTGGTACTCCTTACTATATTAGTCCTGAAATGTATAATAATATTAAATATGATAATAAAATTGATATTTGGGCACTGGGTTGTATTTTATTTGAAATGGCAACTCTCTCTGTTCCTTTTCATGGAAATAATATTAAATCACTAAAAAAAAATATTAATAAAGGATATTTTAATAATGATAAATTAAATTATTATTCACCTGATATTAAACATATGATTTCATTCATGTTAAATAAAAATTATTATTTAAGACCTTCTATTCATGATATTATCCATTCACCTATTTTTAAAAAACATGAAACTGAATTAAATCTTCATTATTCTTATAAACATAGTAATACAATTGTAAATAAATTACAAGATAATATTATTTTACCTAAATATTCTAATGAATGGAAAGATGTAATTCAACATATTGAGAATCATAACAATAATAAAAGTATTTGTTCTAATTTTCAAAATAATAATGAAAATATTATTATGAATAAACCAAATAATAATCACTTACCTCAATTAAGTGCCCAGAAACAAATTAATTTACCGAAAATTATTAAACATAAAGATATTAATAAATTTAATAAATTTTCAAGTCATAATTATTATTATAATCATGTATATCATAATCCTATTCTTAAACCTATTAATAATAATTTAAACCATAAAAGAGTAAACCAAGTTAATAATAAATATAATATAGGTCGTTTTATTGATCAAAATAATAATAAAAACTTAAATAATTATCCTCAATTTAATGCACAATACTATAAAAATAAATATAGTAAAAAATATAATATTATAAACGGAGGACAATTACCTTCTATTTTATAAATTTTATTTAGTTAAAATATAATTAGGTTTAATTTAATTATTGACACTATCTATTTATTTTTTATTTATTATTTTTAAAGATATATCATTAATATTTTTATTTATTTTTTGTATTAAATTATCTAAATTTTTAATATTTGACAAATCCCATTTTTCATTAAATGAAAGTAAATTATTATTAATAGTAATGTTAATAGTATGATTATTCAATAAAATTTCTTCTTCATCATTATCAATAAACATATCTATTTCATAATCATCTTTAAACTTATGTTTATTTTTAGATTCAAGTTGTTTTTCATTTAAAATTAAAATATCTTTTTCATTAATATTACAAAGATTACTTTTAATACACTTTTTCTTTCTTTGAAAATGTCTAATTATATTACTTCTTTTATTTGTTTCAAATAAACATCTATGACATATATAATGTTTATTCATTAATATATAATATTTAATTGATTTTAAATTATATGTATAAAAATATAAATTAAAAATTCAAAATAAAATTAATATGTTATTTACATTAAATTGAAGAATATACATGAAAGAATTATAATTCAAAAGAAATTATATTTATATGCTTCATAACATTGTTGTACTATATCTGTACATTTTGCACTTACTTGTACACCAATTATTTGACCATTGAAATTTTTTGGGTGATGTATCATAATTTCACAATATTTATTTTTATCATAACCAATAAATAAAACAATAGATTTTCTTTTACCTTTTGATAACATTCTACTTGATGCAATAATACCTCTAATGACAAAATGGTATTTATTTTGATGAAAATAACAACCAGGATAAAAATCATCAGTTTTCATATCCCAATAACCAAATTGTTTTAATTGTTCATAGCAACTTAAATCATAAAATTTTTTCATTCTATTTTTAGAATAAATACTCAGGTCTTCTTTGTTCATAAGTATATGATTATAATGAATACCAACACAACGTGCTTCAAAATAATGTACCCATTTTTTATAGGATGACTCACAATGATTAAGTGTTGCTTTCCAAAATTCATAAGGATAATGTGCTTTAACATAAGCCAGTTGCCAAACAAGTTGAGCATATGAATATGCGTGTGATTTACAGAAACTATATTTACGTAAGTTTTTTAATTTATTAAGTACATCTTCTTTTAGTTTATTGTTCACCATTAATAAATCAATAGATACTTCATCAATTATATCTTGGTCACCTTTAGAAAACCCCCTTCTGTATTTATCAGCTAAATCTTCAGTAATATTAAGAGATTTGCTTAATATATCAATAGCGTCATCATCAAATACAAATTTATCTTTTAAGTCCTCAATATTTTCAAAATCCCGTGCATCTTTTGCTGCGGGACGTATAATAGATAAACAAATAGCAATTTCATCGATTGTTTTAGGTTTTATTTTCATAAATGATTTACGAATCAAAGGGGATTCAGCAAAAGTTAAACCTATGTTATTACCTATCATTAATAATTCTTTTGTTTTAGTATCTTCATAATGTTTTTCGAAATCAATAGTAATATAATTAAGTGTTTGATGTAATTGTGCTAAGGCGCGACTGGATAAAATATCAATTTTAAATTGATTATTTGCAGACACATCATGTTTATTTAAAGTAATTTGACTTAAACCATTATTAAAACAATGTTCATTTTTATTTTTAAGTTTTAGGTCATCAGGTACACCTTGTGGATAATAGACAATACCTCCACAATGAAGCATATACCCACGAAAACTACCATCTAATTCTTTTATTTTTTTATCTAATTCTTTTTTTTTAAATTTACTTAAACCATTAATTACTCGATTAACTTCATATTTTGATATAAATCCTTTTACACCAATTTGACGGAGACCTTCTCGAGTTGCAGATTTTTCATGAAAATAGACATGATTACTAATACGAGCAATTTTGCCGGGCCATTTCATTTGTAATTTGAGAAAAACTTCATCTCTCATATTATATGGAAAATCAAAATCAATATCAGGAAGATTATTTCGATATATATTTAAAAATCTTGAAAACTTAATATTATATTTAATAGGGTCGACATGACTTATTCCGACTAAATAACACACTAATGAAGAACCGCAAGAACCACGTGTTACATGAGGAATATGTTTTGTCATATCTAATATTTCAAGAGCTCTCATGATATATCCGATTAACTTCTTAGATGAAATCATATCAAGTTCATGATTTAAGCGTTTTTCATATTGTATACCTTCTGGTAATGTTCGAATAAATCTGTTTCTAAGATGTTCAAGTGTATAATCATCTTCTTTAATAATAGAAGCAATGCATTTTCTTTTAATATTATCTTCTTTTAATAATTTTAATGTATTCACTAATATTTTTCTATTTTTAGTATATGTATAATCATAATGCCATGGGAATGTACCAATAGGTATTTCTAAATATTCACTCATTTTATCAATAATTTTTGTTGAACTTTTAGCCTTAATTTCAATAATTAACCCACTTTTTTTAAGTCCATTTTTATCTTTACGTAATACACGACCAATGCATTGCACAAATGTTTTTGAATATCGGTTTTGTACAAAATCGAAAAAAACACAACCATCTAAATTTTTAATATCACTACCTTCTCGATGTTTTCCAGCACAAAATAGCAAGGCTTTTTCATTTTTTTCATGAAAATCATCAAAAGAATTATATTGTTCGATACAACCCATACTATTATCGACACACACCAAATAATCATGAAAAATAGTATTCCATAGTTTTGCTTGGTCTATTGAAAATTGTATCATACCAGTCCAAATAATTATTTTTTTATAATGAAGTTTTTGTATTAATTGATATATTATTTTAACCATTTCAATAGAAGACAATGAATCATTTGATTTAAACCATTTAATAACTGGTTGAACAATGACATTATCTTTATAAGCTTGATAAATAGAATAACTACTTAAAATTTTTTGAAAGGGGTAATATTCTAAATTAGGTGTAGCAGAAAATCCCAATGCTTTTAATGTTAAATATTTTTTAAACATATATTGATAAAAAAGTTGTGTACTTTTATTTACAATAGTATGACATTCATCATGAATAATAAGATGAATGGGTATTTTAATATTTTTATATTTGTCTTGAGATGTTAAAAATGAACGATTTATAATAATAAGTGTTGATTTACCCCAAAATTGACTACTATTAACACTATTAGTCCAATCTTGTTGTTTAAGATCACTGTAATTGAGTATATGAAATTCTTTAAAGATAGAATCATAACCATTTTCTTTTAATTTTTTACTTGAGAATTGTTCAATTAAGATAGATTTTCTTTCACAAATCCATAATATATTTGTTTTTTTATATTTTTGATTAAATGCTAAAATAAGTTCAAATGCTATCCACGATTTACCTGTACCAGTAGCATGAAAATGAACTCCAGATTCAAAATCATTATTAAGTGACACTTTAACAGCGTCATGTTGATTTTTATGTAAAGACATATTTATTTATAAATACTTAGTGTATCATATATTATTAATAATATGATTTTATATATCAATTTTTTAAAAATGTAAAAAAAAAAAATATATTAAACAAATATATAACGTGTACAAGGTTTAGTGTCAATTAAATGTTTATTTAATAAGTAAATATCCAATGAATTCATATGTATTTCTTTCCATATATTACCAGATACATATTTAATACAATGAATTGAATCTTTAAAAGATATATTTTTTTTTATAGTTGTTTCAAAGTACCAATCATGTTCTAAAATTTCATCATTGTTTTTTAAAGTCAATGGTTTACCCACTAAATAAAACAGTAAATCAAATAAATTTATTTTTATGTTTGTAAGTAAAGCAGATTTTATATTTAATCTAAATAACTTATATGATTCAATTTGAATAGAGACCCAATTATCATTTACTAATTTTTTTAATGAAATAGTGTGTCCATCAGAAATAATTTTATTATTCTCTAATTTACAAATATACCATGAAGGTATTTCTTTTGTTTTTGATATAAGCAAAGGTTTATGATATAAATAATAATAAACATTTGATAAATCTCTAACCATATTATTTTTATATTTATTATAAAGAGAATAAAAATCAATTTTTATTGATATTTATTTAGTTGATATTTGTTTTTTATTATACATTTCATAATTTGTATAGTTTATTGATTTAAAATAACAAAGTTTATTTATACATAATTTAATTGAATTAATTTGTTTAATATTTTGTTTAATTCCACAAATAAAACATTTTTCAATATTATGATTAATCTTAGATAATTGTACATAACCTTTCGGTATTCTTGAGATATTCCATGGGTCAAAATAACCATAATGATAAAGAAAATCTTGTACATCTATAAATTCATATTTATGAATTTTATATAAATCAATACCACAATGTTGAAAAGGTTGTATAAATCCAACAAGTATTTTTTCATATTTATCTTGAAAACGAAGTATAGCTTCATTGTTTGAATTAGGTATCATAATACATTTTTTTTTTTGAAAATTAAATACATAACTTAATTCATCAAATTTATTTTTAATAAATGACTTATATAATTCACAATAATTAGTAGAATTTGTATTATCAACACATAAACTACATAATCCGGATAAATGTATATTTATAGGTTCATTAGAGACACTATATTTAGTACTTGCATATGAAATTAAACATTTAGATTTATATAATGATTTTTTACAAAATGAACATAATGTATCATGTTTATTAAGATTTAATGGTGCTTCAAAATGTTTAAAAACCATTTTTGATATTATTAAACTCAAAAGAAAAAAATCAATTTTTATAAATCAAAGATTATATTGTAATAATAATCTTAGTGATATATTTTTATATAACCAATGTGTACCACTTTTATGTTTAACAATTAATACTTCATGATCATAAGAAGCTTGAAATTTTATACCATCATATAAGAACCAATTATTATCATTAGTAATATCAATATTATTTATATTTTCACCTATTACAAGTGGTATACCAATTAAATGTAAACTCTCAAAGAATATATCATTTGGTTTTTGTTTAGAAGTAAAAATATCCATTTCTAGTTTTATTTTTAATATAAAAAATCAATTTTTATTAAGTTTAAGGTTAATAGTGCCTGTTTGACATTCTTTATTATTATATTCAATTGTACAATATATATTTGGGTAATCATCATAATGAATTTCTTTTAGAACACAATCATGTATATTTTTATATACAAGTTTCATATTTTTATTTATTTTTTTATAATTAATATAATAAATAGGATATTTTTCTTCAAATAATTCACTACTCATTGTTAATTCTTGTTTTAGGAAATAATTTGGTAATGGACACATAAATGTATCACATTGTATATTTTTAGAAATAAGAGTAATATAAAAAGAATCAATTAAATGTTGATCTAAAAATGATTTATAGATTTTAGATCCACCAATAACCCATAAATTATCATAATTATTTTTAGAAAAAGTAAGTAATTCAGAGATTGAATGGAATGTTTTAACTAAACAAAAATCTTTAATATAAGAGAAACTTTGTGTGGTGCTCAATATAAAATTATGTCTTTTTGGTAGAAATCCGACACTATTCCAAGTATTTTTACCCATAATAACAGCATTTTTACCATTCCCGATTGTAAGATTTTTAAATCGTTTCATATCATCTTTACATTTCCAAGGGAGTTTATTATTTAAGCCAATACCTTTATTTGCACTTATAGCAACAATAGCATTAATGTTCATATTTATTTATATTAAGAAATAATAAAATAAATAATAATTAAATATAAAAATTGATTTATTAACAATATATGTTTATTGTAAACAAAATTGAAGAAAAAACAAATAATTTCTTCATATTTATCAAAAAAAGATATAATATTAATTTAAAAACCACTCATATGGTAATCAATACAATATTCAAAATAAGAATTTAAGAAGTCATTTATAATATTAAAATTTTCTATAATTATGTTCATCATCTATATATATTATAATAAATATTTTTTTAAATCCATTATTCTATTTTCAGCCTCTTTATGAAGTGTTAATGCTTTAGATTTTGAATATTCATGTACGAATAAATCCATATCAATATATTTAAACATTCTACTATCAAATAAATTTTGTGCTTCTTGAAAACAGTTATCATATTTTAAATCACGTTTATACATTCCGTAAATCATACATCTTTCAAAATCATAAGAAGCTAATAAATCACCTTCTCTTACAACATGATAAATAAATAAATCATTTGGGTTTTGAAAAATATCTGGGTAGCCATTTTTTTTTACTTTAGAATAAGACATGTTCATAATAATTTTTTTCGATATATCAATGTCATGTGTATTCATTTGAGGCTCTAAAAAATCATGAATATAATTCCAACCTATTTCTTCATCAATATATTTATTATCACACATATCGTGTAAAATAGAACATGTATTCATAATATTTTTACAACGAATAAATTCATTATCATTAAAAATATAATTGTTTTGTTCATGTTCAAATATAGAATGAGAGTTAAAAAATACATCCATACTATGTTTAAGTGCGTGAGATTCATCGATATTTAATTTACTACATTTTTTAATTACAAAGTCAAATAA
>JACKZZ010018064.1_pt1 | contig 16289 bp, 22 predicted proteins | sample 8027871 | NCBI WGS metagenome assembly JACKZZ01 (sample SAMN15724774, study PRJNA655200) | protist metagenome | isolation source: fluorescence activated cell sorting (FACS) single amplified genomes of... | place: USA: West Boothbay Harbor, Gulf of Maine | collected 2000-07-19
CGCCATCATTTAGTTGGGTGTCGTCAGAAGCAGAGGCTACTGCTAAGTCTAGCCAACCTGACTCCATAGAGTTGGTAGTGGTTGGAAGTTTTACAAAAACGTGAATGTTTGTAGAAGATAGAGAAGTGGAGGCAGGAACTATTCTTGTGTTAGAATCACCAGCAAAGGTTAGGCGAAAGTTTGTTTCGGAAGATGCGCCTGTGTTTGTAAAGGCGCGATAGAAGTTTCTGTCTCCTGTTAAGGACGAGTAGTCAACGTTGCTTAGGGGACCATTCGAGACAGATGTGAAGTCGCCGGAATAAGGCAAATCAGCATTTGTGGGATAATAAAGTCTTTCATTAAAATAGCATAATCCGTTCAAAGAGTCGAGCGACGCGCTTGAATCCCAATCGTTTGCTGAATTTGTTACGTCACTTTGGGCTGGATAGTTTCCAGAAAGAATTCTATGATGCTCCCTCCTGAATGTCTCACTTGTTGAAGTAGAGTTGTTGGAAAGGTTATAGAGCAAAATCCCACTTTGGCTTGCTGGCTGAGCAGCAGATAAATCAGATTTAATGGGGTGTGGGACATTAACAGCGACCGCTATGTTTGAGTTTAAAATCTTAGTAACATTAATAGTGGCGGAAGCAGTTAGTTGTAATTGTTTTGTTTCATCTTCTCCATTACCGTAGTCAATAGCAGGGAAAGCCTGAGAAGGAGCAGAGACCCTGGTAACGGAATAGGAAATGTTATTAGTGCTGTAGATGTCTCTGTAGGCATTATCAACATCAACATTGTAGATGGCGCTTCCGCCTGTGTGGTATTTTACGCCAGATAGACGCAAATCTCCCGTCATTGATAGGGAGTGCATTGTTCCATTAGCAGCAGTAAGAGCGTTAGGATCAGAATCGTTGATCCACTCAATCCAGTTTGTTACTGTCTCGTTGCTTCCTATTCTATGGATTACTCTCGCATAGTTCCAGCCATCTCTTTGGCTGTCGGGATCGATTGAGTAGCGACCAGTTCTGTGCTGAAAGATGTCTAACTCTGTTCCATCGGTAAACACAGCAGAGCCTGTTTGAGAGAAGCTGACGAAGCCAGAATTATTTGCATCCAGATCGGATCCAGTTCCAGACCCAGGGACTCCAGTTCCGACAGATGAATCAGTCAAATCAATCGCGTGAACTTCAGAACCATTGATCTCCAAAATAAGAGTGCCCTGGTTTGCATCTCCAAACGAATCTGCTGGATAATTTGTGCCGTCTGCCACTACATCGTCATTTAAGTTTCCTGCAATAGTAGCAGAGCCGTTGAAGATTCCGCGACGTAAGTTGTTACCACTTGTAGATGTTGAATAAGAGCCGTTAATGTCTACGGCTGTGAATCCAGCACTTGTGTTACTATTTGAATAATTGGCTATTCCTTGGGATGCACCGAAAGATAATTTGGCTGTCGCTCCGTAATTGCTACTACCGATGTCGTCCAAAGTGGGAGACGGCGATGGTGCGAGCGCTTTTAAAATTTCATTAAAACGATCAATTGGGGTGCCGATTGGAGTTGAAGTAGTAAAGTCTACAAATAGTCCGTCTGCATAGCTTCCATCTTCTGCTGGACCGATAGTTCCACCAGAGCCACCCGCAGAAGAAGTAAGGATAACATTGTTGCTGGCGTCGAGAGCCAAAAATGAGGCAGTAGTAGCAGTTCCTGTTTCTAATGCTGTAAGCTGTAAGGCTGATGCAGTTACTGGCGCATTTACATAAAGACGAGAACCATTGAATCTTAAGTTTGGCTCTCCGACCAAGCTTTGGGCTTGGTTTCCGAGCGTAACAACATAGTCGTTGATGTCGTTGGCTACAACGCGGGCGACATTGGTGACGTTGGTTCCATCACCATAGAAGTCGCCCATAACGATGTTGGCATCAGGTCCGTTGTCTTTTACGATAATTGTTTCGTTCGCTACAACTGTTCCTGATAGAGTGTTATAAGCCATCTAATCACTCCTTTTATTTAGAACACGAACCAATTTGAGCCATTGGAGTAAAGTGAGATGGAAGGGTTAGAGCCCGAAACTTCATAGAATGCTGCTCCATCGATTGTCTCCCCACTGGAAGCGGAAATAGTGATAGGTCCAGTTCGAGTGGCTGCCTCGTCCTTTACTAGCAGAATGCCGCCTGCGCCTGCGACCGAGGCTGAATGGACTCTGAATTCTAATGCGGTGGTTCCGCCGATTCCAATAATGTAATTAGAATTCGATGATGTTATACCAGATGTTGTAACAGATTGGTAAGCCACCCTAAAACCTGTCGTAACCGACTGGCTTGTGTAGGGGTCTACCCTGAAAACGGGGGCACTAGCAGAGGCTCCAACAAACAAGGAGCCAGTTATTTGGTGAGTGTCGTCAGTTGTATTACCAAAGATGGTAGAACCAGAGATAATCTCGGTCTGATCAACAACAAAGAAACTTGCGGTAACAGCACCGTTGATCTCGATGTCTCCATCTAGTGTAACCTTATTGTTGTCTACATCGTAAATAAATGTAGACGACGCTGTTACAGCAGAGCCAGAAACATACCTGATGCCCATCTCGGCACCAAGATTAGAGTCATTGCAGTTGACGTATGCCCATCCAAACTGAGCCATCTATCAGCCCACCCCAGCAGAGCCTGACCAACTTGTGCCGTCAGCGGTTGTGGTGCGAGAAGCAGGAATGGAGGTCAAGCCAGCAACAACATCAAAATCAGCAGAGCCAGTAAACCACATTTCAGAAACTTTTAGTTCAAGAACGGGGCTATAACCAGATGCCTTTCCTGAAGATTCTGCTTCATGGATTTTAAAATGGTTTCCGCCGGACAAACCGGCTTGCGAAAATGAAGCAGTTAGTTCATTTGAGCCATCATGGTTTGTGATTTGAACCCAACGAGTTACATAGGGAAACTGAATTCTAACAGCAGTTCCTGTAGTGCCATCAATAGAGCCGCTAGCAAATGGTTGTCCCGAAACCTGATAGGCAGGCACATGGTTTAGTCCTACATTCGCTTGGTAGGACTTGATAAAGTTAGACATAAGAAACCTCCGTTTTTACATAGTCGTAAGTAAATAGTCTTATCTATTTCTTTCGCGGCTTGCTTCTTTAGCCTTTTGCTTAACGATGTCTCGCTTCTGTCTACGAATAGCAGCCTGCTTCGCGTGGCGCTTTTCGTCAGAAGGTTTCTTGAAGTATCTTCTGTCTCTTACTTGTTCAAGAATTTTTGCTTTCTTGCACTTCTTGATAAACTTGCGAATCATCTTTTCGTGATTACCGCGACACTCTCTTGCCTTTACGACAACGTTTGAACCTCTTCTTTTGCTCATTTTAAATCCTATTTAATGGCTTGCCAGACTTTACTTGCATTCCCCAGGAGTGAAGAGATGTCTACGCCTGCATCGCTTGGATCGTCGCCGAGGACACTTGGTTTGTGTGCCTGACCGGGAGTCCCTGATTGTCTCATAGGCTCTGTGCCTTCAAACAGATCAACTCCGTTGTAGGCATCATTGCCAATTGAGTCCAGTAGCTTTCTGCGATGCTCTTGTAGTTTCTTATTCGTCTCTCGGGACTTACGCTGCATTTGTAAGTCTTCATTAAATAGGTTGTCGTTAGGAATGTTAGTTCTTTTTCCTAAACCCATTTTGGTGTTAGGTTCTCTTGTCTCGACAATTGGTTGTTTAGCTAAGCCGGCAGTAACTTGAGACACTACCTCTGTAAGAAGACCTTCTTCTATGAGGACTTCTTGGATGCACTCTTTTACGACTGGTTTGATTAGTTTCTTGAGTTGTGCTTTGTTCATAGAACCCTCACATCGATACCAGCAATTTTTTGCCATCGCTCAAGAATAGAATCTTTAGGTTGATAAACTTCTTCCATAGTGTAGGTGTTTTTCAGCCCAAATTCTGCTTTGAGTAAACTATGAATTTCGTTCTTTAACTTGGTAACCGTCCTCACAAACTTTCTATATTCTTCTTTATCACCCTTGTTGGGTTTTGGAATTTTATCCAATCCGAGAATTTCTGCCGCAAATTTAGAAATACTTGTTGAGGGGCTATCTGCGTAGTTCTTTCCTGATAGTGTGGCAATTCTTCTTTCTTCGGATATTGTTTGAATTTTAACTCTGTTGCCAAATAAATTGGTTCCTGCTTGTTTGAAAATGTTCATAACCTTCTGGCGCACAAAGGAAAGTTCTCTGAACTTTTCCTTATCTGTTCTTTGGGATGGCTTTTCTTTGACGCCCATGATCTTCATAGCGATACCTTCAATTGTATCATCTCGGCTAACACCAATTTGATTGTTTGAGTATTTTGTATCTTTTTCTGGGGCATCATCTGGATCATCTTGGTTTGCATCTGGATCAGTAGGCGACTCTGGTTCTGGTGCTGGGGTAACATCAACTTGTGGATCAATCGCCTGTTGGGGCTCAGGAACATCAAATGGCTGTAGTTCCTTGGAAAGATCTGAGAGAAGCTGAGCGCGAGAGGACTTTTTGCCTTTCATTCTGATTAGTTTGACTGCTGCGCCTGCGGCTACAAGTCCGATTCCGAGTGTGCTTGCAAGAGTGCTTGCTGCTGCTAATTGTCCGGCTGCCACAGTAGCAGCACCTCCAGCACCAGCACCAACTGCTTTTTTAGTTATCTCTTTAGTAACTTCTGCTACGGCTTCGGTGCCTTTATCTAGCCAAAGCTCTTTGTTTGTTGCTGGGAACATTTCGCCAATTGTTTTAGCGCCACCAGCAACAGCCTGGGAATAGGCTTGTGGATCTACACCCATTTCAAAAAGCTGTTTTGGGTTTTTTGGATCAATTCCCATTTGCTGCATTGTCTTGAATAGCTGCTGTGGGGTTGCGTTGGGTCCGAATGTGTTTGGATCGGCGTTTGCGATTCTACCAAACATTTGTGTAAAGCCCTCACCGGATTGAGGAGATAATACAGTTTTAATTTTTTCTACGCCCCTCATTACTCGCTTTACGTCCTTGATTCCTCTAAGTTGCTTTAAGGCATCAAGCGCCCAGCCAGTTTTAGCTAGCAAGCCAGCAAGGACGCCGGCTGCTCCAGAAAGGGCAAGAATAGCGGGAAGCTTATTGCTTGCAAGACCGGCAAGTGCTGTGGAATCAACGGCATCGCCCTGTGCGCCGCGCTTGGTGAACTTACCTTTAGGGGTGCCTGGATCTTCTGGAGCACCGCCCCCGCCTGCTGTGTCGGTTCTATTTGGTGTTCTTCTGGTTGGGGCGGCAGTAGAAGCCACTTTACCCACAGCCTCTTCTAATTCTTCTTCTGGATCTTGCCCTTCATTAAAGTGCTTGTAGGTGTCAGAGAGTTCGTAATCAAGAAGAAAAGAGACATACTCTCTCAAGGCGTCCACAACAGCATTAGCAGAAACGGCATCGATGCCCTTTCCAACAACAGCATCAAGCGAATCATAAACTGCTCCAATATCTAACAGAGCATTCATAAACTCTTCTTTGCTTTCCATATTTGGAAATTCAGGATAATCAGCTTCTATTCTTTTTCTAAAGTTGCCGAAACCTTTTTTAGTTGCATTTGCAATTGCTGCCTCTAGTTTATCTGCTGCGGCTTTGGTTCTCTTTGTTCTGCCAAAAATCTTGCCGCCCTTTTCTAAATTTGGTAGTTTAGCCATATAAGATTTAATCTTAGACCAGACACCTTCTTCAATAACAGACGAATCAAAATCTTCGCCTCGCTCAAGCTTCATGTACTCTTCGGCTACTAGAGAATACCAGTCATTTCTTTCTGAAACAAGTCTCTTGTGTTCGACCATAATGTCTTTGTTTAATTTCATAACCAATAATTCTTCTTTGAGAATTTGCTCTAGTAACAATTTATTCATTTTTTAATACCTCGTTGAGTAATCTGTTAATGCGATCTGCTTTAGTAAATACTTTATTGTTGAACTCTTTTGCTTCTCGCATCATAAAAGCATTTGGAGTTGAAGGCTCCGACACGAAGTCAAAGCAGATAAGCTGGAAGTCTTCTTGGACTATAACCTTGCCTGCGCCTTCTGAGACTGATCCCATCCCGCGAGAAGAGATACCGAGTTTGACGCCATCTTCTACAAGGGCGCGCAGGGTCTTGCCTGCGTCGGTGTTGAGGACTTTGACTTTGCCCATAACGGCTTTGTCTTCCATCCAGATGTCTGTGACCATGTGCGAGGCGTTCTTTAAGTTGATGACTGAATCATCGGGGTGGTCTAGTTCGCCAAGTGCTCTTTTTTCTTTTACGAGCTTCTTGTAGTTCTCGACCTCTCGCATCAAAACCTTGTGCGGATAGACGCGACCATTGCCGTTCTGAACGTCTGCTTCTTGCAATTTGCCAGTCAGCATCATTCCGCCACCCTCAACAAAACGCTTCTCGTCTTCTGTTAGCAGATCTTTACAGACGCCGCCTTCGCATAGTTCGTAATATTCTCGTAGTAGTTTCATCCTATATAACCTTGCTCAATAGTGCTTGGGCGCTTAGTAATCTTTCTGCCAAGCCCCAACGCATACCTTTGTTGGCATTAGAGAGTCTGTGCATAGAGCCACCTCGTTGATCATCTTTAGTATCAAAAATGTCCAAGAGTGTTTCTCTATCAGGTATAGTGGCTAACGCTGTGCTTATTTGTTCTGGGGACACACCAACAATCTGCATCTCCTCTTCATTCATAGAAGCATCGTCGTAGGCAAGACGGCTTTTATCCGTCTGAGTTGCGCTCCACAAATCGTGGTTTGCTCTAGCTATCATAGTGTCTTTTGAGTTTCCGCCGGTCTGTGTTTCAACAAAGCGTAAGTACTCTTCAGGATCATAGGGGATACCAAGAGCTTCTTTCGCATTTGTGGCAGCGGAGAGCAATTGATCAAACAATTGCTCTGTCTCGGGGTGGTATTCACCCTCATTTATAAATTTTTTCCAATTTTCAATTAATAATTTCATTTTGTTTTCCTTGTGCGGGCGCTACCCGCGCGAGCTAAGAGCCTTTGCAACAGCGGCGGACTGGTTGTAGTCCCCATTTACTAATTAGGTAATTGTTCATCACTCTTCTCCAAAAAAGTTATCTTTCTCATAGTTGTGCTTTATCATGATTCCTTCATCTGAAAACACCATGTTTAGGACATAAGATGTTGCAGAGGAAAGACAACCAAATAGAAAAGCATTGACTATTGTAGCATCAAACGTAAATAGTTCGGTCCAAGGAGAAAGCAGGATCAAAAACCAACCGACATGGAAGCCCATGCACATGGGGCAGTGAAAAACCTTGCCGTAGCCCTTGTAGGACTCCTTGTGAGGTCTTAGTTTTTTTATTATGGGCATGTCGCTATAGACTAAAATTTGTGTTAGTCCGTAGGCTATTAGGACGAATAGTAGAAGTTCCATTATTTTTTCACCTGATTGCTGTTAAATTTATCTGCTAAGTATTTTTGAAGTCCATCGTTTACGTCTGGGATTGGGGCTAGATCATCCATGTCTTCCATGGCTTTCAAAAGATCATTGATAAAAGCGACCTCAATGGGATCATCAACAATCTTAGAAACGTCGTCATCAACGTTTAATTTGTCTAAGCCCGTCGCTGATTTAAAAGAATCTTCGGCACCATAGAGCTTTCCTACAATCTCTTTAGCATCTTTCGCGCCCTTCCAAAGAGAGAAGATGTTACTAACAACTGGTATCTGTTCTATTGCTGCTTCTGCTGCCTTCTTGCCTATCTCTTTCCCAGCCTCCATGGCTCTATGGGTTTTAATAAGCTTTCTTAGATCTCCGACTGTTTCAAGAGGAGCCTCTTGCAAAACAAATTTGTCCCAGCTTTCCATTATGACTTTCATATCTTTTGACATAAAGGGCTCCTAGATTGTATACATGTAAGACATAGCGTAGCCATTATTAGGTCCATAGCCAGGACGAATAGAGCCTTGCTCATCGCGCTGTGGGACTTCGCCGAGTTCTGTTGAATCAGTCTTGTCTGGGTCGGTGAATTCATCATCGACGCCAGAGACCACCGCTTCAACATTATCGTAGTAGGGCTTCTCTTCTTTGATGAATCTCTCAATGCTTACAAGCGCAAACTTGGCGGCATTTAATTTGCCGTCAGCAGCTTCTTGTAGTTGGGCTTCCATAGCGCCATAATAAGAGCCGCCCTGGATAGACTCGGGCAAAATAATGCCTTTACGAGCGAGGTGGGCGAATAGTCTGTTTTGTGCGCCATAGGTGAAGTCGGTCATAGTCTGCTTTGGAAAGGCAGTAATCTTCTTGTCTCTTCCAGAAAGCACGATGTCGAGGTCGCCGTGGTCGAAGATCATTAGATCTCCACTCAGGGACTTGCGAATGTCTAGTTCTAGCGTTACCGTGGGAGGTGGCGCTTTCGGCTTTATCGTAACCTTTATCGGTTCGGGGATTGGGACAATTCTAACTGTGATCGGCATCGTCGTGGATTTCCTTTACTAACTGCTGTGTTTTCATAATGGTCAGCAGGGTAGACTCATTTAGGCTTGTTTCTTTTGATAGAGTCTCAAGTCTTTCTCTCACAGCTTGCGTCTTCTTGAGCATCTCTGGATCATTGGCGATCTCTTCTACTTTTGTAGCCTCGGATAGTGACTGCTTTAGTCTGCCGAGTTCTCTGTTGAAATAGATTTTTGCTTCAAGATCATCCTGAGAGAATGATGAGATGTAATTGTTGAGAAGGTTTTTCTGTTCCTCTAGCAAAGAGCTTCCGTATTTTTCGTTGAACTTTTTGGTGAAAGTGGAGAAGGTAAGAGAATCAACAGGTTGTAGTTTTTGTTCTTCAAGCTTGCCGGTCATTCCTTCTACTATTCTTGTCTCAAGCATAACAGATTGCTTTGGAGAGTTTGTGTTAAACATCTTAGCAATTGTTGCTAGTGACTTGTAGTTCGGCACAAAGTTGTTGAATGTGTCTGGGCTCAAGTCTTTGTTGATGTCGTTTATGACTGCTGTTTGTTGCTTGAACAAACCATCTGCGTCGATGAGACGCTTAGCAGCCATCGCCGCTTCCATAATCTTTTTGCTTGTGGGCTCGTCAAGATCTTGGTTTTCGTAAAGAGAACGATAACACTCTAGGTCTTTCTTTAACAGAGAGTCTGTGGTGAAGTGCTTCCGCACGATAGAGACAACTTTTTCTTTTCTCTCGTTGTCTCCTTTTATGATGGCTACAGTAGCTTCGCGAGCAAGAGCCTCAAAAACAAAAGCCGTGTTGCGCTTCTTGTTATGTCTATTCTTCATTATTATTCTCCGTTGTCTTTGTTTCCAAGCTCTCGATGAGCATCTTTACAGAATGGTTGACCTCAAGAAGAGCCTGCTCTTCCTCTTGGTCTCGCAAGTAATTAGGGTCTTGCTCTTCATAAATGCCTCTAGCGAGAGATCTTAGTTCAGAGCCGCCAAGATTGTTGGTTCTGTAGGTGTTCATCTCGGGTGTTGGGACACTAGCATAATTACGGGTTCTAGCACCTTGGGGTCTCTTATCGGTTGCTACTTTTTGGTAAGCTTTACCTTTAGAGCCCTTGGTTACATATTTCTTGCCTGCTCTCGCACGCTTACCCAGAGACTTGGCTAGGCGCGGAGAGTTACGAGAGCCAGGAGGTGCTGCTAGGAGTGCGCTTTCATCACCGCCACCTTCATCACCGCCACCCTCGTCTCCACCAAGGTCTAGATCACCGCCGCCTTCATCGCCGCCGAGATCTAAGCCGCCCTCATCACCACCACCGCCAAGGTCGAGTCCACCACCACCAGCTTCTCCACCACCACCTGCGGCGGCTTCGGCAACACCCTCAAGTGCTGTGTCGTGCTTGCGATCGTAGAACATCTCTCGCTGGTTGCGTAGGAACTCTTCGTGAGACATTCCAAAAATGTTATCGGCAACCCAGCGACGAGAGAAATAACCTTCTGTTGCTGATGCTGCGATGTCGAACTTGGTCTTCCAATGCTCTAGCTCTTGTAGCTCCGCAATCTTGCTTGGGTTGTTAAGAGCGAGCTTGAAGTTTAAGAGATCTTCTCCTCTGTAGCCGAGAGTGTAGAGGTGGATGATGCCGACCTTCTCTAACTCGTGAATCATAGAGCGCTGTAGGCGCTGGATGGTGCGAGCAAAACGAATGTCTTTCGTGGCTAGTGTTGTTTTATCTTCTTGTGCGCCCTCGCCCATAGTGAGGTAAGCCTGTGGGATCTTGATTCCAGAGAACATTTTGTCGCGGAGATATTTCACATCATCAATTGCTGTGGTGTTTTGACCGCCTCCGAGATTCTGGATGTCGGTTACAGAACCAGCACGAACTGGAATGTAGTAATCTTCTTCGATAGACATTGGGTTATAGCGAAGATCGACGCGCCCTGTGTCTTTGTTTACGATAGAGTGTCTCTTTAATTGAGACACGATCTTTTGCATAAACTGCTCAACTTCTTGCGGAGGAACAGCACCGACATCGATCTTGAAAACCTTGCGCTCAGAAGAACGAACAATGCGGTAAGCCATCATCGCATCTTCCATAAGAGTAAGCTGACGCCAAATGCGGCGGACGGGCTCTAGAACGGAAGTTCCGTAGGGAGCATACTTATCATTTCCAAGGATGCGGAAGTGAGCAACCTGCCAATTCTCAAAAGTCATCCCAGCAGAGTTCCACTGGTATTGAACATAGTTTGGGTTTGTGGCGTCTAGTCCCTCTAGTCTCTCGACCTCTTGTAGAGGAATAGCAATTGTTGACTGGATTCCTTCGTTGTCGTCAATGTCGAGATACAAGATAAAGTCACCATACTTACACATCGTTCGGCACCAACCAAAAAGGTTGTGCTCGATGTTCATAATCTTATGGTATAAGATGTTTAGGACTGCTTTGATCTCGTCGTTGCGGCACTTGATGTTTAGCATCGGAGACAAGGCAGAGAATGTGGTCATCTCATCGGCGTAGATGTCAAGAGCAGAAGCTAGTTCTGGCATGTATTCCATCTGATCAAAATCGATGTAACGCTCTGAGCGCCTCTGGTTTGCGATAGCGTTCGCTGCAATCGTATCTAGAGGGTTGTAGGACTGCTTCTTGAATTGCTGTCCTGATGCGGTCTTGAATCTAGTAGAGTATTTGTCGAGATGCTGTCTGCGAATCTTGCGACCAGATTCCGATCTGTAACTAACAATAGGTCCAGAGAACAGGCGAGTAAGAGACTTAAATAATTGAGAGTCTCTGTTAGCTGGGTTCTTGCCTTGTTTTGGGTTTTTAGGTGCCATTTAATTTCTCACTTTATTATCCACATATGCTGGGAATATAGATTTTGTGCTTCGCTCATTTTACTAACTGTGTCGTCGCCTGTGTAGCCTATTTGTCCTCTTATCTGTGTGTTTAATACGGTTCGAGAGGTCATTATGGAATCGACAAAGGCTTTCTGGTAATTAAGGTCTCTTGAGTTTGATTGAATTGCTGTGTCTCTGACCCAACAACAAATCGCAAGAGCCATAACCAAGTCGTCGTTATATCCTCGCATCGCTTGTGGCTTCCCGTTATTCCAAATGAATGTTCTAAATTCATTCGTCAAACGTGAAGAATACGTTTTAATTAGTTTGTTTCTTATAAACTCTTCCAACTTGGCTACAATCAGGGGTCTGGTCTTGCTTGTTGTAGAGAAGCCAGCGATAGTTCCAGTCTGATGCTCGCCGAGGTGTTGGTCAATGTATTGGTGTGTAGACTTAACAGACCAGTAGAGATTAGGATAATCATACTCGATAAGTTTGTCTATTACTGTGTAGCCAATAGAATTGTTTTCCACGACCATCATTGCGTTTCCAAATTCTCGACCGACTTGATTGAGCATGTTGGCGTAAAGATCAGGGGTGGGTTTACCCTGGTATTCTCCGATGATCTCCATCGTTTCCAATTTCAGAATGTGGAATGTAGAACTATCAGCGCCGTCGCCTCTTGCAACATCAGCAGCAATAAGATAATTGCAGCTTGGATCGTGTTCTTCCCAGATCCAAAAGTTTCTATCAAAGCCAGTCCTATGCTTTGGTTCTTTGACCAAAGACATCATCCATTCGATCCCAGTAGGATCAATAACAGTCTCACCAGAGGTGTTGAAGTTACATTCCAACTCCTGGGCGATCTGTCTTTTGGACATGTTCTTGGTTTCTTTCTTGAACCACTCTTCATCCCTCTCGGGGTGAACATCCCACATAAGGGTTGTGAGGTTGAAATTGTTGTCGTTATTCTCAGCACTTACGCAGGTTTTGTGGAACCAGTTACCAACACCATTTGGTGTGGAGATGGCGATGCAGCGACCACCAGTAGATAGTGTTGGATAGAGACCAGTCCATAGATCATCTAGCCCCTCGATGTGTGCTGCCTCATCAAGCACGAGTAGAGATAGTGCTTCGGAACGACCAGCATCACCAGAGGTAGAGGCAGCCTTGATGGAAGAACCATTAGACAACTCAAAAGACGTGCGGTTGTCTGTCGTAATGCTTGCGATCCTGATCCAGTCAGGAAGGTTCTTCATAATGTTCTTGACTTTGCGAACCAAGTTACCTGCGGTTTCAAACTTGGTAGCCATAACAAGGATGGCTTTGTCGCGATGAAACAGCATCATCCAAACAATGTAGCCAGCCGTAATCGTTGAGATGCCTAGCTGACGACCCTTGTTGATGATGTTGAATCGATAGTCATTGAAGTCGTTTAGCAGGACATCCTGATAATCATAAGTCTTAAACAACATAAGCCCGTGCATCGGGTGAGAGATGCGGGCATAGTTTTTAAGGAAGTAGGATGGGTCTTTACCGCACTTAACGACTTCTTTGAGAATTTGTTTTTTTGTTAGTCTCGGCATTCATCTTTCTTTAGTCTTTCTTGCCGGAGTTCTTTGGTCTCTTGTCGTTCGGGGGACGTTTGCCTAGACCGCCTTGCTTCATAAAGGCTTCCCAGCCAGCAGCAAGTTTGTCTTCGGTGGCTTCACCAACAACGGAGACCTCTTCCATTCCGCCAACTTTGTATTCCATAACGGCTGTAACCCAGGAGCGCACTCTTGAGGAGTTCTCAACACGGATGTCGATCTCACCTTCTTTGGTGAGCTTGACTGTAGAGCCAGTAATCTTGCGGGCTTCTTTCTTGAGGAACTTGACGATCTCGTTCATCTGTGCTTCGACATCAGACTCAAAACCGTTGGCGTAAACTTCTTTTAGAGTAACCTCAGACATGTAAGATAGTCTCATCATGTTGCCGTGAAACTTGACATTGAAGCCATCCATTACTCGCTTATCAATAAGGGGGTTGCCCTCTTCTCTCTTTAGACCTGCCTTGATGGGCTCACCATCTTCGGTCATTGCGCCGTCGTAGGCGTTTGCTGCGGCTTGTGATAAGCCCTGGACGATTTCGTAAACTGTAGCCATTATAATGTTCCTTTGATTGTTTGCCTATAAATAGTAGCAAACTTTCTCTAAATAGTGTTCAAAAACACTTATTCCTTCTCGGCGCTATTAACGCCTGATGTTACCTGCTTCTTTAGCATATTGAAGATTCTCTCTAAAGCAGATCGCTTGGTCTGTAATTCTACGCCCGGCATCTCGGCGAGGTCGAGGAGAAACTGATCTATCTGTTGGATAATGCCACGCTCCATATTTGAGAGTTCAGGGTTTGCCTCAAGCCTATCTTCTTTTCCTGCTTTACCAAAAGCAGAGCCACCCATAGATTTTGTTTTTAATTTTACTTTTTCATCATCTTGTTCTTTTAGAACTTCTCTGATTAGCTCTCTTAGATCTTCAGCTTTCATTTGGTCGCCATCCTTGTTGCCATCTTACTTCTCTACCTTCTACCCACTTGATGTAGCACTTGTAACAGCATTCAAACTTTACAAGAGATACATCATCACGGGCAGAGTGCGAAAATGCTCCACAAACAGGACAACCTGTCTTGGATTCTCTATTAAGTAGTTTTCTTGAGACCTTTATCCCATTTAGTTCTACTTTATCATTGGCTTCGTCGTTTTTCTTTTGTTTCTTGTAGAGTTCTCGCATCTGCTCTAGATAGACTTTTTCCTTGGTCTCGTCCCAATCAGCTTTAGGATTCTGGATGGTCTCGTCGCCATACTTCTTGGCTATGGCTTGTTCTACCTTGACTATGTAATCTTGGTCTTTACTCATTTAATTGCCTTTTGTTGAGTCTTGTGTAAAAAAGTTTGGATTCTCTGTTCCGTAAGTTGGGTTACCATTTATTCTTATGTCGTTGGAATCAAAGTGTTTTATTTCGCCTGTTTGGTAAATCTGGATAATCCAACAAGTATTCCAATCGTGCCCATAGTCAACAAGAAAATGAGCCCACCCTTCTCCTAGCGGAGTAGATACGCTCATCGGTGGTTGTATTCTATGGATTATTGACATTTAGAGTTTGCTGAATACCATAATAAGTAGCACCGCCTAGAGCAATACCACCAGCAAACCACGCCCATTTGTAGGCTGGAGATTGTTTCTTGATGATCTTTTGGAGTTCTGCGATTTCGGTGTCTTTCTCTATTACCATAGTGTTGTGCTTTTTATTGAGAGAGTTGTATCTTATCACCTCTTTTTCTAATTCAAAAGTAAAATCGCTTTCTTTTTTCTCAAGTGTTCTCGTCCATTCGATCTCGCACTCTTCTTTCGCGCGCTGTGGCGCTGTAAGAACCTCGGACAAAGCCTCGGGGTTAAAGACAACTCCCTCTATGGGAGACGGGGCACCTTCATCAACAATAGAGAACTCTGGGCTTGCGCCAGCAGTCGAGATCATAAATAATAAACTAAGGAACATAAGTGAATCCGTAGATGTCTTCTATCTGAACTATGAGGGCTTCTTTGTCTTCCCTGTAATTTCTTATGACGCGCTCTTTCTTTTTATCAATCTCGTTTGATAAATCAATCAAGGCATCTTGATAGCGCATTTCAAGCTTCTCGTTTCTTATTCTGTATTCTTCAAGAGCTTTATCACGCTGCTCTAACTCTTCGGCGTGGATGCCCTGTAGTTCTTCTATCTGTGTCTTTAGTGATTGCTGCGAGACTTCATGTGCTTTGATAATGTTGAGCACGTCATAGCGGCTTTTACCAAACACAACAAGAAGGAGCAGGACAAGCCCGATCTCCTTCCAGTGTTTTAGACAGAAAGCTAAAATCTTTTCTTTCAAATTAATCAATACACGACATAAGCATAAACAGGCTTTGTTTTATTAGATACTGATTTTATGAAAACTAAATTCATAGGCTCAGCACCTTGTTTCATCGTATGATAATCAAAATCTCCAGAAGTAGCCTGACTTAAAATTAGAAAATCTTCATCTGATGCTTGATTTTTCCAGTTTGAGTCTTGTCCATCAAAAACATTTGAATCTTGGTATCCATTACTCGAAAGCCAAGCACGTACAGCAGCAATGTCTTCTTCTGTTGAAGGCTCTCTTGAACGATCTTCCCAATCGCGTGACATCAACTTTATCGAGCCTGGAGACCTAACTCTGCCAATCAATTCTTTCCATTCTGCTCGTTCAAGAGACCTGCCTTTATTCTCATTAACAAAGTTGTTCCAGTTTTCTAATATAAGCTTCATTTTATTGTATTCCTTTTAGTTTAACAATAGCGTCAATCACAGATTGACCACCGAGATACAGACCAGAGATAATAACCCAGTCTGCCGATTCTAGTCCGCCAAAAGCCATAAGACCTGTAGCAGTAAGCCACACAAGCAGTTTGCGGGAAGTTAGTTTTTGAATGCCTCTGTCGAGTAATGCTTGCTTCTGCTCTTTGCTCATCATTTAGCACCCATTTCTTTTAGCTTCTCGTAGATAAGTCCAATAAGAACTGGTAGAGACATAGCGCCAAGTAGCGGTGCCATCTTCTGGACAGCATCAGCAACAACCTGCATAGATTCAGCGTCCATGCCTTCTTGCATTATACCATCATCTGCCGCAATCATTCTCTCAAGTGTTGATTGATCGGGGAAACGCAAGCCAGCGTTATGCAAAATCTCCATTCCCATAGCGGCTGCTTTTCTTGGGTCTCTGCTAGCTTGTGATGTTACGAGATAGTTGGAGAGCATAGAGATGGCATCATCCATTTCAACTGTAATCATGTCGTCTATTTCTTTACCGACCTGATCCATAGCACCGCCGTGCTCCATTCCTGATGGAATGGCATCGTCGTCCGTGGGGTCGTCCATCATCGTGAGACCACGCATCTCATCCATAATCTCTTCTTTGATTAGAGCGAGTAGCTCTGATTTTTTGATTTTCATTTTTTATCCTTTGCGATCTTTGTCGCCGTTGCGTACATTACGCTTTCGGCGTCATCG
>JACKZZ010020854.1_pt1 | contig 16276 bp, 9 predicted proteins | sample 8027871 | NCBI WGS metagenome assembly JACKZZ01 (sample SAMN15724774, study PRJNA655200) | protist metagenome | isolation source: fluorescence activated cell sorting (FACS) single amplified genomes of... | place: USA: West Boothbay Harbor, Gulf of Maine | collected 2000-07-19
GCAAAGGGAATATGGTGAAGAAGAGGAACCAACATTAAATGAATTGAGAAAAATATCAGCGAAATTAGAAGATACCTATTTAAATAAAAATGCAACTAAACATTACATGAGAGAACCGCCTAGTAATAAAGGCCGGAAAAATGTTAGTAGTGGTAGGGCAAAATTAGCATCATTGGCATTAAAAAAAAAAAGTAATGCCATTTTTGCTAATAACAATGATCCTTACAAAAAGATCTCACAACATGATGAAGATAGTGATTACAAGCCAACAAAGCGGGGCAGTAAATCAAGCCGCTTGAGAAAGCGTTTACAAGCTGCCAAGGAAGAAGATCAAGATGCAAAATATTTTATATAACTGAGACGAACTAACTTGCAAATATATATTTTTATCTTATACTGCACTACTCATTGATTTAAATAGAATTTTATACCTTCTTTGTAGTAAATTAACATCAAATACCTTAATTAAACAACTCACGTTGCCAATTATAGGTATTGTTAAATTTTCTTTTCATAACATATTGCATGGAATACTTTTATTTTATTGCTCATTGTCTGTATAAGGTATACATTGTAAATTCACAGTCACACCATCCTTAAATAATATAGATTGCTGGAGAAGAATGATACACCACAAAATTAAAAAAATAATTAGTATAAAAAATAGTAGACTAAATATAGTAAAACCAACCACCACATCATATAGCTGCAAGATACCACCAGTGGTAGACGTCACAGATATACCAGTGCAGTAATGTAGCACACTAGTGCAAGTGGTTCTTTACTGGGCACCTCTACTAACCAAAACATTGTCTTGTTTTGTCACTCCTTGGTGTAGTTGTACTTAATATTGGTATTCTGTAAGAGACCACATCCAAGCTGGTTCCGTAGACACAAGTTGTCATGGAGGCTTATATCCCAAATGTAACATCTGTGTTTCTTGTATTCGTGTTACTTCTGGTTCTTTGGATTATATACAAAAAAATGTTTCCAGATGCGGAAACAAAAGAGAAATTTATATTAAATGCCAAAATCCAGTATTTATGTGATAGTATTTTAAATGGGGATCCATCTGATTGGGATGATTTTGAAGATCATCCATCTATTCGCGAAAAAGCCATTGTAAATATGGCAGTAAAAAATGGAAATACATTTACAATGCACTGTCGTGGATATGTCGCCGATGCACTTGGTGCCAATAAAATAATAGCCACCTGTGAACCGACTCTCGTAAAGGAGCTATTTTTAAATAAAATACATACAATAAAACGTCCAGAGCGATATCGCTTAGCTCAATTTTTGCCTGGTTTAGATGGTGTTTTATTTCAAGATGGGGAACGGTGGAAGAATCACTCACGAGCTTTAATTCCAGTTTTTCATGCTAGCAATTTTAACCAATATTCCTCTTTCATGAACGAAGCAGCTGTTGTTCATGTTACACATAAAAGTTGGCCAAAAGATGTTCAAAAAGATTTATTGAAAAGTATACGAAATTTAGCAACAACAATTGTACTTGCAGCTGGTTATGGGGTAGATCCATTGAGCGAGGAAGGACAAAAGTTGCGTTTTGCAATAAATTCATATGATGAAAAGTCAAGGTTTCGCTGGGCAGGAAAGAATCCATTCAAATTATTATTTGCATTAGGATGGGTATGGTGGGATGCACAGAGGATAAAGAAAGCAGTAGCTTTTATTGTAAACAATAGGGAGGCTAAAGTTACCAATAACAAGATTAAATCAACAGAAAAGATCGAGGATGCAGGTAAACCATGGCTTAGCAATAAAACATTAAATTGGATTGATCGTATGATTGAATTTAAATTTTCTATCACAGACATTTTCAATGAAGTGAATCATTTGCACGCGGCACATAAAGCAATTGCCATAATTATGACATTTGCATTGTATGAATTAGGACTTGATAAAAACAAAAGGTGGCAAGATAAAATACGCGAAGAGCTGAAATCAAACTTTGGCACTAAATCTGCGTATCCAAATAAAGAGTCGATAAAAAATTTACCAGTAACAATGGCTGTATGGAAAGAAACGTTGCGTATGCATCCAATATCACTTGGTGTATTACGGGAAACAGGCAAAGATATAGAAACTACTGTGGGGGACGACGAGGATGTCAAGAAGATTATATTGCCAAAAGGCACGCCCATACAAATTTTGTTACAAGCATTGCACTTTCATCCAAAATATTGGAATAAACCGGAAGAATTTAACCCAGGTCGGTGGATAGATGCTAATGACACATCACAACGAAGTACAGCTTCGGATTTGAAATTTAAACATGTATTTGTTCCATTTTTAGATGGCCAAAGACAATGCCAAGGTCGATTTTTAGCTGAACTGGAATTTATCATTGTATTGAATGCTATATTATTAAATTATGAAGTCAAAGTGCCGTCGACATACACATTCATGTTAAAGCCAGATTTTTATCCAGAGATGATACAAGAAATTCCTTTAATTGTGAAGAAATTGTAATAAAAAAAGCTAGTATTATGTGTGTATGTTTTACGTTTACATTGTATTTTAAAATAATTTTATATACTCGTATATATATAATAATTTTGTACGCGTATTTTAATTTTTTATTTTTATTCAAATGATTAATCTTACTCTCCAGAAAGAATACAATAACTGAGTTTCTATAATATCGATTTCACTGGAAGTGTTAGTACATCCTAATAAAGAAATATAATTAATAATTATTGTAAAATATTAATAATTTATAATACACCTCGGTATATTATTTTAAAAATTTTAAGAAAGATTTCTTTCTTTTTTGAAGAATGAATTTTATACGCGACTAGTACTAGTACTATTGTGTATAAAAAATTGAATACAAAATATAAAGTTAAAATCCATGCACCACCAATTGATCTTTTGTTATGATTTCTTGATCAACTAAAAATTCTTGTACAACCGAGCGATGGTCTCCTTGCAATTGTATAATATCACCGTATTCCTTGTCTTTTACAACAGCACCATTGCATTGTAAATTTTTACGCAAAGCTTTGCAAATTTTTTTCAAGTCCAAGTCGTCATCGAGTCCCTGGATAGTCAATATACATTTACGTCGATTACGTTGCTGCACACGGATATGCACTTTATTACCAGTACCCATACCCTCCGCTTTATTCACCTCATCGAAAGCATCTCTTGTTTGTAAATTTTGTAACGAATCAGCCATGTTTATCAGTCAATTCCAAAATAAGTATATGTGTTGTCTTTTTCCAGCTTCTTTGACACAAGTAACACCTTTCCCTCTTCGATTGCATTGGCTGTGGGTTGTACTCGCCATTCAATTATTTATTATTTATTTATTATTATTGTTATTATTTTGAAATTATATTATTTATATAAAATAATAAATAAATAATAATAAAACTTATAATAAACTCTACCACCAGTGGTAGCACAGTATATATAATATAATAGCAATAATATCTCTACTTAGTAACATATGTATATATGTATATTATATTCTTTTATTAAATTTTTTATTATTATTACTTATACTGCTATAACATAAGTTCAATAAGTGCATACCATTATAATTTATTATTGTTGTTTTTTGTTGTTCGTGTTGTTTGATTTTGTTTAATAATAATAATTATTATTATTTGTTGTTGTTGTTTTACCTTATTAATTAACCCGTATAATATAATAATAATAATAATAATTAATAATAATTATATAATAAAAAATAATCTAAATCCATATTATACAACACAACAACCAATAATTTCAAATACTACTACTACCACAACAATATTTTAACACAAGGCATATGATGAATAGCACAACTTCATGTAGTACCATCGTCAACATCACTTGCCGGGACGATGCCGAAGACTTTTGCACTAGCTGAGATCTTTTCGCTCTTGGATAGCATACCGTCTTTTGCTACCGTAACATTCACAGTTGCAGTGGTGCTTGTTTCTACTACAGTAATATATTTTTTAAAATATAATAATGGCAAAAGGATTAGGAATGATGGTAACAATAGCAGTGTTGGTGGCCACATTAAACAGGCGAAGAAATTGAAAGATGTGATATCTAAAGAATGGACCATAACTAAAGTCCAACATGAATATATACATAAGATTGCAAAAAATTTCCGTATGGATGTATCATCGGTAGTTACGCGTTTAATTTTACAAGCAAATAAAGAGGATAATAAAAGAAAAAAGTTTATATTTCGTGTGGTACGATGCGACAATTGCTCACAATCATCTACTGGTGGATATAAGGTTCAAGTTAATTTAGAGCTGGATTCTTTACATATTAAATGGTTGGATAATGTACATAAAAAATGCAACCATGCGTCCGTTGACAAAACGCTGCGTATCATTTTGGATTTCTATATTGGCGTTGTGCTTAAAGATAATAAAATGGAAAAATATTTTTTTGACGTAAACAATAGTTGACTTGTACCAAATAGACAAATGCATTATATCTGTGGCACTGGTGACAACAATTGCTTTAGTGAACATGAATAAATTTGAATATTATGGAACGAATATATGTGCAATTATTTAATACACACACACAGAGACAATAATTAATAATTTGGACGGCATGCACTTCTTGGATATTTTTTTTATTATTATTTTATATTAATTATTTCAAATTGTGCAATTATTATTGTGCAATTTATTATTATTTATTATTATTATTAATTTATTTATTATTTATTATTATTTATTATACTGTACAGTATTATTATTATTTATTATTATTATTTATATTTATTATGTATTATTATTGGTTTGTTATTTATTATTATTACATACTACTACATATAAGTGCACATTACAGTATAATATTTATAAATTGATATTTTTTTTAATATTAGGGTACGGTTAAAATAATTTTTTCAATTTTTATTATTATTATTTGATAAATAAGTTACGTAAAGTACAATTAATAAAATATAATACTATATCATAAGTACTAACTTATTTCAAGTATACTTTAAGACTACGATTATCAATTGGACGTTTTCTTTCTTAGTTTATACAATGAAACCTTTTTTGTTTGCTGGCACAGTGTACTACAGCATTTATTTGTATGTGGATTACAGTATTACTATATTATCTATTAATAGCATGTCATGCCGGTTTGCTTTTTTGCGGGTTTCAGTTTTACTTTTGGCTTTACTAATACGCTTTACAATAATAACTACACCAACATTTAGCGACTTAGACTATTTATAGACAAGGTTTGAGATTTTTCGTAGTTTTTCTTTGTTTTTTCTGAATTATAAATTATAGTTGTTACTGTTACTGGCACAGTGTATTAATTACGTAATTATTATTTTTAATACAAACCATAATATATTATAATAACATAATAATTATCAACATAACTTGTGCGTTTCTTCCCCCATCCGTCCAAAGTTTCTGATTTGTTTGCTACAAATTAACATGTAAATACAATGGAGTCTTTTTAATTGTAGATAATAATAGATAATATTATCTGCTATTATACTGTAGTACCATATATATAATACAATCTAAATCTTATACTACTACTGTACTACTACTGCTGTAATAATAATAATATATCATCAACCGGCAACACACAACCCTGTCTCGCGCCAATAAATCGTACAACCAATAATAGTTTGCAAAGCATTTGAATCATATCTTATTAATTTTACAAAGGACTAGTTTTGTTTGCATATTATTTTCCCAGCAAAAAACACAGTTAGGAATTGTATATCGCAATTTATAATATTTAAAAATGGTAAATATATCACAAACTAGAGCGTCAGATGCCGCCAGAAAACAACACGATAGAGTGAAGGCTAATATGTTTGGACCGGATGAAATCGACCCATTTGTTCGCGCTACAGTTGGAAAAGGCCCGACAAAAATAACGAAAAACACTGGTGTTGTTAGGAATGGAGGTGTTAACTGCATATTTACCCAGGATAATGTTTTAGAGTTAGATTTCCCATCTACAACGTATACAGTCAATGAAGACAACAGTTTAAATGTTTTAGTTAGTGCTTGGGATAAGGATTATATAGGAGCGGATGATCTTATTGGTTCTGGCACAATTAATTTAATGGAATTGGCAAAAAAGACTGTTGCGCCGGAGGTGAAAGAAATAGAATTACCTATTAAACATAAAGGTAGATTTACAGGTATAATCGTGTTAACCATACAAATATTGTTTAATGATGATAACAAGCCAACAGATACAAATATTCCAAGTGGTACGTGTAAACTAGTTGTAAAAAGTGCAGAAGAACTTTTTACAGAGGGAACTGATGTACTAGACGATGAAGGAAATATTGGAAACTTCATCGCTAGTATATTTGTGTTAAGTCTGTTTCTCGCAGGGTATGCTGTGTTCTTTAGTTTATTTGAAGGCTGGTACTTTACATATGGGATATACTTTGCTGTAGTTACATTTTCCACTGTTGGTTATGGTGACCTGTCCCCAGAAACCAATTTAGGAAAAATATTTGTTACATGTACTGGTATATTTGGTGTTGCAATAGGCGGAGTTTGTTTCAATAATATTTTATCATATTTATTAACCGTATATGGGAGGTTACGCGGCTGCTGCAAACGTATGGACAAACGAAAAAAAATAAAAGCCCAGAAAGCATCGTTAAATAAAGTTACACCAACTGGAAAAAGCATGAAATCAATAATGATAGAAGATGGTTTCGATAAGAACGTACAAAATGGAAAGAAAAAAGAAACTATTATAGATAATTCCATGAAAAAAAAAGTTATTGATATACTATACATGTTATTGATATTAATAGCTATGTTATTCTTGGGAACATTTGTTTTCATGCAACTAGAAGGTTGGACCTTTATAGACTCATTATATGTGTCTATGATTACGTTATTAACCATTGGTTACGGGGATATGAGTCCAGAAACTGATTATGGTCGTTTTTTTTGCCTGTTTTGGCTTGTTTTTGGGTTTACTTATGTTGGGCGTATATTATCAAGTATATCTGAAACATATATCCAATACAAAACGCAAAAAATGAGGAAAAAAATATTAACAAGTACAGTTAGCAAAACCATGATATTGAATATGGATGAAAATGGAGACGGAAAATTAGATCGTATAGAGTTTTTAACAAATATGATTTATCTTTTAGGTATGTGTGAAAAAAGTGAAATCAATGAGATTATGAAACGATATGACGAATATGAAGCATCTCAAAAATCTCTAGAAAATTAACAGTTGTGGGAGAAAACAGTAAAATACACTGGTGATAAGATTTAGACGACGAGTGTATATATAATATGTTCTTACTCATTAGTGTATATATATTTTATATACCCTGTATAAAATTTTATATCTTTCGATTAATAAAATAACTTATATAAACCCTGTAAATGATGTCATATATACTATAATCTAATTCGATTAGATCTACGTCCATAGTAAACTTGTATCTTTGGGGTTAATATTCATAATGAAAGTGACTCAGAAGAAGGCGTATTATCTTGATTCCGAGCTGTAAAATGTTGTGATTTTTCGTGAATTTTTTTCTGCCGCGCTTTTGCATTCTTTGCTCTTACTCTGGTTGCTATATTGTCAGAACCTGACGTGGATTCATAATCATTAGGGGCATGCTTGTTGAGGTGTATTGAATTTATGTCAATTGATTGTGATTCATTAACGTCACTACGTTTATATATTATATTAAAATAAAATATATTGAGAGCAAGAACAATAATTTTAATGCCACAAAATTATTAAATCAATTTTCAAAAAGATATTTTATAAATTAACTTTTATATACGTCGTACATATAAAAATATTTTTTAAAAAAAATATAATATAAAAATTCAAAGACATGCCTGGTGACAAACGAATGATAGATCTTGCGCAATCAAATTGGGTGAGTGAAACTTGTAGAAACATACAAGTCCAGGTTATTAAAACTACTGCTTTTAATAATCGTTTGGCTTTGAAGTCCTCTTTTGGGATGGATTACAATAAATTGTTCCCTGGATCAATTTTTAATCCTCCATCTTATTCAGAGAACTTTATATCATCTTCATCAGAAGGCTGACCTATCTACCTCTATTAATATTTCTTTTGAGAAGATTTATTAACACTTTATAATGAGATAGTTAAATTTTACGGCAACTTTATTCTTTTAGAGTGTAGGAATTTGTACGTGTTACTTATAAAATCATAAATTATTTTAATTCCCTACTATAATATAAAAAATATATAAAAATATCACATGTGGGTATAGGCATTTTTATAATAAAAATATTCATCTTTTCTCTTCTTCAGAGTCCAATTCATCACGAAGAATATGCATTAAATGGTGCACTTCGACCATTTTACTGCTTAAGGGAGCAGTCTCAATATGGTCGGTAAACTCTTTGCTCCAGAATTTCATGAACTCTGCGCGATCCAGAAGAATTTTTTCATCACTAGGATCATTAAATTGTTTCATTTTGTGCTTAATTTCTGAAATTGTATATTCTTTATCACTAGGTAACATTGTTAAATCTTCGTATTCAAATGATTTTTCATTCTGCAAATCTTGGATTAAAAGTTGCATTTCAGGTAACGATAACGTAGCCGAATTATCTTGATCGTGTCTCGCAAATGCAAGAGACGCTTGCATCTCACTTCTGGTAAAAATACCATTGCCATCAGCATCCAACGCTTTGAAATTAGCCCATATTTCTTTGATTTCTTCCTCATTCGTTTTGTGCAACCTGTATAATTCCATAAGTGTAAAATCAAACAAATCAATTCCCCCATGCCCACTGGCGTTACGTTTATTGTTACCCGTTAAAGTGCTGACTACTGAAAATTCAGCTGCTGTAATAGCAGATGTTAAAGTATCTGTTTTCATACGTTTTAAATAAGATTCGCTTAATCCATTTGCAAATTGTCCCAAGGTATATCCATAAATTGGAACACCAATAATACTATACAATGCGGTAAACCACACTCCGAAATCATCAGGTGTGGGGCCTTGCAGCCCACCTGTGCTACATGCTGCAGATGCAAAGTATAATGATGTCACAAAACTCCATTTTTCTTTTGCCACGCCGTAGATGACGCCAATAGTAAGCCAAATGAAGAGCAGAAAAAGCGAATTGTACATACTCTGGTTACCCTTATATCTTTTTAACATTCTCCCATAGCAACCATTATCTTCTGGTTTATTCCGTTTTTTCGAAATATGCGATTCATTATCAAATCCTTGCTGAAGTTCATCCTCAAGCTCTTCGTACCATTGACTGGAACTTTCAACTGCCATTGTAGCAAATAAACTTAAAACACCCGAAATTATACTTGCACCCAACATTAGATGGATAACACTGTAAAATTTAGATAAGTCACTTAATGAATTCCGTTCACTATAACCAGTACAAATTTCTCCTACATCGACATTTGGCAACTTACCAGATGGATATTGTGCAATAATCATAGCGACCAATTCTGTCACATTATTGCTACATGCACCCCATAAATCAGTTCCGGTTAATTTGTCTTCGCTCAAGCTACCAAATCCAATACTAAGCCCAGCTTGTACGCTATAATAAAACGAACGGCCAAAATTCCATCCGTTTGATATACAATACATAGCAGTTCCAACTAATATCCAGGCAATAACAACGGTAACATAAAAAGCATGTCCCAGCATGAAAAAATTCCATATTTTTTGTGATGTTGTTTCAACTTCATTAAATTTGGAATCAGCCATTGATGACACCTTATTTTGCCTTTCTTCATACGTAATTGTTTCTTTGGTAATTTTAACATTCTTTTTCTTTTCCATTTCAGACTCCGCTACACGCTGCTTTAATGCCGATGCTGTGCCTATCAATTTCGAGTTGACACTATTCGAGTTTACTAGCCCAGAATTTAACGCGCCAAGTAATTTATTCAACAACTCCAGATTTTGAGTCTCTGAGATTAATTTCATAAAATCCAAAAACTGATGACAGTTCATTTTCCCAGCAACCTTCGAATTTTCTGTTTGAACTGATTTGATTGCTTGTATGCACTTTGATGGCTCCACTTTCAATCCAATCATATGTAGACCAACGATAATTTCATGGTTCGAGAGAAAACCACTATCGTTGTGGTCAAGAGTATCAAACAACTCTAGTAGCGATACTTCTATCGTGCGTGCCTGTTTTAATTGCTTAGCTTTGGTCAAACCTGCTGTGCTTGATGATGTTATGGACACCAGCTCAATTTTTACTTCTTTAGCCCCAATCTGCGTGCCCGTTTCTGTTGGCGTATTTTTTTTTACGTGAGCATCGCTCAACTTCTTTGGGTCTTCTACGTTGATAGTAACCTGGCCTTCTGTTGTTTCTTCTTTTTCTTCTCCGCTCCCCTTCGTTTCTCCTGGGTGTTCATTCTGGTGTTCTTTTGAATTTTTTTCCTGCGACATACTATAATTCTTATTTTGCACGTTTCAATCTCGTGTGAGTTGTATATTTTCTGTTTGTGCGCCGCCTCGTATTCTTCTGGGCTCAAGATGATTCATTGTTGAGTGGGTGAAGAAGAAGGAAGAAGAATAAGAAGAAGGATCTTATTATTATTATTATTTATTATTATTATTTATTATTAATTATACCTGTATTTATTATTAATTATATATTATTTATTATTATTATTTTTTATTATTATATATAATATTATTATTATTATTGATTTTATAAAAAAATTTAAATAATAAATAATTTCCAGCTGCCGCACAGACGGCAAGGACCCCTGCCCTGTTTTTTGTTGTTTTTTTTGAGGAGAAAAAGCATGCAAAATTTGGAGTTAAGGAGGTTCGGGGAGTGAGGAGAAGAATTGCGAAGAGGTAATGATATGTCGGTGCTGTTTGCGAATAAATGATGATATTGCTATGGTAATAAAATTAGCCATGGAAAGGGGATATAGGATGGGGTTTTTTTCGCCCCGTATATTTTATTGTAGTGTACGAGTACGCCTGTTAAGTATTAATTTTTATAATAATAAAATTTTTTCGAAAAAATAATAATAGACATCTTCTAATTTCAATAATTGTAATAATTATTTTATTTAAATAATAATAAATAATATATAATTTTATAAATAATAACATCTAGATTATTTGATGAATAAAGAATAAAAATATTATATAGTTGAAATAATAAACATGGAAACAAAACAGATACAATCTAGGTACAATTGCACATCATCATGCGACAAGAAGAACATGATGAATGCACGTTTGACCTTCTGTAACGTTTAATTGGTCTAGGATTTGGTAGATTTACATTGTTGTTATTGTCATTTGTATCAATAATCATTGGCACTTGTATTCCGGTAGTAATGCTTCAATACAGGCTACAACAGCACAGTATGTGATACTTTCACTGAATGGGACGGCACCACTTTTTATTTTCCTCTTTGGTCCAGAACGGCTAAAGGTGGTGTTGGTAGTAACCGATGTGGTGTGGTTCCTCTGTATATATCCAATAGTGTGTTGTGTTAGACGTGGATACAAATAAAATTAATGAAACAAAATACCACCTTTTGGGTACCACTTTTCAGCGATGAAAAAGTGGTGCCATGCTTCAATACAGGCTACAACAGCACAGTATGTGATACTTTCACACGGTGACGCAAATGAAGATGGTTTATTTGCCTATAAGCTATACCGAATAGAATACCAATCTAGCGTGGCATCCATTTGCTAGAAAATACAACCTAAAAGTTTATGGGATTTCATAGAACAATTTGTATACCCAAGTAGCACTTTTGTTTAATTAACTAGATACCTTAACTTAGAATATGTATTAACATTAGCCAAATTAACTTAAAAGAAAGAATAAGGGACAAATTTTGTAAGAGTTTACATGACAATACATCAGTACAGTTTGTTTCAATATTTTGAGTGGATGTGTAACATATAGGGGATCGATACTTGCATTTTTTCCCTTTGCTATGTCTATGCTGAGACTTTTTTAGGCCGTCACAGCACTATTTTGACGACAATTTACCTGCTATTGCGGCCTAATTGGTGTCGACAAAACGCTAATGGTATTTCCATATAGCCAAGCGTAACATTTTCAGTTATACTTTTCGTATACTAATTATCGTCTTTTCCTAATGATTTTTTTCGATTAATTTTAGTGAACCCTTTGAAGTGTACGAAATGTACAATGAAATATATTATAAATTTTGATATGTTAATTATGCTAATATTTATATTTATATGTTATTTATATGCTAATTCGTATTAGGATTAGGATATAGGTAGATATCAATTGGTATATATGAATATGATATACTTGAAAAGAAATAAATTATAAATAAAGGAAAACCTTAGGTACGGAAAAACCAGAAAACACACGATGTAGCTAGACATTATAAAAATTTGACACCCATTTACACTTCAGGGCAGGGAATTTATTATTATTATTACTACTACTACTAAAGCAGTGGTGTGTTGTATTACGACGTGATATATAGTGTAGTTTAGTATATACGAGGATAAAATAGTATCCTCCATTACGGTAGTCCGTGTTTAACACCTACACAGCAGTAAGTAATATGTAAAATATATCGAAATCTCAAATATGAAGAAGAAGAAAAATCTCAAATCTGAAATCTAAAATCTCAAATCTGAAATCTTGTGTATCCAGCAGCATATAGGAAAAATATTATAACACTAAGTATAAATATTTATAGCCTAAATCATACAGTAAAATAATTGTTATAATTTCAAGGGATGATTCGTAAAAAAACTTTTAACTTATTTAATATTTTTATAATTGCCTGTTGTTGATGAAAATTGTAAAAATGTGTACAAAATTTATGATTCAATTGTATACAACGTAAATGAAACATGTATCTTCAAATGTTGATTTGAATAATGATTCATCTATCATCGATTTTTCTATGTTTTCAGGCTGGTCCTTACAATTGGCGAGTTGAGCGGCTTCTTATTAGAACCGTGAGACTATACATACGACTACATCATAAGAGAGGGATGGAGGGAGGGGCGGGGTAACTGTCCCACACGCTGTAGTCGAACATAACTCTCTGGATATTATATAATATGATGCATAAACACAATAAGTTATCATAAATATAATAATAATACGTACAATAAAAAAATATTTTTAACTTTTTTAATTAAATGTGGTGTGTGGTGTGTGGTGTGCGTGAGTGTAAAGAAGAAAATATTCAATTATCTGCCGTTACTACTTTATTTGTACCCATTTCAAAAATTTTAGATTCAATAGGGCCTAGTGTGATATTAAATGCAGGCGGTCGATAATCAACATTGGACATACTAAGACTATGTTGCAATATATTGTTGTCACTGCCTTTCTTTTTGGAAGATCTACGTCGACGAAATTGATCCCCAACAAAAGTTTCTGATTTGTTTTTCTGTAATTTACGTGATTTGGCATTTTTTTTTCTAGTTTCAGATTCAGATATAGCATCAAGCCGCAGTTTTCTATGTTTATACTTTTGCTGTCTTATTATATCTGCACGAGAAGGCTTCAAAAACTTTGAGTAGCGACGTTCAATATTTACTTGGTACGGTGATAAAACATTTTCTGTTGTTACCGCAGAACGTCCATTTCCCATTATAAGGTCAGAACCAGTACCGATGTTCTTTTTAATCGGCGTGGTAGGCAAAACAAATTTAACACCCTTCTCTTCTTCCTCCTCCTCCTCCTCCTCCTCCTCTTCCTCTGTGTCATATAAATCTACAATATCATATGCTTGATAATCGTCATTTGGTACATCTTCAGTAATAAGCGAACGGTTGTAGCTATATGGAGATTCACCGCCTAATATATCTACGTATTGTTTTGCGGGTGTATTACTCCTACTACTTGGCTCTTTAACTGGGGACTTATCGCTGTTACCAGCGGCACGACTTAACCAAAAATTCCATTGCCGATGTCGTTCCATTGCTCGTAATTGCGACGGTGGTTTTAAAGTTGGTAAAAGTTGTGAAAAAGCACTGTAAACTTTTATTTTATCAACTTCATCCTCTGGTAACTCGCCATCAAAATATGCTACCTTTGTGCCTGATAATAAACTTCCTTGAACAACACGCTGCAAACACCTCAAATTATCTAATCGTCGTAATTTTTCACGTGCTATTTTTTTCCGTTTCATTTTCCTTCTATATTCCAAAGCAGCAGTGCTTGCCTTTTTCTTCTTTTCATGAGTTGCCATGGTAGATGTTTTCAATATAGATTTACGTAACGTGTGCTGCTTTGCATCTATAATTTTATTTACAGTACCTTTTAAATGACCAAATAAAGCAGTTTTTAACTTGCTTGTGTTATTGTCTTGGTTATTGTTTGTGCTGCTGCTATTTGGTGATCCTGCGTCGTCTCTATCATCATCTGCTACTACTTCTTCATCATCATCATCTTCCTCTTCGTCTTCAAATGTTAATACTGGTGATTTTAATTGCTGAATAATCTTATCGCGACGTGTTTTTGCAATTAGCGAATCTAGTTCTAAATTTGCAGATGTTTCCGCATTCGATAATTGCTTCCGCAATTTATCAAAGGCATCCCTTGCTGCAGAATGATTCTCCTCCTCCTCTGCTTTGAGTATTAATTTATCTAATGTTTCTTTTTTGGTACGTGTATATAATTTACGCATTTGTGAGGCTTTGCTAGGTTTCAGCAATGACATAAACGCTTCAAAATCTATACCACCTGAAATCGGTGATTTATGCCTATCAATAATATCTCTAACCTCGCGTTGCGTGGTTGCTATACCAGTGGATAATAATGGGCCGGCTAGTTCCACAAATGAAATTTCACCACTCCCATCTGTATCTAACGTTTCAAACCACCTTCGCAATTCCCGCCGTTGATCATCTGTAAAACGTATTTCTGCATCAACCATATTATGTTTTGCCATCCATTTTCGTTCATGAAGTTCACGTTGTTGCAACCAAAATGCACGATTAACTTTTGATACCCATTTTTTTTTCTCCACCCGTGCTTTTTTGCTCGTTTCAAATTTATTTAGTTTCTTCACCCACTCGTCACCTTTTGTTTGTATCATATTTTCCCGAGCTTCTTTCAGTGCGTCTGACATTTGAACTTTCTTTTTTTTTGGCGTTCTAATTTTCGGCACAACTAAACTAAATGAATCCATCATCATACTACTGGCAAGAGATGATGTATCGTGACCAATTGTGTTGTTAGAAAATACCGAGGCTGTTCCATCATTGTCATTTCTATCATTATTATTGTACATCGAATTTAGTTTTTCTTCTATTATGGATGGCGTTCTATTATTATTATTATCATTATGTTTTTCAGGCATTTTGTATTTTTGCAATTGATCTATTTTATTCACACTTATGTGTGGCACTGAGTGTATATTTGCCCCTTCCCTAACCAAATCTTTACAAATTTTTTTGTGTCCGTACAATAACGAATAATACAACGGTGGATTCCCACATTCATCTTCTATATCCGGGTCTGATCCGTTACTTAAAAATGCTCGTACCGCTTTTCTATCCCCACGTCTTGCTGCACACCATATATCATCGTATTCGTTTGCATGCGGCACCGCATCATCGTTATTTTCTTTTACATTATTTACAACCTGTTCTTCATGGCTCTCCATGCTGAATATTTGTGGTCAAAAGGTATTCTGTATAATTTTTATCAGACAACGAATGAGAACATTTGTCGTAGCCCATAGTCATCTCCTCAGCTCGTGTGTGTGTGTGTGTGTGTGTGTGTAACTAATGTAATAATATATGATATAGTAGTATAGTAGTATTACAATATAATGTACATGCACTACTATATTAATATTATTATATTTATTATATATTATTATTATTATCTCATCATGTTTTATATTGTATAATATTATCTCCACGCTGATGTGTGTTATTATACTACTGCTACTATGCTACTAGCTACTACATAACGTCACTGTCACGCATACTCTTCCAACTACAATAACAACTACTTGTAGAGCCATCATTATATACCACACCACATAACAGATAGAAATATAATACTACTACGCAGCATACATACACATACACACCTTGCTAGAATCTCTCTCCTATTGCAGCATCTCTAATAATATAATGATAAGTAGTACATTCGGATGTAATTTAACTCCTCTCTATTATTATAATAATAATAATAATTAATAATATAATAATAATATGCATTATAATAATAATAATAATAATAATAATAATGGGGTGCAATCCAGCCCAGCCAGCAATGAATGTAAATATATACGTATAGTA
>JACKZZ010003925.1_pt1 | contig 16266 bp, 8 predicted proteins | sample 8027871 | NCBI WGS metagenome assembly JACKZZ01 (sample SAMN15724774, study PRJNA655200) | protist metagenome | isolation source: fluorescence activated cell sorting (FACS) single amplified genomes of... | place: USA: West Boothbay Harbor, Gulf of Maine | collected 2000-07-19
TCTTCAATGACGAAGCCAAGAGAGAGAGAGAGAGAGAGACATAGTGCTATAAGAGCTATAAAAGCCATTGGCCATTGGCTAACTATAAGGGGAGCGAGAGAACAACACACACGCACGCACGCAGAAAGAGCATTCGGAGCATAGGGAGCATTTTTTGAGCATTCTGAGCTTTCTGAACAAACACCAAGAGCATTCAGAGAGAGAGCGTTCGGAACGTCCAGAGCATTCAGCAAGGAAAAGAGAGAGAGTATTCACAATAGAAGGATAGTTGAGAGAGGGAGAGCACGCAGCTGGGAATCGAGTGACTCCACCAACAGGTGACAAGGGACGAGACGCGAGAGTGCTAGACGAAGTACTTTCGAGAGTGACCTCCAGAAAGAGAGAGAGAGCACTGAGCTAAAGAGCCAAAGTATATAGGGAACGAGTGATCGGCACTTTGGTTGAAAAGCAACTATGCAAAGTCAGTGAGTAGTAGAATAATATGAAAGCGTCAAATATACCCCGGCGCAAGTCGCGCGCGGTTATGCCCAAATCTTATTTCGAGTCGCTTCCGTTCGATCTAGAGCAAGACGCCGCAATTGCTTTGAAAGCCAAAAAGGCAAATAAGAAAGGCAAAGGGAAGGGCAAGGAGAAGAAAAATGAACGACGACGAAAGAAAGGCGGCAATGGGAAGCAAGACGGAGAAGAGAATCAAGTAGGAGAGGAGGAAGAAAAGCAAGTGAATAACGACGCAAAAATTATTCTCGGCGACAGAGTCGACCCAGTATCTGCAAAGAAAGATCTCCAATACGAACTCCTCAAGGTGGAGGCCTCGTTCATGCCAAATGCCATCGATCTAGGGATTGAAGAAAGGTACCTCGTCACTATGAAGGCTCAGGATCACATCTCTGATCAGCTTCAAGCAGCGGAACTCGGGGATATTACACGGCCTCGCGTAAAAGAGGAGGCTTCGTTCGCTCGGTTTTTATTTATCAAGCGTCTTGAACGCGAAATTGAACGCGAACGCGCGTACCGGCTAAAAAAGAGGAGCTTTGGAGAACGACTCCGAAAAGTAATACCACCCGAACCAACTCGGTTTGACTGTGTTCGAATTCAACCAGGTGCCCCACAATATCGAAATTTTGTGATTGCGTTTGACGAATCTAGCAATCTATTTGAAAAGGTTGACATTCCTGAGCTAACGTTCGCTATTCGCAACCACAAGATTAAATTAAGTACGCTCAATGCCATTGTAGAGGAGCATTTGAACCCTATATGCAAGAAATACATCCCTACAAAGGTCGCTTTCGGTGGTGCATTAATCATGGCAGGCTTTACCGTTGGAGGAATTGTAACAGCTATGTTTGTAGTTCTTGGACTAGACATACCGAGTCTGGCGAAGGGGGATATTTATCAAGTGTGTATACTTTTAGGCGGTTTCTTTGCCCTCTTTACGCTTCTACCCACTGAACGCAGGTTTTATCGCAATTACTGCAAAAAGCGCTGGCAAGCTGGAATTAAAGCTCTTGAAAAGGAAATCACAATTATAAATCAGATGCTCTCCGAGCTGGAGGTGTGCCAAAACGCTAGGAGCCCAGCAAATTCAAGTAGCGAAAACCAGAATGGCGGAGTTATACTAGAATTGGAAACATGCAGCCAAGGAGAGGACCCTTACTTTGACCCAACTTCTATCACTCATCTTTTGCAAGAGATGGAAGTCCACCGTCGACTGCAACGCCAAGTGAAAAAAATCAAAGCTTCGAACGCCAAAGGAGATGCATCTAAATTTGATCACAAACAGGAGAAGGCCCAAACTCGTCAGCTCCGTGATATTCACAAATCCCGTGAAAAGATGACCGCACAGTACTCAAAAACCTTTGGAGCGACCCAAATTATTAAGCGATTGTGTATCCGAGTCGAAGATCCCCCTTTCAAAGCCATTCACAAGAATATACCTATTGCCCCGCAAGCTCCTACAACACTCGACCATAGTGAAGATGAGGTCGCGATCGACGTGCGGTCACGCGAAGCCAGCCTCGCGAGCAGCTCCCATAGCCATCAAGCTGTGGACATATGTCTTCGCTGTGAAAGCATCGAGCGCTTCTCAAGAGACATGGGCTTGACAGCACTAGCAGGCCTGTTGTGCAAGAGCGCTAAAGAAGACGAGGATTCGTACCAAGAGTACCAAAAGAAAAAACTGGCAAAACTAGCAGGAGATGACGTAGACGACTTTTATTATCAAGAAGAGCAGAAGGCCAAGCTCAAGGCAGAAGCCGAGGCGGCAGAAGAGGAGGCGCAGATTCACCCGGACCCTGTGAAGCAGCCGCTGTGCAAGGTCTGCAAAGCGCCCTTCCCTCCGATCTAATTGCAACAAAAACGAACCATCCCACAAGGCCAACCCAGAACCCGAGCCGGAAGAAGAGGAGGCGCAACTTGACCCCCTCATCTCCATCTTTTTAGAGTGGAAAAGTATGAAATATCATATATTAGAGTGGAAAAGTATGAAATATCATATATTAATACTACTCTCATATCAACGTAACAATTTTGAGAGAGAGAGAGAGCGAGCGAGCGAGAGAGAGAGCGAGCGAGAGCGAGAGAGAGAGAGAGCGCGCGAGAGCGCACGCGCAGGAGAGGGGGAGAGATTCTTCCTTGACCATGTTCGCCCCATCCGTGGGCGACCGTTCCAAAAAGGTGGCCGCGTTGAGCGCGGAAGAGGTGGCGGCCAAGCGTGCTGACGCCTTGCGCCAAAATGCCAATGCAAACGGGAGAGCCGGCCGGAGGCAGAGAGCGAGGTCGAGGGTGAGAGGGAATCCACCGTTGGATGAAACCAATGCTGGCGCAAGTGCTGCTTTAACGAGTGTGTCAATGAGAGGGGACAATGTTCACAAAAAGAAGAATGGGAAAATAAGGAAGTCGAATGAACTAACGAGGACAAGCAGCCCGTATTCAACAAGTGTTGTTGAAAAATTGGTTGTGTCTCCGAATAAAAGAGCAAGAGCGCGGAGCCGAGAGAAAGACGGCGGCTCTGTGCTGGCAGGGAAAAGAGGCTTGAGCAGAGAAAAGGGCAGCAGGGGCAGCAGCAGAGATGGTAGTAGCTTTCATTCATCTGGCGCGAGCAGGATACGCACTGGAGCGGCGATAACAAGACCCAAAACGTTGGTAAAGAAAAACAAATTAGAAGGAGCGCCTCTTATAACTTCTCCTTATTCGCCTAATTCGCCCACGTCGCGGTCTTCGCCAAAGAGTGCTAAAGGACCAGCGAAAGAGAAAGTGCATCGAGCTGCGAATGACCCTAAAGCAATCGAGGCATCAAAAACAGCCATGGCGCGGCAGCTTCGAGAAGATTTAAAACTCAAATCTGCAATCTATGCTGATATCGAACGAATTCAAAAATCTTTGGATCGAAGGCTTCTTGCAGCGCGCGTGATCCATGATGGCGTCGAGAGATTTATACTTGGTAGATTAGCATTGGGATTCGAACGTCTTCAATGGCACACTCGTATGGAGCGTAAGCGCGAAGATCATGCACGCATGATGATGCAGCGGCTAGTAGGCAAGTGGGTAGCAGCGCGGGCTAAGCAAGCTATTATTAAATGGACAGTTTTTGTTCGAAAAAGCAAAAAGGCGGCTCGAGCGAAAAAAGTAAATGCAGCTAGCAAAATCCAAAGGTTTTGGCGGCAGCAAAAATGTGTTCAAGAATTAATGAGGCGTCGTTTGAAGGACCTCAAATTTCGACGACAGGCGTTACGAGCTGCATTTGCTTTGCATCAAGCACGGGCAATTCCTTTAGCCATCCAACGCCTCCAAGAACGCGAGCACATGCTTGCTGTAAATATATCTCGTGATCAACAGCAAAAAGCGGAAGCAAGTGCACGTGCAGCAATGATGGTCGAGGATTCGATCGCCGCCGAGCATCGCAGAGAGTTTAAGCTTGCTGCACGAGAAATTGCTAATATGCGACGCGCAGACCGCGAATCGCGACAATGGGAAGACTGGATTCTAACGGAGAGGCTCGAGCAAATCAAGGTTATTGATCTTAAAGTAGCCCGCAAAACTAGAGACGAAATGCACATCGCAGACAAAGAAAGTAAGAGAGAGAACTCAATTTATCAAGGCATATTGCTTGCCGAATTGAAAAAGCATCAAGCTGAGGCAGAAGCAGCTAAGCTAGCGGCCGAACAAGAAGCAACTGCAAAGGCTGACTTGGAGCGGGAGAAGATGATGGAGCGAGCAGCTGCTCGACGGAGAAGTACAGCTGTGCCTCCGACTCCTCAAGATCTGAGACGTAGCAGCTCGAGACAAGTACTGGTAGCAAATGTTCAAGCACTTCGTAGGCGAAGTACCATGCTTCTGGATGGAGATGGTCCTAGGAATAGCGCTGCTGGTCTAGGAATCGAAGAAAAAGATCTGGAAACATTGCAAAGCTTTGCGGAGAAGCATGCAACGCTAAGGAAAGACGCAGAGAGTGATTCAGATGACTCAAACTTTCAATTTGATATGGACGAAACGAGCTCTGACTGTGAAAATGTCAACGATGCCAAAATGGACGTATTGGATGAATCTAGGCAAAAAGCTAAAGGAAAAAACGCCCGTCCATCCAAATTCCAAGCGTTCAACTTAACGGAGCCTAAAGTACCCAAACTCGGCCTAGAAAAGCTCAAGCGCTCAAAAAGTTCAAGTGCTCTGGAGACCACATTCGACGAAACGCTCATGAATATGAAGACACGCCCGGAATCCGTGCGAGACCATGACTTTAAGCCAATGTGGACTCCGAGAACCATGTTTAATTACATTGACTTTTCGGATTCGGATTCAGACTCCTCGTCTGATTTCTGGCCCGAGTCTATTTTCCGTCCAGCGTCCGAGTTTCCTTTGCCTGACAGCGAGTCAGAATCCAGTGATATTGAGGCCAAGGGAGAGGACACAGAAAAATCAATTCATTCTGCGGAAGACTCTGGGGACGAGGAAGAATATGCTGAGAATATTGGAGATAGTGATGTCGAAAGCAAAGAGAAAGATGCTGTCGCGGGAGATCGGGAAAGGGAGGCGTGCGGTAGCGCCATCAACGACAGTACTTTAAAAGAAATATCAGATTCGGACCAAAATGTTGGTGAAAGCGAGGACGCAAATTCACAAGATGAAGACTGTATCGATGCATCCTTGAGCGCACGTAGTGAGACGTCCAGAATAACGCAAGATTCGTCCGAGTGCGCCGGTGTAGTTATTCGTCCTTTGAGCGACATCGGTAGCAACAGCGGTAGTTTGAGTGCTCGGTCCGAAGCCAGTGCCATGAACGATGACCTAAGTACTGAAGCATATTCGAAAGACTTAAGAGAGGACCAAGACAAAAGCGAAGAGCCCGACAGCCCAGATATTGAGGTTATCAGCGAAGGAGGCTTCACAGCCTCTCCTACCGATTCAGAAAGGCAAGATCCAGAAAAGGAGCCGGGGCTATTCGAACAAGGCAGCCAAGAGCAAAATTCATCGAGTGAATGCGGTCATGAGGCAAGTAGCATCTCTAGCCACAAGAATATTCCAGAGAACCAGTTGGAATCAGTTCAAGCAAAAGTGGCTGATAACCATTTAATTTCACCAGCTCTTGACGAGGCTATAAGCGAGCAAAGATCCGAGCAAGCCTCAAGTGACGTTGGCGCGGCCGACCATGAGACAGGAGAAGCACCACCAGCATCAACAGCACAAGTTGATCTCGACGAAATGGCAACGAAAATTCAATGCGCATATCGGTCTGCTAAAGCACGTTACGCACTGTGTCTTGCCAAACGGCAAAGTCGAGCGCGACTCGAGGATAAGTGTGTCATCCAGATCCAAAAAGTCATGCGCAGCAAGCTGGTCCGCGTCCAAGCGCGAAAAGTCCAAAATGCCAAACTAGTGAAATCTGTACATGACGAGTATATGAGCTCGTATAAAAACGAGCGCCTGCAACGTGCATGGCGCGCTGCGCTTGTAACGGCGAACGAGCAGGAAAAGGTCGATAAAATGTTCTATGAAGAAGGGATCGGAGAAAACAATCGACAGCTTTTGAAAAAAGAAAAAGAGACTGATCGAGCTGAAAGTCTTCATAATGCGTGGCAGCGAGTCAAACCCAGACCCGATTGGGCAGCACTTGACGGGAGCGACGTGTACTATTACAACCCCAGTCTCGTCAAGAGCGAATGGGAGCAGCCACCGGGCTTTGTAGACCGAGAAGAAGAAAAGCGCCGAGCCGACTACTGGTCTGCGCCTCCCAACCCTGACGAGCTTGCTGCATATCAAAAAGCCTGGGTCCGTATAGCAGGGGAGGACGGTCGCAGCGTCATTTTTTACAACACTCTGAGTGGCGAGCTGAGTGAAACTATGCCAATGGGGTTCACAGAGCCCGTCGATGTGACTAGCGAAGATCTTGCACCACAAGACATTTTTGTCTCTGGGGATAACAGCGAGAGCGCCGCGAATAGCACTAGCGACGGCCCTTTAGCTGCTCTAGTGTTTTGTGGTCTTTGCGACGTAGCCGTAGCTGACCTGCGATGCGAACAATGCGGCCCTCGATTCCCCTACTGTGTGGCCTGTTTTTTGAAAAGTCATCAAAACTCGAGCCTTCGTACGCATGATGTCGTGCATTTTCGCGATGCGGACGAAGATATGCCATTGGAATACGAAGAGCCAGAAAAGCCAGAAGAGGAGCCGATCAATGACATCAATTGTAGCGAGTGTCAGCTAGTAGAGGCAACCTTGATCTGCGAACAGTGTGGAGACCAGATGTGCAAGCCCTGCTTTGACAAATTGCACAAGATCAGCAACCGGCGCAAACATACTTATAGTGACTACAATGGCTTTCTCTGGGAAGAATACTACGATCCCAAGACTGACAAGTGCAAGTACTTTCAAACCGAAACTCGCGAGTACACCGATGTTTGCCCTGTCGAGCTCATGTTTGGCCCAGAGAGACGCGCGTTCCTGCTCAGAGTGGCCGAGGAGAAGCGCCAGGCGTTGGAGCAAGCCAAACTTACAGAGCTCAAGACACGGATTGCCGAACTAACGAAATACCGCGAAGATGTAATCGAGGAGGAGAAAGAGCGGCGCAGGATGGCCGAGTCCGTGAGCAAGGCGACAAGCAAATCGCGCAAGATAGCCAAATTCATTGCTCCCTCACTCGTCAAAGACCATGTACCAGACCCGCTGGATGACGATTCCATCAATCCGGGTGGGAAAAGGCTTGGGACTTCTCGAAGGTCGATGGGCCAGCGCAATACTCTGTCGCGGAAGAATGCCAATGCACTAAGTGACGCAAACTATCTGCAAAAGGTAATGATGGGCAAAAGCTCCAAGCGCGCAAATTTTGACTAAACTTGAGTGTTTTGTTTATTTAAATTCTTTGTTCAAGCTTTTTGTTCAAGCAGTAGAAGACTTTTGTCGGGCCAGCCTGCCCTCTCTTTCTTTTATGGTATAGAACTCAGCAATTTCTTTGTCCATCTCATACCAATGCTGCATTTTACTTAGCGGCTTTGGGTCAAGGTCAACGACTGCGATAGAGTACTTGTAGCCGTGCGCGTCGACTATTGTGCGTGGCGCATTCATACTCAACAAAGTGCTTCGCATGTCGGGTATAGGTGTGTTGGAACTCGACGTTGAGCTAGGTTTCATAACAATCATAGTCGAGCAGTCCTTCGCGGTGCAGGAAAGCAAAAATCGCTGCAACGTCTCGTGTTGCGCCGCAGGAGTCATTTGTGCGGGCAATTCTGCTGGAGGCGGACGCGGCAAGAGCGCGTGGTCGAGGTCAGCAAGTGGCCGGATTGTTTCCCCGCGGGCTAGAATCGCCTGGTAGCATGCGTAAGCGCCTTCAATATCGCAATCATCAAGCATTTGCATTCGTTTTATGCGTTCAAGCAAAGGCTCAGCACAGAGCAGCTGGGTCAGGGTTTCGAGCAGTCCACTGACACCACCGAGTTCGTAAACTTTTGGAAACTTCGCAAGAACTTTGTCGAATATTGAGCGGTCTCCGAGTCCCTGGTCGTCAGGGTAAACCATGACCCCGTCGACGAATAAGCGAAAGTTATTTTGCGGTGTATCGACCAAGGCTTCCAGCGCGCCACGTACGCGTATGGGGTCATAGCTGAACAATTCGTACGGCGAGTACGCTGATAGGGTCGACAGATCTCCGTGGGCGAACTTTATCTGTTCGTGCATCGAGAACCGGTCTTTGCGCTTTTTCACCTCGTGAGTGATACAAGGCGAGTTGGGGATAAACCCACATTTTAGCTTGAGCTCAAAGCAAAGCGATGGCATATCTTGATCGCCAGTGGGAATCATCGTATTATCCACCATCAGCAACGCCGTATCCAGTTTCGCATTCAGCGGGTGCTTGCGCCGTTTCTCCGGCCTGCTTTCTTCGATCAAGTCTCCAAGTTCCTTCATGTACCCTTCCCTCAAAGGCACTTCGATCGACTGTTGCACGTATCGCCGTCCTAAGAACGGCAGCACCTGCGTGTCGACAAATCGCATGGACTCTGCCCACGGGTTCTTCTCACCTCCCGACCCGGCAGCTTTGGGATTGTCCTTGCGCACTCGCAGCACGAAGCCTTTCAAGCGAGTATCATTGCCAGAGTAACGCAAAGCCAGGTTCAAGGCGCCCTCGGCGATGTACTTCCAGTCGCTCGGACTGCTGTCGCCGAACGCGGATTTCACATCGGCCTCGTCGCTGCCTGCAAACGCACTCATAATATCTCTCTCTCTCTCTCTCTCTCTCGCTGAGTCTCTCGCTGAGTCTCTCGCTCTCTTTCTCTCTCTCGCTCTCTCTCTCTCTCTATCTTGTGAACTTTTTTGAGAGTTTTCTTTCAGAGCGTGTTGTGATTTTTCTCAAAAATCACGTTCTAAAAAGGTTCTTCCCCCCCCTCTTAGCGACTCGGACTACCTTATGGTGCCATTACTGGATGATATCTAGGTGGAGTAGGTGGAGAACGGCTCTCGCACAAAGTCAGAACAGAACAGAACATTCCTCCAGAGGAGAGGGGAAGGGAAACTCCTCTCCTGGAACGTTCCGCTTGAGTTTCTCTGGAACTCACTGGAACTTGTTTGAACTTTTTCCAAACTTTTTTTTGAGAGAGAGAGAGAGAGAGAAGGAGAGAGAGAGAGAGAGAGAGAGAGTTGACAAACCCCAATCGAAGCAGACTTTGGTTTTATTCGTTCAAGTTAATTCTCTCGCATCAACTCGTACCATGTCCACTGACTGTGCCACTTCCACCTTTGCCGATGCTGTGCGCGACCTGGCTACGAGTCGCCAAGACTCGGGTGATGCGGCCGAGACGGCGGAGATGATGGAGCGCGAGGAGAAGGTCGCGGCTGGGGACTTGGTGATCGGAGAGAATGGCCACGCGGAGTTGAGCGCAAAGGCCATGGGATCGTCTGTGCTGGCTCTCTTTGACAAACTCGTGCGCAGGGTTGATTCAGAGATGATAAAGGAGCTCTTGGCAAATGCGGTTGCCGAGGCCAAGGCAAACAACGACGTGGACTTGGTCAAGTCGCTCTTCATGGTAGCGTTCCAGACGCGGTGGTGCCGTGGCGGCAAGGGAGAGAAGATGGTCTTTTACGTGCTTTTCATCGAGATGTACCACGTTTTCCCAAAAGCGTGCCTAGAGCTCCTCGATTTAATCCCGGTCTTTGGCTATTGGAAGGACCTCTTCCTGTTGTTAGAGATGATGACCCCTGAATCGGGCGGGAGTCATGCCTTTCGTGAGCGTGTGTGGGATGTATGCGCAAAACAGCATCTCGAGGATATGGCTCTGATCAACCAAGGACAAAAGGCGGCAAGCATGTATTCTAAGTATGTGCCGAGCGAAAAGAGCCAGTTGGACAAGAGCCTTGGTGCTGTGAGAGCGTTGAGCAAGCGGCTTTTCCCCGATGAGCCCCGTAAGGCCAAGGCGCTTTTCCGCAAACAAGTGTCTGCTATGCGTGCTTCTTTGGACGTGACTGAGCGTAAAATGTGCAGCAAGTCATTCTCAACCATCAACTTTGCTGGAGTTCCTTCGTTATGCTTGAAGCGCAACGTTGCGGCATTCCTAAACATCAAGGTGGATGGATCCATGGATTTGGCTCGTCACCCTTTGGATCAAGATCGAGTGGACGCTAGCCATAAATTCGTTCTTGCATCTACAGGGGGCAAGCTAAATGGGAAGCAGCTGTATCCTCACGAGTTGGTTCGCGACCTGTCTGGTCATGGCAATGTCGCCAAACAATTCATTGCCAAGAGCCTTTGGCCAAGAGTGGTTGAAAATGTCATGAACCAAATCCAGGAGCGTCGTAAAGAGCTTAGCGAGCTTCAAGCTCAAGGTGCTGCTGACTCGGAGCTGCTCGGGGGAATGGGAGTTCAACCCGGAAACATTCTATGCATGTCGGACGTAAGCTGCAGCATGAGTGGTGAGCCCATGGATGTTTCAATTGCTCTTGGAATTCTTTGCAGCGAAATAGCATCACCCGCGTTCAAAGATTTGGTCATGACATTTTCAGAGAGGCCCACGCTTATAAGCCTCGCAGACTGTGAGGGGGACATCATGCGCAAAGTTTCCAAGGTCCGGGACATGCATTGGGGAATGTCAACCGATTTTCACAAGGCAATGGAGTGCATTGTGACAATTGTGTTGGAAAAAAAACTGACCCAAAGCGAGATACCGACCCTGCTGGTTGTTTCCGATATGCAGTTCAACGAGGCCTCGCGTCGTTCCAACAAGACTCAAGAGGCGCACAGTCTTATCGAGCAGCGCTTTGCGCAAATTGGCAAAGAGCTGCACGGCACTCCTCTCCTACCCCCCACCATTGTCTATTGGAACGTCAGATCCGCCACTGTCGGGTTCCCTGCCAAGGCAAACGTACCGGGCGTCGTTCTCATGAGCGGCTTTTCTCCAGCGTTGCTAAAGTTTGTCTTTTCGGGTGAGATCGAGACCACCGATATTGAGGTAGATGAGGACACGGGAGTGGTAGATATCGTCCAGCGCAAGCTCACTGCAGAAGAGATGCTTGTTAAAGTCTTAAGCGAAAAGGCATTGGTGCCTGTTCGTGAAAGACTGGACAAAATGCCGCCGTGTTATTTGATGCCACAAGCCTCAAATGATGAGCCGTCCGACTCGGAGAGTTGCTCGTTGCTCAAGCGCCGACGAGTTGAGCCGACTTCCAAGTAATAATGATAGTAAACTAACTGATGTAAATATGTATTGAATTAGGACGAGTCCTCTCCACGATCCGTGCTTTGTGCCCTGTGGTAGAAGAAGGTTGTTTTTTTCCTTTGTGGCAAGTGCCGGACCATTGGCATCCTTCCAGATAGATCCCTGTCGCCGCCCGCCACAAGGCTGATGTTTTACGGCACTGTCAGCCCTTTCTCAGTAGCTTAGCTTCTTGCGTGCGCTCGCACGGCATATCTTTATGCCTCAACCTCGACGATTCCCACACTCGCTTCAGATTTGCTCATCTTGGATTTGTATAAAACAGCAGCTGCGGCAACGATGAAGTTGCACCGCTGCCGATCAAGACGATGAGCGAAAAGCATTGTCCCGAGAGCACGAGTCCATGACACCCAGGCTCACTGGTAGGAGGAGTGAGAACTTGCCCGTTTCCAATATCAAACGCGGTGTCTGACACTTGGAAAGATTTCTTTACAAGCAAGGCTCCGGAATCCGATGTTGCGACCCCACGCTAGGCATCATCGGCACATCAAGAGTCACGGAAGAATATGGTGTAAACTTTTGCGATCCCCGATTAATCGTGGTCGACACAAGCCTCAGATAGAAATTGCGTTTGTGCCAATAGCTCAAATGGGTCGTCGAGTGTTGTTAGATTTTTTATGGATTTTTCCCGCTCAACAAAAAGTTGAAGGAGAGCATCAAGAGTCAGGGTGGGACGTTGTGACGAATATGGTGTAGCCTTTTGCGGTCCCCGACCGCGCGCAGATATACACAAACTTTTACTGTGAGTATAGTTAGAGCACCGACCGGTCGTTACAGTCTATGTTGGGAACAAAAATATGCGATTGGTGTTTTGATATGTAAAAAGACAAAAATGCTTTTGCTTTCGTGCGAAAGGTTTGTTTGAGTTACGAGTCGTCGCAAACACCAATTCTTGTATTGATAGCGGTCAGGAACGATGATCTCTCCCTCACGCAACTAAATATTGCTCATCTATGCATTACCCATTCTCCTGATGTTTTCATATATTATTCTTGGATACCTCTCCCACTTTCTTAAGCGCTGTTGATCCATCTTCCCACTTCTCGCCCTTCTCACTTCCTCTTTTTCATTTTACTTGATCTCGTTCATAACTCACTCATACGGCCCTCAAAGCATCACACCGTCTACGCAATCCGGCCAACCCTTTCTGACATTGTTTTCATTCTTCTGAAACATTGATTCATTTTTCACACTACTACTAACTAAAAATACCTTGGAATAAATTTGAGCCCGAACCATTACACCATCGAGCTCCCGCTCTTACCGGCAATTTTATCCACTACTGTACTAACAACCGGCAGGTTCAACAACGGTCCCACAAATGGCAAAGACCTTAGAAACGTGAGCGCGAGCGGAAAGAATTGCCCATACAAGTTGATAAACCCGAACGTCTCGATAAACATCCCTGTCATCGGCCAGCCGCTCATGACCATCATCACACCGCCCCAAAAGGTCAGGATACCGCGCCACCGCTTCTCCCACCGCTCTCTCATGCGCTCCCCCATGAACCCGAAGAACTCCAAAGTACGTCGCAGACCGCTGATGAAGGTGAAGCCCGTTAAGAACATAATATTCCCCATCGCGAGCAACTTGCGATCGAAAAGGAGGAGCACGCCTAAAAACAAAAAGAAAATTCCCAGAAACAAGAGGAACGTCCCTATCTTCTTGCTGTCGCTGATTGCAAACATGGTTGGGCAGCGGTCCACTGACGTGGTCTCTCTCTCTCTTTCTCTCTTCTCTTTCTCTCCCTCTCTCTCTCTCTCTCCTCTCTCTCTCTCTTGATCTTAGAAGAGACGGAGCAGAGAGTGAACCTGTCCCTGAGTTGGAAGTAGGTATAATAATCCAAATGGACGGCGGCATTGCGGCTGAAAGAGCTGCGTCATGCGGAAGGTTGGCGATTGTTTGATTTTCTTTCTAAATATCTTCTTCTTGAAAGTTTAGCTCTATTTTTATCATCTCTATTTCTCTGGGATTATTGTGTCTCTCTGGGCATGGCTCTTTTTCTCTCTTCAAGAAGAGAACACAAACTGTTGCCTACGGCGACGAGAGCACGACCAGGGATATGGATGATGATTGATGAAAGGCAAGTAATAAGATGGTTGACGGCGGTTTCAATAAATCCACTCAGATTGACCGGTACGAGTATCGCATCGGTAAAACATGCCAGTCTTTGTGTCAAAGCGCGTCACAACGAAGAGGCTGCGGAGCTCGGCGGCTCGCCTTCGGGCGATGACAGCGCGCCACCATGCCTGGAGCTTATGTACAGCTTGCTTAAATTTCGGGAGCTGCAGCTTGAAGAATGCCTTTGGGTCGGTCTGGCATAAATATGTCAACCGTTGCAAATAATGCTTCCCAGTCATTTTAGCCACGCCATGCCGTTCACGCAGAGCATTTGGGACTTGCTTCTGAACCTTTTCTGCGGACTCGCGAGCTTCAAGCTGCATGAGCTCTTTGTCTCGCTCGCCACTCAATACATGGTGATTTAAGACACTAAATGGCTCATTGTATACCACGTTACGTTTGAGTCGGTCTAAAACCAAGTGTGGTCTGTGGAAACGCCCAGAATAGACCTTTTGATGAGTCATAACTTGGCCCACTTTGGAGTCATTCCTCGCCACATTCAGCTGCCGATCATGCTGCTGGCGCTTGATTTTAATAAGTGGCTTTTTACGAAACTGTACGTCGGCTTGGGACTCTTCTCTTTCCTCTGCTTCTTGTTCTCCATTTCCTTCTTCTTCAAGTCGTGGATCGCGTTGCCGTGAACCAGGACGGCGTTGAGCCGCAAGCAGAGCTTTCGGGGCATTGTTCCAGCTAGAAAAATTGTCCATTTTGCCACCAGATAAACGTTGCTCCTTGTTTTTCGACAGCTGTTCACGCCGTCTTCGATTCATCACAGGTGGCCACGGCGACCCATTCGTGCGCGTTCTTCTCACACTTTGAAGCGATAGCGGCTCTAGCATTCCAGAACGTCCAGCATGCTCAACAGTAGCAGTTTCAGGTCCAACGTCATCTTCCAGCATTGATTGATTGCTGCTGCTGCTGCTGCTGTTGTTGTTGTTGTTGAGACGTGCATCGTCAAGCTGTCCCGGAGGGCTTGAGAAAATCGAGCTCTGTGGCCGCTGGTAGGCCTTCCATGGTATGGAAGTGAACATGTTGTTTGAGAGAGAGAAAGGGTGAGAGAGAGAGAAAGAGAGAAATGCAGATTCCTTTTTTTCCGTTTTAAAATGTAACGTCTCGGGTTTGATGCCGCTGCGCCGCCATCGATGGCTGTGAGAGAAGAGTAGAAAGATATGAATTCAGAGAGTAACAATGTTTATTTTCACAAGACTTGTTGAGAGTCAGGTTCAAGTCAGGCTCAAGACAATTGGGACCGAAACTGCTCGTATAGAACGAAAAAACTTGAGCACCAGATGACTTTTCGAACACATATTGGAATGAATCCTTTGTACAGGGCACTGGCACCTTCCTCGCGCACGATAGAGGTTCCAGCGTCTACAACTCCTTTGTATTGCCTCGCTTTGGCACCTTGACCAGCCCCGTTCATGAGCCTGGTTTTAATTACATCCGCTGGCGTGGAGACCAGGGCCGAGCATACTCCACTCAAAGAGCTGGCACCAAGGTGAGCAAAGGCATTATCGCCTACCACGGGTATCATTGCAGTTTTAGCTTGATCATAAGTTCCAAGCTCAGCTGCATTGACTAAAAAAGTGCGCATGACGTTGGGTTTAAGTCCGTAAAAGAAGCCCTTGGGACCTTCGCTTGCAAGAACCTCTTTAAAGACATTTCTCATCGCAAGTTCGGTCGGGCTAGTTTGCATACGCGTCTTTATCACCTCTGTCCAATTAAAGAGTGAAATGCTAACCGCACCCGCAGTTCCCCCACTCACAAGTCGCTGAATGTAGTTGGGTTGTCCATCGTTAGCGAGACCGCCAGTGGCACTTACGACTGCATTTCGAATCGGCTCATACAAAACAAGAGAACAGCTAGAGTAGCAACATTGCCGGACCAATGAAGGAGTCAGGCCTTTCCAAAGCGCTTTGCTGCCTTCATTTGCGCGAATCTTGACCATACAATCTACCATTCCTTTATACTCTACACTAGCCCCGCCGCCAAGCGTTTGAACTTGTAGTCGCACTTTGGACACATCAATAGGCAAAGTGATCACCTCGGCGACACCACTGGCGGCTAGTGACGCTAAGAACCTCGATGAATGATCACTCATGCTGAAGGATGGTTGTCAAATCAAAATGCAGCCTAAGTGCCGAGTTTTGATAAGGAAGCAACACAAGGCCGGATGACTTGGCAAAGCTTGCGTCCCCAGCCAACCCGAGCGCAGCTAAAGACTAGCACCGCCGGTACTCGGAGTATATAACCGAGCTTGTTTCAAAAGACCAGTATTCTGACGTGCCAAGACAAGCCAGGAACCGCAAGCACCAAACACCGAACGTCCAATCGCACCCAACTTTCTCTTGCTTATAAATCAACTCTTCGAGAGTTCCTCTCCCTCTCTGCGAGTCTCTCTGCCACCTCTCTGCGTACCTCTGTACCAACCTCTGTGCGTACCTACACGTGCCAGGATGGTTTACGGCTCTCTCCCTCTCTCAACTGGGCTCCTCCCTCCCTCTCTCTCTCTCTCCCTCTCTCTCTCTCTCTCTCTCTCTCTCTCTCTCTCTCTCACAACAACCTTTTTTGAGGAGAATTCAATCTTCAAAAAATCACATTAAATTTTACATTCACATTCTTGCAAGCACAATGCAGTGCAATTGGATGCTCTTGAAAGCTGGAGCTCCTCGTTGTTTCTCCTGATGCATCGAACGATCATTCGATCCTATCGTAAAGCAAAGCGCTTTGATAAATAGAGAAGGTTTTGTCAGCAGGTACTTTTGCAACTCATTCTTCAGGTAGTGAGATGACTTCTGAATAATAGAGGTATTGCAATCGTATTTTTATTATTAATAGCTACATATACTTTAGTTCTTCTTCAATGCATTGAAGCGCGCAGTAAGCTCATCAAAATCAGGCACCTCCGCGGCATCTTTACCATAAGTTGTAGGATCATCTTGGAATGTTGAAC
>JACKZZ010023062.1_pt1 | contig 16262 bp, 7 predicted proteins | sample 8027871 | NCBI WGS metagenome assembly JACKZZ01 (sample SAMN15724774, study PRJNA655200) | protist metagenome | isolation source: fluorescence activated cell sorting (FACS) single amplified genomes of... | place: USA: West Boothbay Harbor, Gulf of Maine | collected 2000-07-19
TGGAGTATCGAAAAGAATAATAATAGTATTATGGAATCAAAGTTTGAATCATTAATGGTAGATGATGGAGAAGGAGATACGTCTCGAGAAAAAACCACGGCAGAGGTATTCACGAAATTCTATCGTTCAGCTCCCATGAAACATGTCATGATCTTCATACAGGAATCCTCAGCGCATAATCTTCTTTTACATTTTGCAGCATTAGCAGAGGGTGGTGTGATGCAATTTGATGATCTCAACGAAGACATGACAGCATTTCAAAGAAGATACGCACCTCAGATCAAACGATGCGACGAGATGGAACGCATTTTATCTTTTTTCGAGACTCAGTTCAAGAATCTCTCCGTTCCCATACCGAAAGGCCAAGACTGTGCGAAAAACTTCTGGGTCAGACATGACGCGGAACTCAGAGAGTACAGTGGGATATCTGGAAATCGACTCATTGAAATGGAGAAGAAACTTTTGAAGGAGGAAAAAGCGCTTCGACAGCTCAACGAGACTCACGAGAAGCTCAACAACGAGTTCAACGCGTGTAAGGAATTAAAGTATGTCCTGAACTCTTCTCTGAATTTTAAGCGCGATATGAATCCTGAATCTGAAATCGCACGCGCTGTGTCCGGTGGACAACAAGTCAAGTTTCACACTTTGATCGGTGTCATCGAGGCTGGACAGGACAAAGTATCGTTTCAACGTATGGTGTTTCGTTTGACTCGAGGTCTTGCGTTTCTGAAATTCGACGCCATCGTTGATCAGAACGGCAATCCCGTATATTTCGAAAGCATGGAAAACGGAACGTTGGAACGTGTGGAGAAATTTGTTTTTACTGCGATTTTTTCGGGTACTGCGATTCGAACAAAGATTATGCAAGTCGCAGACGCGTTCGGTGCTCACGTTCACGACGTCGCGGATGACGAGACGAGAGGTGACATTCAATCTCAACTCAAAGACATCACGGACAGATTAGTGGGACTATCTGATATCAAAGAAAAAAATCGTTCCATGGCTCGAAGCGTTCTTGGTTCCATTGCACAACGATATTGGCAATGGCGTCTCACCGTGAAGTTGGAGAAGACTGTATATCACGCTTTGAACAAATGTGACGTACAAAAAGCTGGATACATGGTAGCACAAGGATGGCTTCTCGAGGACAAGGTCGAAATGGTAGCTCGAATTGTACAAAAGCAAGAAGGTGAGGGTAATAACTTGGTCTTGAAAGCTACGAAGAAGAAACCTCCCACACATTTCAAGACGAACAAGTTCACGAGTGTGTTTCAAGGTATGACCGATACGTACGGTGTACCTCGATATCAAGAAGCAAATCCTGCCATGTTTTCATGTGTCACGTTTCCGTTTCTTTTTGGTGTGATGTTCGGAGACGTAGGACACGGAATTCTTCTTTTCTGTGTTGCTTTGGCACTTTGCGTCTATGAGAAAAAATTGGAAGGTAAGGATTTGGGAGAAGTCCCGGGAATGCTGTACACCGGACGTTACATGCTTCTCCTCATGGGTATCTTCGCGACGTACTGCGGACTGATCTATAACGAGTGTTTCTGTCTTCCTTTGAATCTTTTCGGTACGATATACGAAAAAATTCCTGAAACTGCAAATCACAGTGCATACTTCATCATCTCTGATGATCCGTCATGGAAAATCAGTCAACCTGCACCCGTATACACCTTTGGAATCGATCCGACGTGGCACATTGCAGAGAACGAGCTCACGTTCATTAACTCCTTCAAAATGAAGACTTCTGTGATTCTTGGTGTCTTGCAGATGACGATGGGTATCATAGTCAAATTCACGAACGCGTTTCATTTCAAGGAGAAGACGGTACTTTACTTTGAGTGTGTACCCCAACTTCTCTTCATGGGCTGCCTCTTCATTTATCTCATTATTCTTATATTCATCAAGTGGTGCACAGATTGGACGAAAATGAAGGGAGTCCCGAATTTGATCAACACGATGATCAACATGCCTCTCGCGATGGGTGGTAGAGGTGAGGAAGCACCTGCATACCACGCTGCTTTGCAAGACACGTTGCAACCGATACTCCTTGTCATTGCACTTCTGAGCGTACCTGCAATGCTGATTCCAAAACCTTTGATTGAGTACTACTCACACAAGCATTCACATCAACGTGGACGTGCGGAGACACCTATGCATGTTCTCGAACACGGGCATGAGGAGAAGAAGAGTCTCGTGGATTCGTCGTCTTCCAAAGAGGATGATGATGCTGCTTTACCTCTTGGAGCTTCTTACTTGTTTGATCATGAAGAACATGACCACGAAGACGAGGAGGAACATTCCTTGGGTGATCTGTTCATACATCAAGGTATCGAAACAATCGAGTTCGTACTTGGATGTGTCTCAAACACAGCATCATATCTTCGATTATGGGCCTTGTCTCTTGCTCATGCTGAGTTAGCCAAAACGTTTTGGGATCTTCTCATGGCAGGTGTGATCAATATGGGTGGAGGTGCAAACTTTATCATGATATTCGCAGGATACTCTGCATGGGCCGCAGTTTCCGTCTTTGTTTTGATGTGTATGGATAGTTTGGAGTGCTTTCTTCACGCTTTACGTCTTCATTGGGTCGAGTTTCAGAACAAATTTTACAAGGCTGATGGACACGCCTTTGTGCCTTTTGCTTTCAGACCGATTGATATTGTAATGCAGCAGCAAAATGGTGATAGTGGAATGTAGTTTAAATAAGGTAGTATGACGAGTATTGTCATTTGATTAGTTGGTTGTTTAATTGATTGTTGGGTTGTATTAATAATTTGCTACTGGCTGGGACGCGTATAAAATTTATAACCTAAAAAAAAAAAAAAAAAGAGCTAGCAACCTCCCTGTTGTTGTTGTTGGAAATATATATATATATAATAAGATAATAAATAATAATAAAAGTTCACCAATTATTATATATTTTCTCTTATTATCATGTATATATGATGTGTATTTTTTACAATTTTTTGACCCGACAAAAATATAATCACACGCACTCACACTACTCTTTTTTTCTTTTCAGCATCCTATACACATCTATACATCTATACACTCTATACATCTATACAGTTTTTTCCTTTTGCCTTTCGCACGACCCGACACAAAAATATAATCACACGCACTCACTACTCTTTTTTTTTTTTTTTTAAAAAAAAAAAAAAAATAGACAAGCAGAAGAAGATTAAATATTTTTTTTTTTTTTTTTTTAGCATCCAATACATCTATTCATCTATACATCTCATCTATATACTCTATACTCTATACAGCTATACAGTGTTTTGCCTTTCGCACGACACAAGAGCGTGCGCAAAAAGGTTCTAGTCAGATCTTTCGTCGTGCGTAACTTCAAAAATAAATTCGTGATTACTCAATTGTACTTACACAAAAAAATTAAAAACACTCTATCATCTACATACAGATATATATATAATGAAAAGTTCATCAATGTATTCTATTTTTCTTTGCTCATGTATTGTTTTACATTTAAGGACGATAAGTATACATGCAACATACACGTATATTGCCGGATACGAACCTCGATCCGACGTAATTCAACATTCGAGAATCGATTTGGATCTAGCTGACGTCATATCAAAGGTATGCTTGCTTTTTAATTTACGTTTTCATACATTTATAATATATATATCACAATAGATATATATAAGTAATATTTCATTCATAATATATATCAAATGATTCATTTAATCTCTCACTTTCTGACAAAAACTTATAGTTACCGAGTAACGTAAATATCGAACTCTCCGAATGTACTGGACAACAATGTAATTGGGGTGGAAACACGAATGATATGGAAGCACCATTGTATGGCATTTGTGGTGGAGCAACTCAGCAATCTGATTGTATTGAAGCATATGATATCTATCTTTCTGGAAAATATTCGAACAAATCGAATACCTTGAGAACGCTGTACGCGATGGGATCTAAATCCAAGACATCAAACAACAATCCAAGTACAGACATTGATATGGAAAACAATCCTTTCGTTGAAATCATGAACACGTACTGGAATTCAAAACTCGGAGCAACATCTATTGATGAGAATTGGTCGAGAGATATTCTCGAAGCTGCGTTTGAAGGAGAATCTCTCGGACCCTTGAATTTTGGTACGGTGGGATGGGACTTTCGTCGCGAAGTCATTCAAAAAGGAATCCTGTATCTCAACGTGTTTCCGTACATCATTTGGGAAATGCAAGACGCAGTGAACGATTGCAAGTATGGTACTATTGCTCAAAATGATAGAGGTGTGCATGCTTGGGATGAAGCTGTGGCGTTCTACACAGGATCCTTGGAGGGAAGTTCTCAATACGGAGACTCTTCGAATGGAGTCATGTTTCACACGCTCGCAGATAAGCGTTGCAAGGAATTTCGTACGTATGGAAGGTGTAACAGTATCTTTTGTTTTTCTTTCTCTCAATCGTTTTCTTCTCACAACTTTGTCTTACTCTCATTCTCTTACAGGTACGTGTACAGCAGATTACGACAACGATCCCGAAATCGGATACTCAGTCATCAATCGTGAAGTATTTCAGGAATTCATTCGCGGAAAAGATCAAATCATGGGTGCGTATCAGTCCACATCTACGGAGGATTGTGATATCGTGACTTCCACGATGAACAGGATTTCGTCCTTGATTCTCAACATTTTCGTACAGGGTACGCAGAGATACCTCTGGAAAACGCGCAACGCACAAAGCTCGAAAGAAGCTGGAGAGCTTTTCATTTTTGCTACCGCGATTCTTCCATTCGTTGACAAGGTCGATTCGAATTGTGCAGAGAAGTTGTACAACAGAGCGTGGAATCTTGATTTTGATGATGATGATTGGATTGACATCAAGACTTGTCTCGAGGATACGTACCCATATCTTGGTGTTGGTGAGGGATTGGGTCAAGTTACGTGTGCTCGTGTTGGTGTACTCCACGAAGCGAACACGGTGTCTGATGGCTCTTGGGTTCCGTGCGTGGACGCGACTATTATTGATGAGAGCTCAAATGAAAAATACATTCTATATGGCATTGGTTTCGGTTTAGGATTTCTTGTAATGGTGCTTACCGCTTTCAGTGCAGTACTATGCCTGAGACTACGACGCCATGCTGATTCTGCGAAAGTTTACGAAGGAGAAAGAAAAATATCGATGACGCGTGCTGAGCTCGTGTAGTGTTGTTTTACCAGGCGGGGGGTCATATATATATAAAAAATAGTAATACGAGAAGAAATAAAAACAGAGCACGAATAATTATAATATATCCCTCACAACAACCCCAACATCTTCCTTCTCCTTGCGATGCAGCCTCGTCTCTCCACTTCGAAATCGTTTCTTTAATTCTGCTTCCTCGTCTTCATCCATACTGGATTCCGTATCATCAAAAATAGATGAATCCTCTTTCTCCAAGCCATAATCATCGACGTTCTTCAAGCACCACACAAGCTCCGCTCTTTGAGATTTCGAATCTTCGTCATAGAGCACAAAAATTGACTCTGCGTTCTCGAAATTCGTAACGGTTCCAAGCAGCCAATGGAAGTTTCCGTCTGCATCGATGTGAAGTCCAAATACTCGAGTACCACTTTTGATTGGTTCACTATCTTCAGATGATTGAAACTCCTCCTCCTCCACAGCAATAAGATTTTTTTCGTAAACTATTCGTTTCTCATCGTTATCGTCCGAGGTAATGACGTACGAGACATGTTTCTTCTCATGTATAACATCACAAACACGCCCCGGAAACCAAATCGAATTGCTGTTTTTTTTCAAGCAAAATACTCGATCACCCGAGCGAAATGTTTCCTTTTGTGCGTCTTCTTCCGTATCTCGGGCATCGATGAGAGTATCAGGAGATTTTATCTCCACAATTGTATCAGGAGTTGGAGGTTCAGAAGTGGGAGATTGTGAATCTTCAGGAGATGGAGGGGGCGAGAAAGATGTTTCGGAGTTGGAAGAAGGAGGAGGTGAGAACGATGCGTCTCTTATTTCTGGCACACTTTCCTTCTTCTTCTTCTCCTCCTCCTCCTTCTCCTCCTCCTCCTCGATTCTTCTTCCAATACCACCAAATAGTCGAACTGCAGTCAAACTGTTCAATACAGCACGTCCAAATCTCTTAAATTTACCAGCTTTGTTTTTCTTTTGTGGTGACTCTGGCATCTCCATCATACGTACGTCCTTCATCACAGCAAGCGCGTCTCTTACGAGAGGTGCACGAGTTGGACTCTTAGGTCTACACATCTCTCTTTCGACTCGTTCATGACGATGCCTACGTATCCATTTGTTGTGTAATCTTTGTGGAGGAGCTTTCCAGGCAACATCATACGAATCATCTATGCTTCCAACAATTTTCACGTCAGAAATCCATCTCGCACCATTCCAGAAATCTACCAAGGTACCTCTTTCGAAGATTTCGATCAATCGCATGTCTTTGACACGTACGCCCTTTCTCAGGACTTGCTTCTTCATCATCACCTTCGAATCTTTGATAAGAAGATCACAAGTTTGTTTCTCACGATTTATTTTCACAACATCTGCTCGATTCCATTTTGGAGTGGATGATATCAAATCTCGTACAAGAACAACGCATCCAATCTGCAAATTGTCAAATTTGACGACGCGTTCATCCATCTCATTTCGTGGAGGTAGACACGGTTTCTTGTTTTTTTCTACAAAATTAGATTCGTGCTTTGGTTTTGTGGTCCTGTTACGAGGTGGCAGAGAAGGAGCTTGTATCATCGTCGTATCAGTATCATTTCGTGGAGGTAGTGACGGTTTCTCGTTTTCTTCTATAAAATGGGATTCGTGCTTTGTTTTCATGGTCCTATTACGAGATGGCAGAGAAGGAGGTTTCACCACTTTCGCTGAAGGCTTCGTAAGATTACTATTTCGAGAAGGAAGAGAAGGAGAGGACGAATTTTTCACATTAGAAAACAAATCTCGAGGAGGAAGTTTCGGTGAAGTTTGTGCCGAATGTCGACGCGCAAGCGAGCGCGGACTCGTGAGAACCAACTTTTGAAAAAGTTTTCCATAAGTTTTGTGTCTCAAGGGTACCCACACTTCTCGATCTCGTATCAAGATCTTTATCCATCCGGCACGAACACGATGCTCTAGAGCTGTCACGACATCACCCTCTCTAACGACGTAATCAACTCCAATGATACTGTCTGAATTCTCGGGATCCGAACGACATCGCACACCTCGATACACACATTCCCATCTAGACTCTTTGGGAGGTGGAGTTGACGGAGGAGCTGGATGTGATACAATTCGAGATAAAGCATCGTGTCTAACCAAAAGACACAACATGTGCGCTGCTATTTTCATATACATCATTTGATCTTGCATTGATTTTAAGGGTTTCTTCATGTCGATTTCCATGGGTTCGAACAAAGCAGGAGCAAGACATATCGAAAGACTCTCAATCGTTGTCCCTTTGGAAAATTCCGACACGTCTTTGAGAAACGGAAGTACCCATGAGAGAATTGCGGAGTGCTTTGGAGAGAGCGTAGAGATCAAGTCACGAATCAAAAGAGGCAGTGTGGCGGTACTCTCCACACGGAATGAATACAACACGGACCAACTCAATACACTGAGAACACGTTTGGGCATTGATGTCAGATACATTTTCATCAAAGAAGTCAAGAGAGGACGATTCTTGCATATGGATTTCAAACTCTCGCAACACTGTTGAATCTGTTTGGAGGAGTAGGAAGAAGATTGGCCCTCGAACCGTGAACATTCTTTTATCAGAAGTTTCATCGCATCTACTTTGAGACTTTCCTCAGGTTCCTCACGAAAGAGAAGAGGTACGCTCAATCCGTTCTTGTAATCCCCCAAAGGTTCTCTCAACATGTAATCTAAAACGAGGAGGATAAGAGGAGCTTGATTGTTTTCTTTCTTCTTCATCATTCTTCGAGGTGAAGAAGGTGACAAGAGTTTGGGTTTCGAAGATCTTCGAGGTTTAGTGGGAATTGAAATGGTGTACGGCTTTGTTTTCTTCGATACAGAGTCTACTTCCTTTTCCTCTTTCTTTACCAAAGAATCTTCTTCTTCTTCTTTTGAAGATTCATTTCTTTCTTTACGAACAAAACGAAGACGGGCCTTGTCGAGTTCTTGCTTTGCACGCTCACGTAACGCATGTGCTTGTCTCTCTGTCGTACTTTTCAATGTCCTTGTCTCCGTTTCCAATGCATCTTTCTCTTTTTGTAGTTGCATACATTTTTGCTTCGTACTCTTGACTTTCTTTTCAAGCTGAAGAATACGAACACGAGTCTCATGACTCTCATGACTCATCAAAGTTTTTGGTAATAGTTTCTTTGCCTCTTTTTTCCATCTCTCCTTCAACTCTCTCAACTCCTTACATTTTTTCTTCGAGTTCTCTAGTTCTGATTCGAGATGAGCAAGCCGTTCACATTTTTGCCTCGAAATCTCAAGCTCTGATTCGAGACGAGCAAGCTTCTCACTTACTTCATGACTCTCCATGTTGAGACGTTTTGCTCCCGATTGCCATTTTTTCTTTTCTTTTTGAATTTCGATTCGCTCGTTTTCAAATTCTAACTTCAGATTTTCCATTTCAAGATTCTTTAGTCTTTCTATTTCCTTAACTTCGTTTTCCTTTCTTTGATTATCTTGTCGTAATCTCTGAATCTCTGCTTTGAAAATCTTAAATTGATTCTTCATCTGACTCTCTCGTTTCTTCGACTCCAGTTCTTGTTTCTTCATCTCACTATTCATCTGACTCTCTCGTTTCTTCGACTTCAGGTCTTGCTTCTTCATCTCACTCTCTAGCTTTTCATATTCTGATATCATTTGATTTTCTCTTTCAAGGTAGGAGTAGTAACGCCAATTACACCAAGACCATGATATCATGCGACGACGTATGATCCTGTCCACAGCTTTCAAACTAATGCGTTGAGCTCGTTTCGTCAAATGATCGAATCGATTCTTTGCTTCAACTTTCATCTCTTCTACAGTCTTTTCACAATCCTTTTTCAAGTCTTCAATTTGTTTTTCATGTGAAGTCTTGAAGTGAACCCGAAGTCTCTCCACCGCATTTTCCAAGAACGAACGAACGTCCTCGCGGGATTCTAACGTGGATCTCTTCACGATGATTTTTTTAGAGTCCTCGTGTGAGGAATGAACATGGGTGAGGCATTTTCGACATAGTAAAGAGGAGGATTGAATTGGAGGCGACGATGACGACGACGATGTTGATGTCAAATGGCGATACTGACGAAGAATCTCGTGAGACGTCTTCTTTTCCTCGTTCAGATTCTTGACACGCGTTCGATATTTTCGAAGTTGTCGTTCGGAATCTCTTAAAAGGCTCGACATCTCTTTCAGTGTTTTTTCTCTTGCAAGAAGTTCCTCATTCGCATTTCTTGAAATCGAATGAAACATCTCACCACATATTTGTATCGCTCGAAATGCTTTCGAGATGTCGTAATCTGTTTTATTCCGAAATTCAGAACGAGTCACACGAGAATTCATCAAATTCGGTGCGATTGCTCTGATTGAGGCAAAATCAATATGTTTAGGAAGTGATGAAATTGCATTCCAATTTAAGATTTCCATTTCTTCTTTTTGATCATTGTAATCATCATACGAAGATGACATTTTTCAAAAAAAAAATTGGATTTTTGAAAAAAAAAACTCGGAATTTTCAACTGATCCTGATCACCACGAAAATAGTATACCATCAAGAAGGAGAAAAGATTTCTGCTCCTCCAAACAAGCAAGGTGAAAAGATTTCTCCACACCACTGAAAAAGATATTTTTTTTTCATCAATCAATCAAAAAGAAGAATATATAATAACAAAATAAAATGAGTTTTTCAATGGGACCACCATCATTACCAAAACTAATGGTTCAACCAAGTGGTATAGGAAATACTGCATTTCAATGGATCAAGTCAAAAAGATTAGACGGAGATTGGACCGGTGTCATCGTTCCCGTACGTTTTTGATGTAGTATTCATGATATCTTTTTTTTGTTTATTTTTTTGTTTTGTTCCTGCTCGATCATCATATGTATTCTTGTTTACTCAATCAGCATAACACTTTCCTGATATATATATATATGTTCACATACATAACCTCTCTCTCTCTCTCTCTCTCTCTCTTGTTCTCAACAGAGCGATCCACACGACGCGGAAACACTAATTCGATGTAAACTCAAGTTCGAAGCGGCGTCCCCGTCCATCGACCCCAAGAAATTGTTGGCAGTCAAACATCATGATGCGGTCGTGAATCTCTCTGGAAAGGGAACATCTCTTTACCTCGGAAAGTACCGCACGATCAATATTCCATTCTCAGTCTCTCAAGCAAAATTCAACTGGAAAAATCGAGCTATTGAATTCGTACTTGAAAACGACGGTTCACGCTCCTCGTCGCGCGTGCGTTTCAAGGGAATGCTTGGAAAACACGAAAAGAGAAACGTATTGGAAATCGTGGCACACTTTGGAGAGTCTGAAATTACTCTTACCAAGGGAGTATCTGATACCTTGGACAAGAGATGGATGAATGCTCTTGAACATTGGCGTCGTGAAAAGATTCTCAAGAATGCATCGGAGTTACACTTCATCTCTCTTCACGAATATTTTGAGTTTTGTACGTTGAGACTCAACGTTCTTCTTCTTCTTCTTCTTCTTCTTTTTCTTCCCTCGCATACATACATACACTCACACACATACATACACTCACACACATACACTCATTCCATGGGATCTTCATTCCATCAGGTACAAGAGACATCGCGGAGAAAATTGCTAAACATGTTGGAATCGAGAATCGACTTGTTGATCTGTGCAAAGCGATGGAGAGCAAGAACAAAGAAATGTCCGTAAAAGATTTCTTAGAAAAATTAGTTTATCCGGTCTGTCCACCGTCGCAGTCTAGACTTCGCAAGAACTTCAAGAAAGAGTTTGCAATGGCTCTCAAGGCGTACGATACTCTTCGTGAGGAAATATGTGCCTTGGACGAGCATCACGCTGATTTGGCGCTAGAAGGTATCTCGATAAATTCTGGAGACCAACTCAAAAGCATAATCAAGCAATACACAATTGATGTTCGAACAAGAGGTCATCATCTGCTCAATTGCTTTTCTTTTCTTCAATTCTACGAGGTCTGTGATGCGATGTTGACTTGCAAGGGATGGATGCGAGAATGTGTTCGTAACAAGGTATGGCGACCTTTGACGAAGCAAATTTTCGACGAGAATGATCCCGATGACATGAACTCTCACGAATACCTTTGGTGGCGTCAACGTTTCATGAAATTATGTATGTAGTTGTGTTGTGGTTGTTTTCAATAATATGTGTGTGTGTGTGTGCTTGTTTGTTGTATAAATTTCTCTCCTTCGTCCATCTCTTCACTTCTCTTGCGTCACTCACTAGCACACTCTCACGACAATATATCATGAAACAGGTGCAATCAATCGAACTGCTTGTGCTGTGAACATTACACATTATAATTATGACTTGGCTACACCTCCAGGATTCATGTGGGACGGTGGACATGCAATCAAATTTGAATCTGAACAAGAAAAGTGGAGTCCATCTATTGGATGGACCGGAGATTCTTACGTGTACCAGTATTGTCGAGCCAGATGGAAACCTCATGGAAGAGGTCCTGGACTTCACGCCGCAAGACCAATAATGGCGAAAAAGAATTCCAGAAGAAACAAAAATAGAAATGTTTTCGTCGATCCCTTACTTGGCGATCTCAACGATTCAATCATTAAGTTGCAAGGTATTTGGCATGAAAAAACGCCGTACAATCCGTCCGAGAGTACTTATCCAAAACTTCGTGTTGTGGGAAACATCGTGCATTGTTCTTATCACAAAAGAATCGAGGGTTCGACTCTTCACATGAATTCAGAAACAGGAAATGTGGAGTTTACCATAAAAACGTATAATGACGGTCCCTTGTACAACATACCCACGCCGTCATCAAAATTTGTCGTAAAATTCGACAAGAAGAATACCATTAAACTGGAACTTTTCAAATCGAACAATCCGACTGTGTTGTACTCATCGTATACTCTCAATCGTGCCAAGAAAGATGACTTAAAGAGTAAGATCGATCCTGTCTTGAGCTCAATTGCTCATCTCTACAACCCCACGAAAGATCGCCAAATGGATATTCGATATTGCATGGAGATTCCAGCTGGAAAGTACTACGTGTGTGCTGCAACTGGAGATCCCATGTTCTCTAGTGAACACGATTTGTACGTCGATAACAAAGAATTGCTTCCGTCGTTTGAAAAGTTCGAGAAGATCGAGAAAAACAAAATTCAGATCAAGAAGAAATCCGAAATTTTGAAAGTCAATGTAAGTGTTCCCAAGATCCATACCGAATTTTTGAATACTTGCCGTACGCTTTCGAAAAAAGATTACGTGTTTACATCGTCGAATACGGATTCGAAGGAAGAAACAACAAAGACCGATGAAGATGAAGATCCCGTTCGAGCTCGTTACGTCGACTACAAGAATGTTGATGTGAATTGTAGATATCCCGACGAAAAAAAACTTCAGGGTGTCTTTGCTTTTCTTGGTAGGAAAGGAGATTCAACAAATAAGTTCGTATGTCCTTCGTTTGACGGCAATGTAAAACTGAGACACAGCAAGACGTATAGTACGAGCTACCCATTGCATGCGATTCTTGATGGTAACGATGCTAAAACCTTCATGGACGGTATTTATGATGGATCTGCATGGGTATCTGTGGATCTTGGGGAGACTCGAAGCCTCGTTCTTGATTCGTTTGCAATCAGTATGAAAAACCGATGGCAATATCCGATGGTCAATTTCAAGATTCAAGGCAGCAACGATTGGGAAGATCCGGATCAGTGGGAGACTCTTTCTATTCACAAATTCGACAACTCGATGTCAAACAAGTTCCAAGTTCAGTCGAGAGCGATATGGAATGTGGGCACTGTGCAAAGTCCGATGATATACGAGGGTCCCCCGATTGTGAGTTCGTGGCTCACGAGAGAAAAGAATCACGCTGATTGGATTCGCAAAGTGATGGATATGTTCCCAGGCATCAGTCGACGCGCAACAGAGAGTATTGGTACTCGCAATTACGTCAACACGACATACTTTGCGAACCAATACTCCAAGACATTTCATAAGAAGGAAATCATCATTACTATGAAAAGACAGAGTGCGAGTAGCTATTGTGGATTCTACACATCACAGAGAGGACAGTGGGGATGTATTTTGTATAGCGCAAGTACGGTTGCTTTGAAAGCGGGATGCTACAACGGAATGCGTATAACTCATGTGTTGGATGGTAGTCCACTCATCGTCAAGGGTTGTAAAGTCGTGTACGATGGTAAGATCGAGGGGATTGTGGAGGAGCTAATATATCCTCCCAAACCGAAGACAGACAAGAAGATTGCATACAAATGGCAATGGGAGGATGGGACCAAGGGCAGTGGTCAGTGGAAGAACTACATTCCGAAGGACGACACCGCAATCGAGCAATTGTACAAGGCGAAGGGAAAGTCGGTGACTCTCAACAACAGTTGGGGCAAATACATCATCGACCTGACATACCAGGGAAGTGGCAATGTAACGGGTACGCAGAAAAAGGTTTCCTCTGGATGGGTTCGACCAATTCGACGTGTTCCGAAGACCGGTGCTGTTCCAGCGGCTCCTCCGAAACCTACTCATGCGAAAATAAAGTTCACAAATTCTGGAAAGGTTGAGCAGGTACCCTACTCATCATTAAAAGCAAAGACAAGAAGAGTTCAGATCAAAAATAAGACGGATTGGGACAAATACGAAGCCAAAAAACCTATGGATATCAATTTCGTGTGTCAAGATCCGGCCAAGGATTTGTTAGTTCGATTAAAAATGCACAAAGAGGAGATGATTGAGTTTTTCAAATCAAAAACGTACAAGAATAGTAATTTTAGCACAAGATTACAACAAGAGGCTTACCATATGTTTGGCGCATATCCTAACAAGAATTGGGCGAAAGTAGGTAAAGATGACGAAGGGAGACCTCATTATGCGTATGCATACGATAGAAATTTGGAGTGGAAAAAATTTTTGGATGAAGAAGCGGAGTTAAAACTTATTGAGAGATTCTCAAATCGTGTCAAGGAGTTTGAGCCAAAGAGAGATTTGAAGAAGAGTCAGGAATTAGGATTAATCATGTCTCGAAAATTTACCTCTACCATGAATAAGAAAAAAGCATATCGATACTTTCGAATAAAACAAACCGGACGAAACGGATATGCCGCTTCCTTGTCGAACTACTTGTATCTCGGATATTGGGAACTCTTCGGAGAGCTCCGGGGAGAAAAGTGGGGAAGAGTCAACAATCAATTGGTGAAGACACTCAATATTGGTGAAACGAAATTCAGCGGCGACGTGTTTCGTGTGAGATCTACAGTACCCTCGAGATTTCACTTAGTTCTTCCTCCTCATCGTCAAGTCTCTGTAACAAGAGCCACGACTTCAGATCCTTGGGGTTTCACGATAGATACGTACGGACGCGTGAGTGCCGTCACAGATCTGTCCCTCGAAGCAAAAGGCATTATGAGCTTACAATGTGTGAGTTACGCTTACAATCAAATTACTCGTTGTAATGGTGTGGAGATTCGACGTGAGAAAGATTTTAAAACACAAGCCGATCACAAGAAAATCATAGATCGACTAACAGCTAACAAGACGACGTGTAAGTATATCGTGGAGCTTGAGAAGGAAGTGAGGTGATGCAAACGAAAGCTGATGAACGAAATGAATCTTCAAAAGAAGAAGAAGAAGATTATTTGGTATAGAAAGAGGAAAAGGAAGTAGACTTTTTTTTTTTTTTTCCTTTCTCACATCCCTTCCCTTTCCACCATCGCTCGCATTTCACCTGCAATACTTTTGCTCACCCCACTCCTCCTCCTCTCTTCTTTTTATGTAGCCACTTTCACGTTCGGACGATACGATTATTTTATCCCCGCAAGAGCAAATTGGGGTGATAAGAAGATGCCCCTCGGATTTAAACTAAATACGAAAACGTTTCGAATTACGGAGGTCAACTCGTTTGGTAAGTTTGATGGTTTCCGTGTAGGTATGCGTGTAACGGGACTTCATTTTTATTATTACAAGGTAGCTGGAAGTTACAAAAACATGAATGAAAAGCGATGGAATGAATTCTCCGCAAGACTCAAGGTTTTGGAGAAATCAAATTGTCGATTCGTTGCTGTAGCGGTAGAATCTTCGAAGAAAGAACATATGTTTATACATTCATCTGTGGACAGATTTGTGAATACCATTAAGAGAGGAGGAAGAGATGGAGCAAGAAGTACCGTTTCACACTCGAAAAAAGATGCCACCCGTATCAGTGCATTATGGCTTATCGATATGGCACTTTTGACGCGCGCGACGAAATGTACCGAGGTGAAGTGTGTCACAGACGTATTTCCTGGTCTGAAAATGAAGCATGACATGCACATGACGAGAATGAAACGTAATCTGAACATAGTCAATCACTATCAACAAAGAAAGTTTGTTTTGGAGGAAGAGTTGAAAAATGTCAATGATGAGCTTGAAAAATGGATCGCGACACGAAAAGAGCAACGAGACGAAATGGAGTACAAGATGAGTAAGGATCTTGAGATTTTGCACGAAACTCCGTTGGAAGCAGCCCGAATGACATTCAGTGACAACAGTATCATCGTAAAGGAGTTGGATGGTTTTCTTAAAAAAAACACGGGATCGAAGGAGGATTTGCTCATCGCACGTGTTGATTTGAAACATGCTCAAGAGGATTTGAAACGATCTGAGGCCGAGGTTCAACGAAGAGTTCGAGAATTGGAGATCTTTCGAAACAAGAAGGATTCTGCTATGGCGAAATTCGATCAGGCAAGCGAAACCGATAAGGTAAAACTTATTGATCACAGGAAGGATCTTATGAAAGCAATAGAGAAAATGGAAAGAAAACGTCGCGAAAACGCAGAGAAGATCACATTAGATCAAAAGCAATTCGAACACATTGCTTATCTAATCGCACATGCAAACGGACACGATACGCACTGCAGCGCAAATGCAAGTACTGGATTACGTCGCTACGTCTTGGATTCCATCGTCGTGCCGCAGCTTGCAGAGACATACAACGTGCCTCTATCTGAGGCATGCAAAATTGCAAACAAACACGAAATCAAGTACACGATTCGAGGTATGCTTAGCATCACGGCTTTGGGAAAAAAAGATGCAACAATAATAATAAAGAAATTTCCGAGGTGTTAGAGACA
>JACKZZ010017484.1_pt1 | contig 16248 bp, 10 predicted proteins | sample 8027871 | NCBI WGS metagenome assembly JACKZZ01 (sample SAMN15724774, study PRJNA655200) | protist metagenome | isolation source: fluorescence activated cell sorting (FACS) single amplified genomes of... | place: USA: West Boothbay Harbor, Gulf of Maine | collected 2000-07-19
TTCTGTTGCGTTGTGAGTCTTTGGTCTGCGTCTACTGCACTATAAAGCGGACCGATCTCTTCGTCGCTTGGTGCGAATTGGGCCTCGAACACCTGTACCGGAAAATGAGAGAGGAGAGGACGAAGCTCGCAGCAGATGACACGAACATAGACAGTGATAAGCAAGTCTCCAGCAATCAGGAGCAAACAGGTGTGACTCTGACCCATGCTGACGGAAGCAACACGAGCGACAATTCTCAGAAACAGCTGAGCGGTGGTACATCTTCCAGGAATCCAAAGGTTGGGAAGGTGAAGAAATCCGGTAGAGTATTTGATGTGTCGATGGATCTGGTTTCAGGGTCGCTTGCGAGCAGTAAGCTTATGGAAGGAGGAGGAGACGCATCGAGCTCAACAGCAGCAGGCAATTCTGGGCAAGCCGATGCTTTGCATGAGCGTTTGGCACTGCAAGCACTGTTTCGCAATTTCCCTGTGGAACTGGAGAAGCAGGAGGCCAGATTGCACGAGAAGATGCAGGAGCTGGAGGATAACCTCTCCGACTCCAGCGCCGTCAGTATCTATGAGTCTGCCGAGACGCCTGAAAAGAAGAACTCCTCGGACAGAAACTCCAACGAGAAGAGCTCGGACTCGCAAAACCCGAGCAGCAGAGAGCAGACTTCGCTGAATCTCGGGATCGGTGCGAAGCCCTCTCGTCGAAATCTCTCGGTGGCTTCCATCTCGGGAGCGGTGCGCGGCAGTGTCGCTAACATGCAGCAGTCCCTGTCGGTGGGCGAAACCAGTCATAACGACTCGACAGGCTCGCGAGATGAGAAGAAGAACCCTCTGCGAAAGCGGAAAAAGAAGTCCGAACTCCGCGTCGAACTCGTCCGGAAGTTTGTTGAGAAGTGTGACGCAGTCTACCTCCACCGCAAAAAGAAGTGGATCCAGCAGTACAAGAAGATGGAATTAAGGAAGCGGAGTTTGATGGACACGCCACTCGACATTTCCGCGGCAACCGTTGCTAGTGTCGGCACCTCTGGCGCCTCTGCTGGTGACCACCGTGGTCGTCACGGCGCGCGGGACTCGGTCGAGGAAGTGTCGCTGAATCGCAATGGTGCCAGGGACCGGGACGAGGTTGCCACCAAGGGCAATGCAAGCGTTAGCTCGATTACAACAAACCGAAGAACTAGCGCCTCGAACGCGAGTACCAGCCTTCCGTATCAGGAAGACGAAGAGTTTCTCCTGAAGAGATTTCGCGATTTGTCGGGAGGAAAGCTTTCCGCAGAGTGCATCCGATACTTGGTTCGGAATTATGTCGTCCACACGGTCGTTCCCCTCGGCGATGTGGTATACAGAGAGCACTCGTCGAATAGTTCCTCTTCGAAGGGCAATCAGAAGGCTCAGGGTCAGGCCGAGGTCGACCGGATTCTGGCCCAAGACAAGATAGACACGGATGTGGATAACGTCGACAATAATGGAATGGCTTCGCAGGAGAGAAGCTTTGATCGTTGTGAGCGTGGTGGCAACAATGCGGGCCCAACCCACGACACTAGGGGTCCCTGGGGTCAGGGCCCCATGATGGGCGTGGGAAGAGCCACGATCGCTGCTGACGGGGGGAGTAAGGACTCGTCAAAGGAGAAATCGGGTCTCCATTTGACGAACGCTTTCAACTACAGCGCTTCTTCCAGTATGAGTGCGATGCGAGGGCTACTGGGGAGCACAAACCCGGTCCTGTACCTAGTTCTCGATGGAGAACTAGAAAAGACGCAGGATAAGAATGTGATTGGACGTTTGCGCAGGGGGAATGTGTTTGGGGACTCCTTCCTCACTTACAAGAGCCCAAGTTTCAACAGCTACTTGATAAGTAGAAATATGACGGTCACAAGCGTTCAAGAGACTGGCATCGACGACGCGAGCGCTATCGGGCAACCGGGACACGCGAGTGGCGCACGTCTAGCCATACTGTATGGAAACTGTTTCGAGGAGTGCCTCACCAAGTTCCCGCGTGACCACTTGAACTTCACGAAACTAGTTCGCGGACGCTTAGAGCTAGCGGACCTGCAGGGGCTATTCACCTCGGCCTTTCAAAATCCGAAGAATTCCAAAAGCACCACGCAGAGGAAGCAAAAAGCGTTGCGGAACCACGTCCGGCGTTCCAAAAAAGCCCGAGTCGGCCGCGAGAGGAGGCGCAAGATTTTCGGACAGGATCGCCACGCTTGGACGATGGGAGACTTATCCGGCGACGAATTTGACGCGAAGAGAGACCCGCGGTCCGGGTCGGAAGCACGAAGACTGAGCTCCTGTTCCTCCGACGACGGCAAAACCAGCGGAAACGAAGGGGGAAGTCGTGGCGCGAGACAAACCAACAAACACGGCCGCAGCGGCGGTGGGCGCCGTTCCAGTGAAGACTTGCACCGCGATTCGGACGGTGAGACGAAGGAGGGGAAGAGCAGCTTCGACGCTTTGCTGGCGAGACACGAAATGACCGACACCGAGCGCAAGTTCGTGGAATCGGGGATCTCGACGACGATTCAGAAGCGGGAGAAGATCAAGCTGCTGAAGCAGAGACAGATCGGACTCGGGCTGTCGTCTCCCAACGTGACGCGGTCTCCAGACATGTGCTACAAGGAGTTGCCAAGAGACGTCGCGTACCTGGACTTCGAAATTCCGCGGGACGTGGCCGAAGATGCTTTTCTCGCAGAGAGGCGCGATAGTCTCCCCCTGGAGGAGATCTCCGCGAAGTTTTACACGAAAGAGGAAGAGGAGGAGGAGTACAGGAGGCTCGCTGCGAGCATTGCGGACCGAGCCTCCTCCGACGACAGCGACCGCGACGCAAGTTCGAACGCGGCTGCCAGTCCCAGCAGCGAGAAAAAGAAACCTAGTGTGAAGCAGTTTCGCCTGGGTCGGCAGACCACCTTCCCAGACAATTTCCGCACATCCTTGAAGATTGTCGCCAGAGGGCAGAGCCCGAATCCCGCGGCAGGGCTCGCCGATCACTACTTTGCGGACAAGCCGAAGGACGGAAAGAGAGCAGTCCCACGCACGATGACAAACGGTATTCGTTTCACGCGCATGTACTACAACCCGCGTATGGTCAGGAAGAAACTGAGTCTCGGTGTGCGGAAAGACAACCAAAAAATAGCCGCAGCTCTCCGAGCAACGAAAACAAGCATTTCGCGGATGCGCGATATCTACGACCCGCCTTTCATAGACTGGTTCGAGCGGTTGACAGAGTGGGAAATGAGTCACCGCGGAGCAGCCACGCCGAGCGCAAGATCGAGTCTGTCCAGTAGGAGTGGGATCTCAGAATCAGGACTGTGAGGGAGAAGCACCACTTTGGAGCCAGGATCGCGGCTCCTGAACGAATTTGCATTGTTTTGGAACGACTGCTTTCGTTGTTTTTTGCATTTATTCATCCTTTTGTTTCATGTATCTGTCTACGTATGTAATCGCCTAGTTGTTTCTGTTCTCGTATTTTGCCATCATGCACGTATAAATTGGAACGTTATATCTAGATGTATCACTGACGTGGCTCTGTAATTTGGAGTCTTTCTTAGGGTGCCCACCAGTGGGTTTGCATATAATCATTGAGTTTCATTTATCAACATTCTGCCACTTAATGGACTGCATGATATAGGGGATCCGATCGTTTTTCACTCTGTGTGCTTCCGCGCAGGACGCATTCGTATGGAAAGATACGTGAATGTGTTCAGGTGCGTTTTCCGACGCGTCGATGTCGGTGGAAACCTGACGATGATGGAGAGAGAGCGTTTTCGCACCCTCATTTTCTCGCTGGTCTTGAATTGCATCAGATAGGAGTTTCTTTTTGATATGATGAGGGTGGTCCTAGCAGCTGCTTTAGTCGGGTTGGTTGCGGGAACCAATATAATCGGATATGATGGGCGCGAAACCAGTGGTCTGAGGCATAAGCGACACCACCCTAAGCACAAGAAGCAGACAAAGTTGCATGCCATCCGGAAGGTACTATGATAAAAATCACGAATCATGATTCGTAGCGACATTCTTCACCGCATTCACGAGCACCCAAGAAAAAGATTCTTCATTCCAAAACCGTGCATCATTCGAGTCCCTATGTAAAACATCCATCAGCCTCCAGTCTTTCATCACTTGATGAACCCGCATTCGCTGTTTCCTACGCCAGCCTTAAACGCGATGGCCAGTATAGCCGGTATGGTCGTGACTCAAGAAAGTCATCACCCTGCAATTCTGGAGATGGTCAAAGTCGCTCGAGAGTTAGTTAAGGAAGAGGACGAGGAGCTTGCACGGGAAACGGTTCCTACTTTCGAAGAGAATCTGATAAAACTGCAGAAGATCGTTCACACCAATCCAGGAGCGAACGCAATTAAGGACATGCGGGCGAAAATGTGTGGCGCCAATCCAGGCCAGCACAGCTCAGCCTGCGAGGATTTCATGAAAACGTATTGCGCCGAGAATGCCGACAGCGACGCGTGTGCCAACTTCTACGGGGAACCAAAGAAAGAGAAGACTACTCCGGCACCGGCACCTGAAAAGAAGCAGCCGAAGAAGGCCAAAAAAGCGGAACAGTGGCCCCCAAAGCCCTCTCAGCAGAATGTTCCGGGGCTTCCGAGCCAGGGGTTCGATGGGGATGACGTCGCCCATGTGGACGGTGAAACGGCCACTGACGATTGGCGCCGAGAGTTCGGACCTGGACAGGCGGATACATATGACTCGGTGTGCGCCAAGCATCCGAACAACGAGTGGTGTCGCTTGAACGGTTATGGCGGTTTGTATCATGGAAGCTCGGAGCGCGTGTCGACCTTAGTCGGAACGGTAACCCTCCTCGCTGCAGGTCTTCTGTTTGCGTAGACGCAACTCTTCCGTAGGTTTCCTACTGTCGTTTTATGCAAGAAAAATCATTGAGTGGCTCCTTAACGAATTACTGTATTTCAATCGCAAAAAGTGCAATAGTAGCATGCACAATACCGCCGTCGACACGTTTTGATGAAGGGGGAGAGATGAAAGACAGCTACGCGAGGAGGCGTGCCGCAGCACTGAATTGTAACCTTCATTCATTCAGACCAACACGTCACCATACTTACTTTCGGGTACTATCACTCGGGGAGATTGAAACCATTCGAAACTTCACACATATTGGATAGTAGGCTGTGCACGAAGCTACAGTCTTTATGGATAGATAGATTATGCTCAAAACTACGGTTCTTATGGATAGATAGATTATGCTCAAAACCACGCGGTTCTTATGGATAGATAGGTTATGCTCAAGACGGGTTCACTACGATTTCAGGCCTATTATCTTGATATGTGAGAGTCTTAGTGATAGTCGAAGGAAGAGACACACGGTCACGAAGGTGCACGCAATTATCATCGTTGCCTTTTTTTTGGATTCAAATCGTTACCGTACTGTCTTGTAAGATTGATTATGATGAAATCCCCAGACATTGGACACATCTTGTTTTTTTGTAGTGGTCAGGTTAAATCGTTCCAAAATTCTTCGGCGTGAATTTCAAGAAATTGTCGAGTGTAAGAGCACGTATTCTTGTATTTCAACTTGTCGCTCCGTTCCTGAGATTCAATCGGGAGACGTACATGTGGATCGTCTCCGGCATTTTCCACCTATGTTCCTTTCGGCAACAAATCGGTTTCCTAGATCAAGAATGAATTGCAGCAATCAGCATTAGACTGGCAATTGCATTGCCATTGCATCCGATTTTGGTTTGAGAATTGCTGCACCAAAATGCACCAAGTTACTAAAAAGTCTTTCCGCTCGGTTCTAAATTTACGAATCCGTCAGGCTGGTCTGTCAGGCACTCGGGGGGCTCCCTTTTCCAGCATTGGCAGAAGCGATGAAGGAGCGCAGACAAGCGGTGTCGTCATCAACGGGGCGCAGACAAGCAGTGAAGAATCGGTTCCTCCAATCTCAGAGGTGAAGAACCCTCAGGTGTACGGTGGTCTGAGTGCTCAGTCTAATGACACTCTCGGCGCGCGGCCGTCGGAGCAAATCGGAGGGAGTGTGAGCTCATTTTCGGGTGGTCGTCGTACTAAACACCGCCGCAGTGCGCGCCTCCGAGAGGAGCTGGAGTCATGCGAAGGTTTCAAAGGTGGCATAGGTTTTGCCAGTGGCGATCTCACACTGGAATGTGAGGAAGCGACTCGCAACGGAGAAGAAAACCGCGTGAACGACGAAAAACACGACGTCTACAATGTTTTCAAGAGCGGCAAAGGTTTGGTGGATCACCACGTATTTTCAAACGAGAGGAGTGCGGCATCCTCCATCTCTGATGCGGAGTTCACGGGGTACATCGACGACTACGGAAACCCGATTACCAAGTCTGAGCTTTTGAGAACAAGTTCTTCAGAGAATGACAATGTACCGGAAGATGCCGACTCCGAAGAAGCATTCTTCGACGCAGGCGCACGTTCCTCGTCCCCGCCGGAAGCGTGTTTCGATTCCGAGCGCGCGATTCTGGAAAGCGTCACGGAAACGGATCAAGAATCCTTCCCCCGTTTCCAGAGTGACTTTGTGGACAAGATGTGGTTTGAAGTGCGGGCCGGAAATGGAGGTGAACCGGTGCATGGATCGACGCGCGCATGGGATCGCCATAAGGGGCCTGCGTACGGCGGACACGGTCAGGACGTCTTCCTGAAAAGCAGTCACTTGGTCGAAAATCTCATCGATCTTCCCAAAAAGATTCGTGCGGCCGACGGAGGCGACGGGCATGGAACCGAACGAGGTAAGAATCAGAAGGAGCAGTATATCCCAGTGCCGATCGGCACGATCGTACGCGAGCGCAAGCCATTTCGAACCCCGGATGGCCAAAGGTTCAGAACGGCCGAGGGGAGGCGAGTTTTCCTTCCAGAGTTCACGTTCCAATTTCTTGAGGACGGGGAGACGCTGCTGGTGGCGAAAGGAGGAAAAGGCGGTGTCGCGCCCTTCTCCTTTAAGAAAAACGATGGAAGAAAGGGGGAGCTGGGGGTGAGAAAGCTTTTGGAACTCGAGTACCGTATTCCGAACGACGTAGCGCTGATCGGTATCAACCTTGTTTACATTCTAGGTTTCACGCGTCTTAGTCTTAACCAAGCGCGAAATCGTGCTCAACGGACAAAATTCAAAAAGGTTATCCGAGCGCAGGCAAAAGCGCCTTACTTGCGGCGCTTACTCGTTCGCACACGCGGATTGGTCCCGAAGAATTTTCTACGACGCGGCCCCACACAGGCGTGATTCGATTTAAAGACGGTGTGAACTATCGCATCACAGATTTGCCTGGAATCATGTCTGGAGCCGCAGATGATAAAGTCCAGGGAAGAAGAGTCCTGAGACACACTTACCGGTCTAAGTTATTGCTATTCGTGGTTGACATCGCGCGAAAGCCACAGAGCAAACATGGAGTTCCCCAGTTCAGCAGTACAACAAAAGGTCTCGGGGGGAATGAGGTCTCCCCCGATGCAGACGAAGAGACCGGACCTGGAGCGGAAAGCAACTGCGAGAGGCGCGGTAGAAAATCCTCTCGTGGAGCGCGGAATGTAAGTAAGGAACAGCAAACAGACGAGAGTGAGGAAGAGAAGGCAGAAGAAGAAGACGCTGCGTTCTCTGGCGATCATCACTACAAAGACGCCTGGGAGCAGTTTCTGCGTCTGCGTAAGGAAGCCATCGACTTTGACCCCTTGAACGCCGAAAAGCCTTTCATAATAGTAGGCACAAAAGGCGACATGCTTCATAAAGATTCCTTATTCAATCTCGACTCTCTATTCTTTCGGTGGCAGGGAAAGGGATTCACACGCTCAAATTCCGATGTGGTTGGAGTATCTGCGCGCTTTGGTCTTGGGATGTCCACACTGGTGCGGGTTATCAGGAGTCTTCTGCAAAACGATTCTCTCGAAATGCGCGTCAGACATAACCTTAACATGGGAGAATACATCAGACGCGACCACAGACCTTTGCTGGTCGAGAATTATTACGGAGACAATGCTCCGCAGAACCTTCTCACGGAAGGATAGACGCTGGAGGTCAAGAGGGTACCGAGCGCGCCGGTGTAGGTGTAATTTTGTCTCTTTGATACTAGCAAAATAACGACAGTATGTAAACTTCAGTATGTGCATGTTTTCAACTTCAGTATGTCAATGTTGGTTCAAGATTTGCGTAAAGGTACGATTGCTAGCCACACTCTCGAGGAGGGTGGATGTCAGTCGATGCAATTCCTGAAGAATTGGATGTTTTCGTTTCTGTCCCCGATTCAGGTGGACATAATATAGAAGACATGTGGAAGTGTAACGGTATGATTGGGACGTTGTTCGAATCTTCACACCATCCTTGGGTATTTTTCAAAGTTTGAAGTTTCATTGAACGCACTAGTTATATTTTCCGCGATCGCTGCCCGCTTGAACGGTTTTCCCCATCATGCGAGATTGTTTTTGGAATAGCGCAAGCGTCTTTCTTCAAAATGCCCTTTCGCGGAGGGACCCGCTTGCGCGCGACGCTGAGCTTTCGCGGAGGGAACCGTCTGAGCTTAATGCCGAGCATTTCTGGTCGGCAGATTTCAACTGGCACCAGTGTCCGTGACCCTCGTCAGGATGTTCTTATGGGATGTAACCTCTCGAGCCAGGCCACCGATGGCAGAAGTGTGGCTGGAAGCTTGGAGAACCATACTTCGAAATTGTCGCGAACAGATGTCAGCTTCTTCGCGACATCTTCGCCTATGCAGTGTCCCAGAGACCGGGATGCGTTCGTTCTGCCTAAAAGCGAAGAAATGGAACGAGACGACAGTCATAAGCTCAGTGTCGCATCTACGCCAATCAGCAGCCCTGGCTTTATCGAAAACCCGGCCAGCAGCATGGAGCATACCAGTTCTAGGAACAACAGTGATTGGAACGGGGACGAATGCGTCGACAATGTGAGCGTAGGCGATTTAATAGAAAATGCTCGTAGCGTTGAGCTGCAAGAGAGCCTGAATTCTCTCACGAATACCACGGTCGATGTAACCTACCTCAAGAATTTCGTGAGGACACACGGGGTCAGCGTTCTACACCAGATAATTCAAACCTTCATTCACGATGGTGCGCTTGATGTCGACAGGCTAGTGCCCCAGTCTTCTGGTGTCAGAGAGTCGCTCTTCATGCATCTAAATGCTTTGGACAAGCATTTGATCGCAAATTTTGGCTTACTCATGGAGGACTTTAGCCCAAGTCATTTGAATCTTCTTCTGCAAAACACCGAAAGCCTCGATGCTCAGCAGCGGTTTGTGATAACGGTGAATACCGTTTCAGAGGAGCAGAAACTTGTAGCGGAAAATCTGGATCAGAATACCGCAGCACTGCTCCGCTCGAGAAAAGTTGAGATCGAAGGGAATGCGAGCTCCTCAAGTGTGATTTCGATAGAGGAGACAAGCACTGAGCAAGAGGTGCGGAGCTCAGTCTCTGTGGTGGAACCAACGGGAAGCAATGAAACCGACAAGGCAGATGGAGCCGCGCAGAAGATTGTGTTGCATCTTCTGCCAGGAATGCAGCTTTCTCGTGTGATTTTGAAAGGCGATCAGCCAAAGGATTTGGAATTGAGACACTTCGCGATCTCGCACGCGTTTTTGCAAGAAGCGAACATAGTCAGTGGCAGTGGAGGCTTTCCCAAGATCTTTTTCTTCTCCACCAAAGCTCAAACGATACGTGATTCACTGTACGGAGCAAATAGCCGTATTCCTGTCCTGGAGAAGCCAAAGAGGGCACCTGTGCACTTTGCAGAACAAACTGCGAAGGAACTCAGTTGGCAAGTCCGTAACACTTGTGACCAGCAGAGTAGAGCTAACGGTGGGAATACAGCTCCTGTCGCGTCGGAGTACTCGGCATTGCGCCGACAGTTCCTCTCAGAGAGAGCGTCCCAAATTCAAGCCGCCTATAAGTGTCATGAACTGCAGCAGGAGATGAGCCGGGTCGACATTCTGGCTGACACTGGAGCTTGCAAGGCCATTTGGACCCGTTGGGTGGACGAGCTCGGAAGGAAGATTGAGAAAATGCGAAAAAGTGAATCAACGAAGCCCACTCCCACCGCAGCAGAGAAGTCGGACGACTCCCAAGACGACGAAAGTTTCTGTCTTGAGGACGACTATGTCAGCGAGGAGATGCCAAAAATCGACGCCATGAACGAGATACTGGCGCGCGTAGTTCCGAACACGATGTCCTCGGATCTTCTGGCGGTGATAACATGTCGAACCGCGTTCTCAGTCTTGTACCAGCCCCGAAAGGACGATCCCAATTTGCCGAACGTGGCCGGGGCCATCGGCTTTGCGCACAAGAAGCCAGGCAGCGAAGAAGACATCCAGAAGAAGGCGACGGCCTTCAAAAATGTGAAAGTGTTGTCTGGTAACGACGTTCGCTCGGCGGGGGACTCGCTTCAAATTCCCTTCGTGGAGATGTGCACAAAGATCGGAGATGCGATCAACTTCGAGTTCAATTGCATGGAAATCGATGAGAAGACCCATGAGCTGAATGAAACTCAGGAGGAATTTTCGCAGAAGGAAACGTCTGCGAAGACGCGGAAGCAGTACCTTATGAAGATGAAGCTCTTAACAGAGCCCGTGTGGGACAAACTGTCTGTCCGCATTCCACTGGGGTCGGCGCTGGCTGCCCTCCTACTGGAATCCTGTCCGGTCATGTGCGACTTTCATGACGCCAAGGCGTTTTTGAGCGAGGAGCAACGGCAGTCGTGGATCGCGCAGCACCAGCGGATGAGCGTTGCGCTGGTCAACAGCCAGAGAAATGAACTAGAGGAAGGAGCCGGCGACGTGAGCAGTATGGTGGTGCGGCAGCGACTGGACTACGATGGTATGCTGAAGTCCGAAGAGGACTACGAGAAAGTGGAGTTGAACGCCCTATACCATCGCCTGATCTGGCGCAAAGACGGCAAAATGCAGGGGCAGATTGTTATGCGTGAAATATGCCGGAAAGTCCTGGACGAAGCGGGGTTTGTAGGAATGGTGAAGCCGGTGAATCCGCCCATGCTCACCGTTCCAAGGCCGTGGCTGGGGCCGCGTCTCGGTTGCTATTTGCTCCACCCAGTGCGTCTTATTCGAAACACAGGATCGCCGCGTACAATTGACGATGCGCGTACGTACGACATGACGAACGTGCAGAATGCCTTGAACGGCGTCGGTGCTGTGCCCTGGCGCATTAATCAGCAGACCTTCGATCTGATCGAGCACGTGTGGGAGCGAGAGCTCGAGTACGGGAAAGTGCCACCGAAGAAGGATGTTGACGTCCAAGCGCTGGTGCGAACGGAGGAGGAGTGGGAAGAAATGACGGAGGAAGAGCAGCGGCTGAATTTTCTGGAAATAGTGAACGCCAAGAAAGCCAATGCGCGGCTCGCTTCGGAGCGCCCGACGTTTCTGCTCCGCCTGCAGGCCGCCAAAGAGCACTACCACGCACTCAAGATCTACTTCCCCCACAGCGTTGACTTCCGCGGGCGGGCCTACCCCGTCCCGCCGCACCTGAATCATCAGGGCCCCGATATCTGTCGGGGACTGCTGGAGTTCGCCGAAACGAAGCCGCTTGGGGAGCGAGGTCTGTACTGGATGAAGATTCAGCTGGCCAACCTGGCGGGAAAGGACAAGCTCACTCTAGACAAACGCGTGGAGTGGTGCGATGAACACACGGAGAAGATTCGCGCTACGGCGCGCGATCCCTTGAATCCGGAGCACATTGACTTCTGGAGCGAGGCCGACGACGGACCGTGGCAGTTCTTGGCGTGCTGCTTTCATTACGAGGCCGCGCTGTCGGACCCGAGGGGGCCGGAGCTCCACGAGAGCCGATGCTCGGTGCACATGGACGGCAGCTGCAACGGGCTGCAGCACTATGCTGCACTCGGGCTAGACCCTGAGGGAGGCCGCGCCGTCAACGTGCTGGCGAACGAAGTTCCCCAAGACGTGTACAGCATCGTGCTGGCCGTCGTGCGAAGAAAAGTCGAAGCGGCGGCAGCGGGCGGAGACGAAACGGCGCAGGCGTGCATCGATCTCGGGACTCTGAAGCGGTCCACGGTGAAGCAAACCGTGATGACGATTTGCTACGGAGTGACGATGCTCGGTGCGCAGAGGCAAGTGCAGAAGCATCTAGAGGATCAGCTGGGATCCTCGATCGAGCCCGGGAAAATCAAAGTCATGGGCACGTATCTTGCAAGGCTTACCCTGAAATCTGTCGACGAGGTCTTCGAACGCGCCATGGGCATAAAGAAGTGGCTGGACTGTGTGAGCGAGCTCTTTTCGAAATGCAATGTGCCAGTGTCGTGGATGACACCCCTAGGCCTTGCGGTTACGCAGCCGTACTACGGAGAAACCGGGAAGCGGGTCGAGACGTCGTTGCAGTCCGTGACTCTGCGCTTCAAGAATGCAGACGGCAAAGTGGATGGCCGCCAGCAAAAATGCGGATTTCCGCCCAATTTCGTTCATTCTTTGGACGCATCCCACATGATGATGGTCGCAACGGCTATGGCTCAAGAAGGTATGCGGTTCGCGGCGGTCCATGATTCTTTTTGGACGCACCCTGGAGATGTGGACCGTATGAACTATTTCATCCGCGAAAAGTTTGTGGAGTTGCACTCCAAACCCATTTTAGACGAACTCGAAAGCGACTTTCGATTGATGTTGGGCGAGGAGAAAGGACACCTTCTTCCACCCCTGCCACCGCGGGCAGATATGAACCTAGGAGACGTGCGACGGAGTAAATATTTTTTCGACTAATGATGAGTCCGTTAGTGAGAGATTCATAACGCGCGCAATAGTAGATATATCTCTTGACATAATCTCTGGTCCCTGTCCCCCGATCCTCGTTTTATCCCTACTGTGCGAAAATATTCAAACAGTTTGATTCTTTATCCTTTTGTTCGAAACGCGCCTTAGATTTTGAGATTAAATTTTGGTAACGACGTAGATAAGGTGCGTAGAATCGGGATGTTTCTTCCGAAATGACTAGAAGTCCAGTTCTTGGACTGGTTACCCATCTTCCCCTCCGGAGGGGAAGTTGGGAAGTTGGGTCTTGTCACTCTGGAGTCATCTTCCCCCCCGGAGTGGAAGTTGGGAAGTTGGGAAGTTGGATCTCGTCACTCTGGAGTCATCTTCCCTCCCGGAGTGGAAGTTGGGAAGTTGGGAAGTTGGGCCTCGTCACTCAGGAGTCATCTTCCCCTCCGGGGGGGAAGTTGGGAAGTTGAGCCTCGTCGCTCAGGAGTCATCTTCCCCTCCGACGGGGAAGTTCGGAAGTTGGGAAGCTGAGCCTCGTCACTCAGGAGTCATCTTCCCCTCCGAAGGGGAAGTTGGGAAGTTGGAACCCAGTCATCTAGCTTCCTTGGCCGGGCGCTCTGACTCATCTTCCCCTCCGGAGGGGAAGTTGGGAGCTAGGGAAGTTGGAGCCCAGTCATCTAGCTTCCTTGCCCGGGTGCTCTGACTCATCTTCCCCACCGGAGGGGAATTAGGGAATTTGGACTCAACCATCTGACCAATCCAAATTCCCTAACTCCCCAATTTCTCGGGCCCTCCGGAGGGGAAGACGGACCCGCCTCGATCAGGTCCGCATCTCTGCGTTCCGACAGTGTCGGAGCTAGACTTCTCGATGCCTGCCGAACCCATCTTCCAAACATCCTTGGCGCTAATCTTGGAAATTTAGACCCGACTGTCCTGTCCCGGTCGATCGAAACGTCACACACTATGGGAGGATGGTGTCATCAGAGTCGACTGAGGTCTGGAGACCAGTCGTCGAATCCAAGTTCCCAGGGTTGTATTTTCCAATCTGGTTGGCCAGACGATGTCACTAGTAGTCTCTAGTCTTCTAGACTAGTCTAGAGTAGACAACACTAGACTAGTCTTGAAGACGAATAGACTAGCACAGACTAGTAGACGGGGTTGACTTAAACAGATGAAGCGGAAACTTCAAATGCCATGGTGCGCACCCGGCCCACGCATCAGTGGCAGTGCGCTGGCTCGAGTCGTGTGATCAGAGTTGCGCAGTGCCCGGCCCACACATCAGCGCACTGGTCCATGTGATCAGTGTGCTGGCCCATGTGATCAGAGTTGTGTCGTGGCAGAGGCGCCGAGGCGGATTCGATCCTTCATCGAATCCGATTGAAGCGTCACACCTTGTAACTATGGGAGAATGGTGTCATCAGGCTCAGGTCTGAAGACCAGTCCGCGAATCCAAATTCGTATGTTCGCGTTTTCCAATATTATCTGGTTGGTTAGATCATGGCGTCACTAGTCATCGCTAGTCTTCTAGAGTAGTCTAGAGTAGACAGTACTAGAGTAGTCTAGAGTAGACAGTGCTAGACTAGTCTAGATGACGAATAGACTAGTGCAGACTAGTACTAACTAGTAGAGTCGACGGGGTTGACTTAAACGGATGAAGCGGAAACTCGGTGTGCGCCCGGTCCATGCGTCAGTGCGGTGGCTCATGTGGGCTGGCCCATGTGATCAGAGACTCAGTGTTGCGCAGTGCCCGGCCCACGCGTCAGTGCGCTGGCCCATCTGATCGAATCCGATCGGATCGTCACACACTATGGGAGGACGCCGAGGACGGTGTCACGACCAGGCTAAGGTCTGGAGACCAGTCGGCGAATCCAAGTTCACGCGCTCGCATTTTCCAATCTGGTTGGTCAGAATCAGATGCTGTCACTAGTCGTCTCTGGTCTTCTAGAGTAGTCTAGAGTAGTCTAGAGTAGTCTAGAGTAGTCTAGAGTAGTCTAGAGTAGTCTAGAGTAGTCTAGAGTAGTCTAGAGTAGACAGCACTAGCCTAGTCTAGAAGACGAAAAGACTAGTGCAGACTACCAGTAGGCAGGGTTGACTTAAACGGATGAAGCGGAAACTTGGTGCGCACCCGGCCCACACATCACTGACCCATGTGATCAGAGTTGCGCAGTGGCAGAGACGGACTCAACCCTCCATCGAATCCGATCGGAGCGGCACACACTATAGATAATTTGATTGGGAAGCTTTCGAAGAAAGAGCCGAGGGACGAGGCTCTGACTCAATCACTATGGAGCGCTTCACGGGCCCCAAAATGGAGCCCAAATTTGGCTCCATAGCGGCCTGGGAAGCGCTCCGAAAGGGGACACCCAACGGACCCGGGATCGCCAGAAATCTGGGTCCCCGTTTGGGTCGGCCATGTTGTCCGCCCTAGTATCCGGAAATCTGCGTCGTGTCGCCACCCCAAAAACGTGCCCACACATAGCCTGGAAACGAAATTGAAAAAACGCAAAAATCAAGATGCCTAGCCTAGAAAGAATTCTTCGCGCACGCCCGGAAGGCTCCAGGGAATGCGGATCGACATGTCAAAAAACTCACAAAAAAAATTTCTCTAGCCTGGGAAGGTGCGACACCCTGACCCAAAAGGAGGCCAAAAACGGCCTCTGGGCGGCTGCTATTTGGAGGCTAAGCAGCCCGTGTATGTGGCCTTTTCAGGGGGTTGCACTTTTTAGCCACTTTTGTTTGCAAAAAAGTCGAAAAAATCGCAAAATCGCAAAACCACCATAACAGCGAGCAGTCTGATGGCAGGTTCCTGCTCCAATTTCAGGCCATTTTGAATGCGGTTCGACGTCTGTCAGGTGGCGGCCCGCGGCTCAGTCCGAGCTCTGTCTGGCGTCCGGTTTGGAGCCATTTTGAATGCAGTTGCGGGACGATTTGGGATCCGATTTGGGGTCCAACTTAGGGCCCAATTGGGGATCCGATGATATCATCTGGAGCGGCGCCCCGAGCTTTGGGGTTCGGCTTAGGGTCCGATTTGGACCGAGTTTGGGACCCGATTTGGGGCCGAGTTTGTGGCTCGGCTTGGGGTCCGATTTGGGGCCGAGTTTGTGGCTCGGCTTGGGGTCCGATATCATTTGGGGCCGAGTTTGTGGCTCGGCTTGGGGTCCGATTTGGGGCCATTTTGGATGGAGTTTGGAGGCGATCTGGTGCTCAGTTTTGGGCCCGATCTGGGGTGCAATTTGGATACGTGTGCCCGCCCCTTGCGACTCATTGGGCATGACGGTTTAGCAAGCCCGCGAAGGCTTCCCAATCAAGTATCGGACCGCAGGTCCGTGGGTTAGTGGTAGTTCCCTAACTCCCCCCCGAAGGAGAAGATGGATCCGGCTAGGCATCCAAGTCCAAATTCCCTAATTCCCCTCCGGAGGGGAAGATGGATCCGCCCTGTCATCCAAGTCCAAATTCCCTAGTTCCCTAATTCCCCTCCGGAGGGGAAGTTGGGAAGTAGGGAAGTTGGATTGAGAAGACTGATCCAACTCATACTTTCTCCGGTGCGGGAGGCTTGG
>JACKZZ010001800.1_pt1 | contig 16242 bp, 12 predicted proteins | sample 8027871 | NCBI WGS metagenome assembly JACKZZ01 (sample SAMN15724774, study PRJNA655200) | protist metagenome | isolation source: fluorescence activated cell sorting (FACS) single amplified genomes of... | place: USA: West Boothbay Harbor, Gulf of Maine | collected 2000-07-19
GTGTCCGTGTCCCCGGATAGCTTTGCAACAATGGAATGCTTAAAGAAACTCGCTTCTGGTTGGGGGAGAAACTGGCACGATAACTTAACGTTGTGAGCGGTTCTGGACAAAAATTCTTGGTGGCATGCCATAAAGCCAACGACCGACAATGCTATTTTTGGCCGATCTTCCAACAACCTCGTCATGGTTGTCTTCGTTTCGGCGTCCACCTGTTCGTACAATTCTTCTGCATTTGAGGCCTTCAGCTCAGCATCGTCTAGTTTTTTTGCGTCCGACTTTCCTTTTTTGGCCTCAAGGTGCTTCAACCGCCTTGAATATGTATCTCGGTCTTTTCTATAGTCTTCGCGCTTTCTGATCAGCGCCTTGATGGCCGGAAAACGCTCCTTGCACAGTGCGTTGATGGGGCCCATAACTTCGTCGTCGTATATTTCAGTCACCACACGCCGCGTGTCTCCGATTTGATCCTGGTAGTCATTCAGGGTTTTTGTGGCAGCCTGGACTTTCCCGATAGACGAAGACGGCTCGGCCTCTTCATTCCTGTTTATTCTGTGAGACATCACCCACGCTTGCAACGATGCGCCTTCAAGCAAGTTACAATACTGCCGCGTCGACTCGGCAAACGGTTCCAGCTTCTTCCGCAAACTATTTAACTCGTCCTCGTACGCCGTAAACTGCAGGTTCAGCTGATCAAATTCTTCGTCTACGTGCTGGGCTTTTGTCACGATGTCAAATAGATGCTGTGTCTTCCTTCTTCCGATGTCCCGCGCGGAGGTTGCAAGGGACTTCAATTTATTTACGGACGGGGGGCGTTTAAGTGCCTTGCCGCCACCATTCCCACTATAATCGGCCTTCTTCTTCTTGCCTTTCAACCTTCCAAACATATTGTAAATTTACGGTGGCGTGGTATGTACACGTACGATGATTCGGTGGGTATATGTACCAACTGAACGCGCGTTCCTATATCTCTGTTTCTCTGTGTGTCTGTAGCGTAGGTGTTTGGTTCCTCAAAAATACTTTCATTGTTGTAAAGATAATCGATCTCGTTCATTCAATAATATACAGTAAAAGATATTAAATTAGGGGAAGAATCCTCCTCCAAAATAATCATCATCATCTGATATTTTTTATTTATTATTATTAATAATAATATAAAAAATATTAAAAAATATGGTCCGGTCCTTCTTCTCCTTCTCCTTCTTCTTCTTCTACTTCGCCCGCTCGCGCTCCCTGCTCCCTTCCCTCCTCCCGCTGCCTCTGAAGAAGGATTAAACATATACCTATATAAAATAGTATTGTAAAATATGATAATAGTACAAATTGACCTTTCGGGATGGGAGAGGTAGGAGGGAGTAGAGATCTATCTGTTCTTCTTCTTCCTTCCTTCCTTCCTTTCTTCTTTCTTCTCTTCTCTCTCTCTCTCCTCCTCCCTATTACACGTTGTTATAATATATATATAATAAATAAACTATAATTATATTTTATTTCTTCTTTCTTCTTCTTCTTCTTCTTTCTTTCTTCTTCTTCTTCTTCTCTTCGTTCAATAAATACGTATAGTAAGTAGCACATTATATCAATCTTACCCCTGCCTGCTCTTCTTGGAATGAAGAAATAATATAAACTAATGTTGCGATTCGATAGAACGACTATTAATAATTTCATTTAAAAATGTTTGGTATTTCTTATTACTTACATTGAAGACGATACTACATTTATAGGTTTATAACGGACCCGAAAGCAGGTCTTACGCGTTCGTGTGAGGTACCAGAAAAGAAAAGGCCCAACTCAATTAGTGGGGGGGAAGGTAGTAGTTAGTAGAAGACAGATAGGACTGAACTTTTGAACGTTGTTGTGACCTGATTTGTGAAAGTAGCAAGTCCGTCCGTCATATTTTGAGTTGTGTCTGGGATATAAAACGATGGGGTTGTTTGGTAGATACATGACTGTTTTTTTAGCCGGGACAATCTCTATGTTTGCAGGTGCGACCGTAGTACATAGAATTTTCAAGCCAGACTTGACTTTGCCAGATCTGGTGACAGTGACTTCTGAAACAAGTGAGAATAAAGGCAAATAGCGGTGGCGCCGAGGGCACGTAGCGAGTGGTTGCTGTATAGTATAGAGGGAGAAGTTGGTGGCGAATGCCCAGCATGTAAGTGCCCGGTGAACAAAAATTGACGAACTACTTCGTCGCCTGTTTCGTCTGCCTGCCGCCCGATCTTCGAAACTTTGGCGAACAAATTCGCCGGCTCTTTCGTCTGCCTCCCGACCCGCCAATTTATTTGCGGTATGTCGGTGGTGGCTCGTTATGGTGCCGACAACGATTTGGCTCATAAAAATGGCGCCAACACCCCGAACCGTAAAAAACACTTGGCGACCTCCCGAAACCGTCCAATAAATGGACATTATCATGACAATGCGATCGTTAAATCTTTTAAAATAAGATTTAAAATCTAAAAATGTGTTTCGATTTTTTTAAAAATCTAATAAAAAACAAATTATATAGTCATATGATATGCATAGTTTTTTATTATATGTTATAATAACATAGTATCATATGCTTTAAGACTCTCATTTTAAATCAATTACTATTTCAGTGTTAAAATCTAATTATTCCCAATTTAAAAAATGTGATTAAATATATTAAGAGCACCTATATTTCTTGCTTTAAAAAACATCCGATATACTCTGGGACCAAATTACTGGATCAAAGTTCTGTTATTCGGTGTGTATGACTTGATTGGATTTCTGCATCCCTTTGCCCTCTCTTCCATATGTAGACATTGAAATTGACGCCCGGAACCCATGATTGGTTTCGTTCTTAGGGTTGTGATAGGATGCAAAACCGCGGTTGGCAGCTTCGTGAAACACACCGCTTGTGCGATTGTCTATAGTCACAAATTTCGGGCGGGATACGGTGATCGCATATTGCTTGACGTTCCGTAGCTCCGGTTGCCAATCTGGACCCATTGACATCATCGGTTTGAGGCCTTTAGGACTTGGGCGTTCAAGCCATAGCTGGCGGATAATTTTGGCCAATTCGTAGTTGCCATTTGCTTCTGCATAGTTACCAGGGGACTTATTGGAATGGTCTTTGGACATTGCGTACGCCCCCCTGTCGATTAGCAACTTGACGCAATCTACGTGGTCGTTCATTGCCGCTATGTGAAGCGGGGTCATGCCTCCCTGCACACTCGCGTACTCTAAATTTGCCCCGTTATCAATATACTCGTTGCATTGTTCTACATTTCCGGTATATGCTGCCTCATACAGAAGTTCTGACACAGTCAATCGTGCACTTTCGTTGCGAACAATTTCTTCCATCTTATGCCGATGTGCGTTTGCCTCTTCTATGTCCCAAGTATCTTTGTCAGGGTGGAACTCCATCCCGGGATGGTTCACAGCAGACATACTGCTGCCAGCGCCCATTATTTATTTATTTCCGTCCGGGCAATTGAGGATTATGTAGGAGATAGATGTTGCGAACACGCACGCCCAGACAATTAATTATACAATAAAATGATGATCCAACGCAAGCTGAGGGTTTAATTCGTTGTAAACAAAGCACAGTGTCGATATGAAACAATTACAGAGACACCAGTTCACGTTTCTAACAGTTTCTGTTCGCAAATGCAGTATTGCACAAAAGAAGAATTCGTCATCGTGCGATAAGATAATATATTATTTTTTTATAGAGAGAAAGGCGGTGAGTGTGCCGCAGAGTACACAACCAACTAAATACCACCAAACTATCTTTTATTCGCTGCTGAGTGAGTTAGTTGTTTCTGCGAGTGGAGTAATTTTAAACGAAGAAATGGATTATATAAACAATAGTACAACAACACAGCGAAGGGAGTCGGGGGAAGCCGTACATTCATTTCAGCTTGCTGCTGAAAAAGCTAAAAATAACAAATTCGTTTCATCCTATCGATAGATAAGAAGATAGATAACCAGCAAGCAAAACCACAGCATCTCATAAATAATGTTACAATTAGGTTTTATCATAAATAACTATTTTTGACTATTATTACATATTTTACCACTAAATTATAGTTATAATAGCCAATATATTCATTTAAAATTCTTTTTTGGGAACGAAATACTGTTTTACCTTTTTATACAAATAAATGTTAAAAATTAATATAATTATGATATATAATCATTTTAATGTGTAAAATGCACTTTTATAGTCATAAAACGATTAAAAAATATTATTTTATAATTAACATATTTAGACTATTTAACCATTAATATATGATAAAAAACATCTAATTAATCTAATTAAATATTATTTAGCTTTAAAAAGTAATAATTGTAATAACCCTGATGTAACTCTATATATATGAAATGGTGTGCTGGAAGGAGGAAGGAAAAGAAAGAGCACAATGTCGTCATCACCTCACATTATGTTACGTCGATGTCATTGGCGTTCGTATCTTCCCTCCCCCCCTGTGTCTCCTTTTGTGTGAATCATCATATTCACCATGATGATTTTTTTTTGTGTCGCCGCTTGCTGCTGCTTGTTGTTGTTTGTTGTTCCACGATGATTGTTTGTATCTCCACCACCATGCCCTGGCACGTTTGTATGTACTTCAACTACTCCAAGTCGATCCAAGGGCTACATAAACCATAGAAATATTCACAAGCCTCGTCTCGTCGTTCACACTGAAGATTTTGTTATCAATAATATTACTGCATATACAACGATTCCAGGCAAGCAAAAAGTTGGGTTGATAGAGCGAAGGAAGACGTACGTACCTGATAGTATGGACTTTGCCCGCGAGCTTTTTCAAGCGGCCCTTGCGCGCACGCAAGGCATTGCCGCCTCCGATGCGGCATGTTGCGTGTGCTTCTTTGTTGGTGCCTGCTCCTTATTGACCTTTATCCTTCCATCTATTTATAGGTGCTTCTTATCTCCGCAGAACCTTAAGAAGAAGTACGACGCTGAATGGGCGCTGGTGACAGGTGGTTCTTCTGGCATTGGGCGAGCGTTGGTGGAACGACTGGCTAAGCAAGGCCTGAACCTAATTATTGCAGCTATGGACGACGACCTTCTCGTAAATACCGCCAAAGAATTGCAAAACGATTACCCAAGTATTGAAGTTGTTCCAGTTCCAGTAAATTTGGGGACAGATGGCTACATGGAAGCGTTAGATGCAGTGACTGCGGGCAAGGACGTGCAGATTGTCTTCTGCAACGCTGGCTTTATGATGACAGGGTTCTATACAACCAAGGCACTAGGCGCGCAGCTGGTCAATTACAATTGCAATATTACTAGCCATGTCAAGATAACCCACGAATACGTACGGCGCATGCAAGCATCTAATCTACGAGGGTGTGTTGTCTTCACTGGCTCCCCCGCCGGGTTCCTTCCCAGTCCATTTTCGGTAATGTATGGCAGTACGAAAGCATTTGTAACAGAATTCGCATCTAGCCTGAGTTGTGAAATACGAGCAGACGGGATTGACGTCTCCGTGGTCCACCCTTCCCCCGTCGGCACTCGCTTTTACGACAAAGCTGATAAAATCGACGAAATCAAGTTCTTTATGAGCACGGCGGCAACGCCCGACACATTGGCTCGCGCGTTGCTGACAGCGCCTGGAAATCTGGTCGTGTACAACCAAGGCTACTATCCCTTTGTTGCACAATTACTTTTAATTTTGTGCGACAGGGCCTTCCTAACTGAAATCATGTGCCGTATCGCGCATACGTTAGGATCTTACAAAGAAATTAAAGAAAGCGGCGCTGTTTCCGGCGAAAAAAAGAAGAAAGGTGGTGAACCTGGTCGAAAAAAGAAAAAGAAGGGTCGAGCGAGGTCAAAACAAAGGAAGTAAATGTTCCTGTCGGGCATGGCACGCTACCACCACACTGCTTACTACGAATAATTTTACAAAGTAATTTTTAAGAGAATTATAATTTTAAAAAACATACCTAATACACCCGTATGTTTTACATGTACGGTCACGAATATATTACTATTTCCTTTAAAAGTCCATCGATACAAATGGAGCATGGCAACTACTGCACATCACCAATGTCACCAATGTCGCCCGCCCTGCCCTGCACAACAATTTTAATTAATTCAATCGCCTCCTCCTTCCTGTCCTTCCTTCCCCTCTACTCCGTGTTGAAGTATCTGTCTCCAAAATCTCCCAGGCCTGGCACGATGAACTTCTTGCTGTTCAGTTCCTTGTCAATGGCGCCCGTGATGATTTTTACTTTTGGGAATGCTTTGACGACGTTCAAGATGCCCGTTGGGCACGACACGACAGTCAGAAACGTGATGTTCTCTTGCGGTACCCCTGCATCAATAATTTTTTGAATGCACATACGGGCGCTGCCTCCTGTGGCAAGCATGGGGTCGCACAGGAGGACCTGCCTCTTCGCAACATCCTTTGGCAATTTCGAGTAAAAGAAAACCGGTCGTTTGTCTTTGTCGGACTCGTCGCGCTGTACCAATATTTTCCCCGTTGCGCAGCCGTTTGCCGTTCGTCGAACGGCCTCGGTAAGAATGTCCCCGCTTCTGACGACTGACACGACGCACAATTTGTCGTACCTGGTGGTGGTCAAACCGGTGGCGCGTCCACAGGGCGTCTCGACCACGGCTGGCCGCACGTCGTTCAATCGCGCAAGGGCCTCCTCGGCCAAAATGTTGCACGCTCGGTCGGCGTACGCCACAAAGACCGGGTTGGATGCGCGCTTGTCGCGAATAACAGTCAGCAGGCCGGTAAGGGCGCGGCTATCAATGACTGTGGTGTTTGGGAAACCGGACTTTCCGAGCATCTGTTCGAGCTGTTCCAAACGGCTGGTGAGCCTGTCCAGGTAGCTCTCCTCGGCATACGCGTAGGCGGACATTGACGTCCCCGCAACGGCGGCCGTGAATACCCCCATTGTCGACAGGTTTCGCTTCATGTTCTGCGAGAAACGACTTTTGAATCCCCCGGCACTACTACCCCCGAAAGCCCGCGCACGGGATTGCACGGCCACGTTGGCAGGAGCACGCCTAGCCATAGTCTTGGCACCTCTGAGAAACGCACGAGAGAACATGTTGTCGTCGGGGTCGTAGTGTATATGTATGTATGTATGTATATTGAAAAGAAAAAAACAATTTGATAGATACGTGTTGGTAGAAAGAGAGATAAAGAGAACGAAAAGGAAGAAGAGATTACACGTTTGTTTTACTTATCCTTCTTAAAATAATACATAAACTATATTCATTTGACTCTATATATATAATAATAATCCTCCTTCCTTCCGTCCTTCCTTTTTTTCTTCTTCTTCTTCTTCTATAATAAATATACAATTAAGAAGAAGAAGAAGAAGAACGACTATTTAAATATAAAAATAATATTATTATTAATACCACACACCATCACCACAACCAGAGACAAGAAAGAAGAAGAAGAAAAAAAAAGATACTATATATATAGTCTAGTCATGATCTTAGTATGAGTCTTTCTTTTTTCTTTCGATTAAAAAACCGTAGTTAGTATAGTTAGTAGTATACGTGACTCTTATTTTATAGATTATATATCCTATCCTATTACTATATTATAAATAGGTTTAAAATGATTGTGTGTAAATATAATTTATGTATATAATAATAGCTATTTATTCCTATTTAAATAATTTATTTTATAGCTTTGCTTCTTTTTGCAATCAAATGCTTTTCTTTCTTTCTTTTCTTTCTTTTCTTTCTTTCGACTCTTTCTTTCTTTCTTTCTTTTCTTTCTTTCTTCTTTCTTTTCTTTCTTTCTTTCTTTCTTTTGTTGTTCTTCTGCTTATTTTATTATCATATAATACTCAACTCAATCAAGACTCATTCATCTCAAGAAGGAAGGAAGAGAAGGAAGGGAAGGAAGAGAAGGAAGGGAAGGAAGGACTCATCTCAAGTCAAGGAAGGACTGAACTGAAGTAAGTGAAGGAAGGAAGGAAGGGAAGGACTGAATATGAATAGCCTAGCCTATACTGAATATAAAGTAAAAAGTAAAGGACTCATTATGACTACGACTCCACTCGATGAAATATAATAAAAATAGACGATTATCTTACTGTATTATACTTCATTTTGTTCTATTCTATCTTATCTATGCCCTGTGCTGTGCAATGCTATGCTCTTCTTGCTGCTTTGTTTTTCTTCGATGAGTCCTCCCTCCCTATATACTATTAGATGTATAAATATATATTATAAATACATAGAATAGCTACAGTTTAAATTGTAACTATCATTTAAACTAAACTAAAAATAACCTCTATCCTGTAGTCTTCTATTCTAAGACTGAGATGACTATCCACGAGGATAGAAGAAAGAAACGAAGCGCTAAAGAGAGGAGTTGAAATTTTAAAGTTCTTCCTTTTATTCCTTCCTATATTAATACAGCAAGCAGCTAATTACATTATATACAACTATGGTATTTTAGTAGTCAGTCTTCTTGTGATATAGTTGCCAATTTAATAGTCCTCCTCTCTCTCTTCCATCTTCTTTCTTTCTTCCATCCTTTTCTTCTTTTTCTTTCTTTCTTTCTTTCTTTCTTTCTTTCTTTCTTTCTTTCTTCTTCTTCTTCTCTTTATTATTATTTATTAATATTATTATGTATGATACGATCGAAGAGGAGGGTATTATTATAGAAGAGTCAATAATTATTATTATATTATTTTATTAATAATAACTATATGTATGTAGTCGTCGTTTTTTTTGTGTTGAAGAAGAAAGAAAGTATAAGAGAAAGAAGCCAACATGTATGAGAGGGAATAGTTGGGTTTTAGAAGGAGAGAGAAACAGCATTTCTCAACTGGTGTGTTTGTTTTTATATACATACATACATACATACGCACGGAACAAACAAATAGCACGCGAGTAGTGAACGAAGGAGGAAAAGGGCTCTGGCGGACTGAACTGTGGTGCGCAAGACGAAACACCATACACATACTAATAACTGGGGTGGAAGTACACCTACGTAGAGCAAACAACCTGACGATGGGAAACCAAAATTCAAGAAAAAAGTCAAAGAAAGGGGGGGAAGGGGGAGCTGAAATACCACCCCAGCCTGGGTCGGGGAAGCGCCCCCCCAGAAGGTCCGAAGTCGCCCGCCTTTCGGACGCGGAAAATATCGGCTTGGACGATTTTGTGCTCTTGACGACCGTCGGAAAGGGGTCGTTTGGGAAGGTCATTCAGGTCAGAAAAAAGGACTCGGGCGAAATATTTGCGATGAAAGTGTTGAAAAAAGACCACGTTGTGCGGAGAAACCAGGTGGAGCACACCATGACCGAGCGAAGAATCCTTGAAAACATAAAGCACCCGTTTGTCGTTAGTCTACGCTACGCGTTCCAAACGACCCAAAAGCTTTACATGGTGTTTGACTTCTTCAACGGCGGCGAGCTGTTTCACTACCTGTCCACGGGTGGCCGCTTCAGCCCAGAACGGGCCATGTTCTACGGGGCAGAGATCACGATGGCCTTGGGCCACCTCCACTCCTTGAACATTGTCTATCGCGATTTAAAACCTGAAAACTTGTTGTTGGATGCGGAAGGGCACATCAAGGTCACCGACTTTGGGCTCTCCAAGCAAGGGGTCGTTGATGACAACGTCAAATCCTTCTGCGGGACTCCCGAGTACCTCGCCCCAGAGATACTGAAACGGGAAACGTACGGGAAAGTGGTAGACTGGTGGAGTTTTGGAACGCTGCTGTACGAATTCATCACAGGCCTACCCCCTTACTACGACCGCAACCGGAAGGAAATGTACAGAAAAATATTACACCAGGAACTCAAGTTTCCGGAGCGAGTGAGTCCTCCCGCGCGAGACTTTTTATCCAAATTGTTAGATAGGGACCCGCTGGCTCGACTGGGCTACAACGGAGTGGAAGAGGTCAAATCCCATCCATACTATGAAACCATCGATTGGGACAAACTGCTTGCCAAAGAGATGGAGCCTCCATTCAAACCCCGTGTCAGGGGAGAGAGCGACGTAGGGAATGTTGACAAGTCGTTCCAAAACATCCCCGCCGCAGTCACCCCGACCCCGGCTGGGGAGCGGTTGTTGGCGCAAGCCGCGTTGCGCGACGAGGCCCAAGAGTCCGAAGACGGTACCACAAAGTTTGACGGGTTTACCTTCCAAACGGAGAATGTTTTGGATGGTGAAAGATATAGTGTAAGATCCGTTGATTTGGATCAGGAAGCGTGGTAGCATTCTTACGTGCAGCGCGATGTGTACGCCGTGTGGTCTGTCTTGTCTGCCTTGTACAACCACCGACTCGGTGCGAAGAGGCGTTGGGGGAATCCTCGCCTCGCGTGTACCCGGACGACCGGCAGGTATGCCTCTCCGTGAATCTACGGGCACACGCATCAGCATTTTAATCAATATAAGCGAAGCGGCACGGGAACAATAAAAATAGCCTCGTTCGAAGTACATTAATTTTAATTACTTAAATAACAGCCAATTTTCTTGTTTTATAAATGAATCTACTCACCATTTGTCCATTAGAGGTTTCCATTCCGTCATGTACTGCGAAATGATCTCTACTATTGTGATTTTAGTATAAAATATAATTAAAATTTATCTTCCTTATGTACCGCGAAAATGAATCTGCTCCTTTTGACCATTCTAATAATATACCCTTGTCACTTAGTCTTGACTATCATTCTCAGATGTACTCCATGCATGATCCGAATCTGTTGGTGGATTAGCAATGCTTTCAAATGACCCGTAGTCACTTCCTCGCCCAATGCCTCACTCATAGATAACTCAAACCTTATGTGCTTTTCCAAGCAGCGGCGTAAATGTTTTCGAGGTGCTCGTTGTCTGTCTTGCAAATCATACTTATAATTTTCATTCATGCGCTCTACTTTATACTTCGTATAAAACATTATCCGTATGAGTATTAGGAACTTACCTGTTTCCTTAGCATGCCCCCGAGCTGTTTTTACCCTTTCTTGGCGAGGCCGGCAGCTCCTTCATTGAATTGCTGAATATAACGCTCGCAAATCAGTTTTATTGGTTTCATCTCGTTTTCGTTCACTAGTTTAAATTCCAAAATGAAAAACATGAAATGTTTAAAACAGGTGTTCAAGTGCGCCTCAGCGCCCAACTGTTTTACCGTATCGCTGTGCACAGCATAGATAATTGCAAAGATCCGAAACAAGCGTTTGTAGATGGATTTCACCTCGTCTTCAAATTTTTTTGGGTAGGCAGACACGTCATCGAGTGGAAAAATTGCCGGGTTATTTAATTTTTCGTTTGCCCACGTCATCACGTAGTCCACGTACTCTGGGGAGGAACATTTAATTGGCGCTTTCACCTTGACCCCATCAGCCCACCGGTATTCAAAACCAGGGGGGAAGCCCTCGCTGGGCTTTGTGAATTTTTCCAACGCCTGATCCGAAACTAACCCATAACACAACGAGATATGGTCGAAGAAGTCCATTGTATTCGCTGCTATCCATTCGAACTTATGTTCGCCATCAGGCACCACTACAGCACCCCGCATATTGCCACTACCAAGCGTGGATGCTGTGTAGTCGCGCAGCCTTTGCTGATTCCCAGACGAGCTTTTTAAAGGCTTGAAAGTTTTGTAGTTCTTTTTACCAAAAAACGCCTTCATTATTGGTTGGGTGGGTTTGCTGCTGCTGCCAAGGTTGGTGAAATCGACAAAAACTCTCTGCCTGCGTGCGCCAACTGTCTTTACACAGTGAGTGTGCTGAACTTGTGGTGTTCGATTATATTACTACTTCAATACTTCGCTCAAAATAATCTAGAATGCCATTCTGAATCTCCATCTCTAGTTATACCTCATCGTAATCCTCCATTCATCATTTGAACCCGTCGTCCGTTGTTTAGTTAATTTACGTAAACTATATATTTTCTAATAATAATAATCACAAGAATTGATTCAAAAAGTTGTTGTTGGTTGTTGTTGTGTGGTGTGGTGACCAATAATAATAACACAAAACAAAATAAAAAAAGAATCATCATCATCAAATAATCAGTCCTCCTCTCCTGCTGCTGTGATAAGTATATAATATTACCAAGAAGTGTGATGATGAGATGAGGTGTAATAATAATATAATAATATTATGAACCCAGAGAACATATAATACCAATAATATTAAAAATATTTAGAGCTAGATAACAAACGAAGTAGAAGACACAAAACTATTTTTGGTTTTAAAAACTAATAAACAAAAGAGAAAGAAGAAACCTTTTCTTAGCTCTTAGGCACCACTCCATTAATTTCAGGAATGGATGCGCCGAACAGCAGGATCTACATGCGAGTACATATAAGCCAATTTTCTTGTTTTAAGTACTATTTTAGCAATAATATTTACGCGCTGACTATTTCTAATGCAACCGATGGGATTGGTTTAACATTTTTGCGACACAAAAAGCCACGGGCAATGCGTTGGATTTGGATCGCATGAGGGGCGAATTCGGGCAGCTTCTTTAGCTCAAAGGAGTACCGCGCTTGCCACAAAACTTTTCGCTTTACATAGTATCGAAGTCGATCGTTTCCAGCTTCGGCCTCGGCTTTCTGCGCAAACACTGCCCTTTCCTCTTCATCCGTCTTTTCCCACATTTTATATAGCTTTTGGTTGATTTCAATATGGGACATAAAGGGGAACTTTGGTTCAACACGGGGACGTTTATTTTTTTGAAACATGAAAAACGGGGTCGGGTCTTGAATCTCTCGTCTACATATTTTCTTTGCTTTCTTGACAACGTTGCGACGAGAGCATTTTGGATGGAGCAAGGCAAACTTATCAATTGCATCGACAAAATTTACCTGGCGGTGCATACAGTGAATCAAGTCTGGCAGCTGCCAGACAGACACTGCAGCATTTTCATGCCGATTCTTAACCTGTTGGCGCAAGTGTTTCCATGATTTAGCGAATTTTCTTTGCCTCACCACACGGGTTAGTGCTCGAGCCGCTCGTTTCCCGTGCTCCACGCTGAGGCACGCACAGCAGAAGGTGCAATTAATGCACATCACGAACAAGAACAAAAACAAATACATGAGTCGAACGGTGCCTGTGGCTTGGAATTCATTATCTACCATCTTCGCACCCAACCAGCTGTTGCCATTTACACCAGTTGCACTTTGGTACAATGTAAAAAACTGGGCGTCAAACCCAGCAGGAACGACTTTCATAAAGGCACTACGCCCATATGCATACAACGGACCGTTCCAAAGGCCGTGAAAGAACGTCAAAGCATATGCCTCTTCCACGAATTTTAAACCAAATGGTAGCTCTGCAAAATTAGCAAACAAGGCGTACAGCATGAAGAACTGGAAGAGCGCCGTTGCAAACATGAATGCATCGATATGAAGCATTTCAAATGTTACCTGGAGCTTTTTGAAGCACCGCAGGCCCAACCAAGAAGAAATCGTGAGCACCCAGGTCAACAAAATCATGCGAAAAAAGTGCGATATCTTCAGAACGCTATCCTCCGGCAACTGATCGTTTACATGAAACTCGGAATTTACGAGGACAGTGGTTGTAAATGTTAATGCATTTGTGCAAAAAAATGCCATGAAGATCAACAACAACACTTTCCAGGACTGTTTCAAAAGTTTCCATTCGTCTTCACGGTAGTACATTTGTCCCTGCTTGAAGATGGAGAAGGCCATCCATGAAACTGGAGGCAAAATGTTTGCCCATATTGGCATCTTATTACAGCGCACTCCCCACCGGGTCCACGAGAGCGACGAGTTCACAAGCACAAAAAATCCCATCCAGCACCCACAGAACGCAAGTATCATTGACATGTCATTTACTGATGGTTCGACTAAGCATAGCTGGGTGTACTTCAACCGGTTTAGGAGAAAATCAAATAAGGAGATGGACATGTCCCATACCCCAGACACGTATTGCGACCACGCGATGTACATGTAAGAGGCGAAAAGCCCGAAAGCCCCAAATCCGTACACTAACCTAAACGCCTGACTCGACACCCGATCGACCATTTCATCATACTGCTGGTTGAATGGGATCAAGTCGCTTAAATAGTTCATCGTTTCGAGCAGTTTGTTCAGCGGAAGGTCGGCTTGAACAAGCCGGGTTAAGTACGCATTGTGATACACTGCAGCAGTGCCAAAACTGGCCACCAAGACCACGGTGGCAATTCCAGCATACAAGTAGTCTTGCGGGCGTGTCCAAAAGTAAAACGTCAGCAAACAAAACGAACCAAAACCTGAAAACGCAAATAACCCCAGCCTCCGCAAACAGCAGTAATCCCCAGCGGCACCAAAAAGAAGCCCAACCACCAATTGGGCCAGAAACGACACGAAAAACACGTGTTGAGGATAGTCAACCGCCCGAATTCTCCACACCCAAAAATCTACGAAATGTCCACACACGGTTTCATTGACCCTAACGGTAAATGAAAACCGGAGCCCCGCAGTTTCTAAACGAAAGTGAGTTAAATTGAAAGTCAGGTTCCTCAGGGATGATCCATTTCTTTCGCTTTCCAGAGTATTGGACAACGTCGAGGCGCTCGTTTTATTTTGGTGAAAGCCTGTGGTATTGCATAAGCTACTGTTTGTACTGTTTAAATTGCTGCAGTTGAACGGCTCGGCCCCTTTTATTTCAACAGTGATGGTGGACGATCCAAATCGCCACTTCTCTGGTTTCACTGTGAGGTAAAACATACCGAATTCTTCTTGCCTTACATTCACGTTCTCGTTTCTTATCAGATGCTTATTTGAAGAATTAACCAAGAACTCCACCGTCACATCTGTTAAATTTAAGGCGTAGGGGTAGGACACGTTAAGACTCCAAGCCTCCAGCGGTGACGCGTCGCTCCGGTTTGTCGCGTTGGACAGCCCCCATATTGCGCTAGGTGTGCATTCGAACTCATTATCACAAGGATGAGAGTTGTTGTAAACCATGAACTCGATTTCCATTTGTGAGTGTTTATCTATGTCATACACAGTTGAATTCATGGTAGTATTCATCGGCACTGTCAAAGCATAGGATGCGTTTCCTTTTTTTGCTGTTGGTTCGCACGAATAATTAAGTCTTGGGTTATGAATCCACTGCATTGAGGGCAAGTACACAATTTCATGCTCATCCCTCAGCGCACCCCAGTCATTGAACGTCAGCATGCACGTTGTACTGGTATTCAAGTGCCCATCTGCTTCTACATATTCGTAGCCATCTACAAGTTCAATCCCCCCTCTATAACTACGGTTTTGCAGGTTGGTGTACGTCGGCATTCTTTCCACGAGCCCCCCCACGGAATCATACACTGATACATTTGTTGGGTATTCGGCATATTCCATCGGCGATGAAAAATTGATAAAATCTTCTGTCCATAGGATGTTTTCCCAAATTATTTTTGGTTTGATGCATGATGTGCATATATGAATTTCTTCCGTAGCAGTGCGACAAAGTGTAGAAATATTCGAACTATTTGAGCTATTCGAGACATTTCCCTCAAAACTGCCATTCTGTTGTAAACACACTACGCTTGAATTCGTTGCATTTTTGAAGGTAACTGTCTCATTTGTCGCATTGAAAAGGCTCTCCACTTCGCCCCCCAAAATAACTTTTCTCTCGATGATACATTGCTGCGTTGTCCATGTAGAATTAGTCAAATTATTGGCAGTAGTGTTGCCCCGTTCTACGTTTCCGTATTCTAACCATTTCAACCGACGATACTGCTGCGTCAAGACGAATGTAGGGAGCGTTGAAAAATTCGATACGGTATACACAGATCCCGCCGGGCCAGAAAACGAAGTTACGTTAAGGCCCCTCGACGTGTAAAACACATCTAGATCGTACAACAAAAATCCCCTGAGTTTTTCGTACGCATCGCCCGGCACACTACGCTGCAACTGGGTAAACGTAGGATATCTCCCTCCGGTATAATTACTTGGCATTTTGTAGTATGGACAACGAATTATTGTCCCTGCTGCCGGGAGCCCTACGTACGGACACGCGTATTGGACCGCTAGAGTCCTGAGGAGCATAGGCAAAAAAAAAGCGATTGCCACCACTTGCACAACTCCCCACCCAGCATTGTATGAAAACCACCCGTAAACTTCATACTTTCTCGCGCGCAATCTTAACAACTCCTTTTCTTGTTTAACTTTAGCTAGTGCTATATCTTCATGCCCTTGCCGCGAATGTGTATAAATTTCACTTACAAGCTGGGATACTTTTGGCTCACTTGGCAAATCAATCTCTACCAAATCGTTTCCAAGTAGCTCTATTTCTTCGTGGTCGAAATATGGATCGTCCATTTGGTTT
>JACKZZ010020566.1_pt1 | contig 16240 bp, 8 predicted proteins | sample 8027871 | NCBI WGS metagenome assembly JACKZZ01 (sample SAMN15724774, study PRJNA655200) | protist metagenome | isolation source: fluorescence activated cell sorting (FACS) single amplified genomes of... | place: USA: West Boothbay Harbor, Gulf of Maine | collected 2000-07-19
CTGAATACATTACAATTAATAAGTATTACAATATTCAAAAAAAAATCACTTCATTCTTCTTCTTTCTTCCTTCATTTTCGCCTTCTTCGCCACAATTCTTTTCTTTTTTTTCTTCTTTCAAAACACAACGTCATCAATTTAAATAATAAATATAAATTAAGATGACACATGGTGGTGAGAGAGAGACAAAAGACGAAACCATTTTCTGAATCTGTAGTAATAAAAGAACAACTACAGCGGAGTCATTTTGATAGAAACAATATTAATTATATAATACTTGTATTTGTATTGTAAAATATAATTGATGTTGTATTCATGTACCTGTTTACTCGATTAGTTGAAGTAGTAGAACAAAAAAACGTTTTATTGGTCCAAAATTAAAATGGAGGACTATGGAAAACAAAACGAACAAACTACTTTCACCATTTCGATATTTAATGTTGTGATAGTGCTATTTTTTTAATTCCATTATTCGATAGAATAAAAAACAGATAATTTTAATCCCACTATTCGCCTGTAAACCAAACATAAAAAAATCGCTGTTTATTATCATCATATTCGTCTATTTCTCAATGCTGTGAGATGTCCTTCTTGATGTATCCAAGACTAACACTCTGCCCCCATAGAAAAAAGATCGAAGAAGGACAACACATTCTCGCTTTCTTGGCTTCGTACTACCTGGTGTTTAGTACCTGTAACCAACTTGTATTACGTATAATATGTGGTGCTCCCCGTGTCATAAAACAACGCACCATGACGACGAAGAAGAACCTCCTGCTGCCTCACTCACTCATCATCATCGATCACAACAATATATTTATCACAAAAACAAGCAACAACAAGAACACACGATAGAGAAGAAAAAAAATGAAGAAGAAGAAAAAGAAGAAGTGTAAGAGACTTTTTTTCATTCTTCTTTCTGAAATTTCTTAGTGTTTCGTCGACTTCTATTTGTATTGAAGAGGTGGTTGAATCAAAAAGGTGTAGGAATGAAGGGATTGATTTGAAAGGATAGGCCAGAGAGGTATTCATTGTCCATTGGTATATCTAAATTTGTTCAAGCCTTTTGTTGTTTCTTAGTTTTGACATCGTCGCACCTTCTGTTTCTGTAGGGGATACATACAATCACGTGTTTGGACGCGAATCGAAGGCTTTCCGACCATGAAACGTCGCCTCAGCAAAGGAAACGGGCGCCCCGACGCTACGGGCGCAATGCCGATTCCAGGGCGAATGAAAATAAACCTAGGCAACAAACGCCACCATTATGCACCTCCTAGCCCGCAAGTTAATTTTGGGTTTGTCCCTGGGCCAGCACTGAAAGCGTCTTCCGCCTCGTCCGGGAGTGGCGGCAGCAGCCACGGGAACGGGAGCTTGCTGTCAAATAGTTTTAGGGAACCGACTCCCACCACAGGATCATTCGCTCCAGGGACCACCCCCATTCAGACGTCCCCCATGCGGTTTATGGAGCGCCGCACCAACGGCAAGGGCGGCACGGGACCGTCCAAAAACATCGCGTCCATGCGGAACGGTAGGAACGGTGGACGAGTTGGACTCAGCGATTTTGAACGGATTCGTGTGTTGGGGAAAGGCGCTTTTGGAAAAGTGCTTTTGGTCCGGAACAAGCTGACGAAAAAAGTGTACGCGATGAAGATTTTAAAGAAGCACCATGTCATCAACAAGCGGCAAGTGGCCCACACCATGTCGGAGCGTAACGTGCTGGGGCATACCCAGCACCCGTTCGTTGTTGGGATGCACTACGCCTTTCAGACCGTCGACAAGCTTATATTTGTTTTAGATTATTGCGCGGGCGGCGACTTGTACTATCACATTTCACGGGGCGGCCGCCTTTCGGAAGAGCGGTGCAAATTTTACGCGGCCGAACTCGCAGAGGCTTTGGCCCATTTGCACGCCCACGGCGTCGTCTACCGCGATTTGAAGCCGGAGAACGTTATGATGGACGACGAGGGCCACGTGAAACTTGTTGATTTTGGGCTTTCGAAGCAAAACGTGCGCAGCGCGGTGGAGGGGGCATCGAGCTACTGTGGGACCCCGGAGTACTTGGCCCCGGAGGTCATGACGGACCCGGCAAACCGATCTTATGGCACGGCCATCGATTGGTGGAGCTTGGGAGCCCTGGTGTACGAAATGTTGACGGGTTTGCCGCCGTGGTACAGCCGCGACCGAGAAACGCTGTTCAATGGAATCAAGCACGGCGAGCTGACGTTTCCCGCGGCCGTCTCCGAGAACGCGCGGGAGATCCTGAGGGCATTTTTGTGTCGAAATCCGTTGAAGCGGCTGGGAGTCCAGGGCGGCATTGATCAGATTAGAAAGCACCAATTTTTCGCTGGTTTGGACTGGAAAAAATTGGTTGCGCGGGAACTGACACCTCCGTGGCTGCCCTCGAGCAAGGCGGAGGATGTCGAGCAAATGAGTACCCTGTACTTCGACAAAGTTTTCACTCGGCTTCCCGTGCAAAGCGAAGCCCATGGTTCGCACCAGCAGGATACTGACAGTACAATGGCGGAGAGTGAAGATGGGATGTTCAATGGGTTCAGTTACGTCTCTCGTAAAATGACGCACGGAAAGAGTTTCAGCGCTGGCAGTAGTGGGAGCAACGGAAGCCCGAAGATGGGAACGAAACCCTCCCCGTCGTGCTCTCCGCCAATTTTTCCTTCTTCCTCCCCCCCTAGAGATGCGTTTGGGAACAATTTAAATGTATTGACGCATGAAAATCACAGTTCATCGCAGAGCAATGGGGGTTCACAAGGGTTCAAAGTTGGTTCAAACACGGGCAGTTACAACCCCAACGCGATGCCGTGGGCACCGTCTTTCTCCGCCACCTCAGAAAATGCCAGCGGAGTTGCGAGTGCTTTGAGCAAACTCCCGGAGGGCCAAAAGTCTCTCTCTTCGCTGGCCTCGGCATGGGAGGTCCCTGTAGAAGAAGATAATCGAAGGGGGTCGGACGAGATGTTTGACCTTGATGACATGAGCTTGTAGCGCCTAAAATGGATTAATTTTAAAATGTGCCTAAGAAAAGAAGAAGTGTGTGTAGAATTCTTATAGAATGCGTGCACATTCATTTTATTTACGAAATATCTGTGTTTTTCTGAGCAAATAACTAACTCCGTTTTGCGGTACACGCGAGGAAGATAAATTTTAAATTTTGACGTAAATAACTCAGCAAATTTTTTGTTTTTAAAGAACTAACTCCTAAAGCCACAAGAGCGTAAGAGTGTAAATTTATTTGCGCCATTGAACCCTGGATCGAAGGATTTTTAATAAATCTCTTCCACACCCTTAAATTTACTATCCCGGCTATGAGTTAATCAAACTCAATACCGATCATTATTTCATTGAGCAGTATCACAGACAACGAGCCCCTTTAAAACATTTATGCCGCTGTGTACTTTTAAGACCAATCAATTGGAATCTTGACCAGAACTTGGGGAGGATCTGCAATAGGAGGAGACATTGTTCTTGAACTGACACCTTCTTTTTTTCTTTAATTTTAATTACTATAAAAAATAACAGCCATAAAAACAAAAAATAGGCTAAGTAATTAAACTTTATTTACTCGTGTACCGCGAAAAATGAAATGACAATAGAAGATTAATAATGGACCAAAGGAGCAGATTCATTTTCGCGGTACACGAGGAAGATAAATTTTAATTTACTTGCATAACAGCCAATTTTGTGTTTTTATTACTATCATAGTTTTTTGTTTTCATTTATCATACGAGTAACATTCTTGAATAAAAAGGGGTTTCTGGCACGGTGTATATGCGGGAAGCGTATTGTTTTTACCTGGGTTTGGTCCAACTTGTCTTTCCTGTAGACAGCTGGTGGTAGTATTGTTTTCCGTTCGGGGCGGTGTGGGCCTCCCACCCCTCTGGGAGATCGTGGGCAACCGGCCCCGAAGTTCTAACTTGGGCAAGCGAAACGGGCTTTACCCTGCCACTTTTTATTCCCTTTATTTTACCTTTGACAGATTTCGCCCCCTGGTCCCTTCTATGTTCCATCGCAGTTTTCGCATCGCCTTGTCGGACGGTGCGGATCGAATCCCTGATCTTTTTGTATTTTGCCTGCAATTCTTTTTCTTCGGTAGCATCTAGCCACTCATCCTTACCATTTTCTTCCTTTCGGGTCGCCTTCCACATATTTTGGTAAAAACCACGGATAATGGGCTCTAGCTCTGCCCAACCGTAAGTACCGCTTTGGTCTTCATCAAGGACATGGTATTGAGACAAATAGTCTTGGCACCGGGTTTCAAGCAATCGCATGATGTCCGATATTTCAAGGGACCCATCATCGTCGAACTCTCGCACCGGTTTCTGCCCATTCTTGAACGCGAGCTTGACGTGGAAAGCAATAAATCGAAGAAGTTCTTTCCGATCCAACTCGCCACTCCCGTCTGGGTCGAACTCATCATGGAACTGTTTCTTAATTTTCTTCAAATACAATGGGTGTTTGAATGCAAAGGATGCCAGCAAAGAGTTTGGGACCCAATTTTCACTGTTGAGTTTGCTTTGTTTCATGTAGCGGGTAACGTGCATTAAATCACCCCCACCCTTTATAATTTCACTAGCGCCTCGCTCGTACTCGCTAGTCATTGCAACGTCTAGCGCGGTTTCAGACTTCACATTCTCGTGGCCGAGGTTACACCCCGCTTTGCAAAGCACCCCAACTGCCATTGCTTTCTCCGCCAACTGCTGCGTATTCAAGGTGGCATTCTTTCTGACTAGCGCATGCATACATGTCCCGATAGTGTTAGGATCAAAATAGTGAATATCAGCAATCACGGCTCTATCTTTGCTCAAAAGCATTTGAATTAACTCCCCGTTCGTAGTGCCAACGCAATTCTGAAATAGCCCCTTCGACATATCGAGCTCCTTTATCCTGTCTCCGTGCGGGCCATCCAAGAAATGCTTCACAACCTCAGTTTGACCTTTTTTGCATGCCACCCCGAAAGGTGTCCTTCCCGAGGCGTCTTTTCCGACAGGATTTACATCCTGAAAATCAATTTCATGGATAACGGCAGAGTACTCTCCTGCTTCCAGTTGTTGGATGACTTTGAACGTGTCAACGTGCTTTTTGAGACATGCACCCATATTATGAGCAAAGGAATGGTCCAGCCACGCTTCGATTGATAGTAATGCCGATGGAAAGGATCGGGTAATCAAACAATTAGTTTCTTTAGTTCCAACCTTGTATATCTGCGCAGCCCTGTCGTTGGCGTCTCTAAATTTTATCCAGCGGCCTTACTCCTACAATCTCGGTGGACTGCTTCGATTGAAATATCGCGCATTCACCTATTTTCTTCTTCTCTCTATATAATAGAACGACTATAATAATATATATTAATAATACTAAAATAATAATTATTACCTCCTCTCCTGGTGGTGGGTGGTATAATAATAATATAATTTATAATAAAATTCATCATCTCCTGTGGTGGTGTGTATCAGTTGGACAACAAACAACAACAAAAAAAACCCAACAAGAAGAAGAAGAAAAGAAAGAAGCGGTCCAACAAAGACAAAAGAATATTATAACACTTTAATTTAAATTATATTAATTAGACTATACATATTTATACTACGTACACTACAGATTACTTTATAAATAACAGCCAATTTTCTTGTTTTTAATACAGACTAACTACTATTAATCCTAGACGAATGATCAGATTGTATTATCTTCCTACCTATTTATTACTAAATACCTTTACCGTACCAGGTACGGTACTAATACCCATAATATTTTTTATTATATTATTTGTTTGTTTTTATTCACCAACAATATCTTTTAAATAACAGCCAATTTTCTTGTTTTTATCTTTTACAACGATGCGACCAAACCGTGTACCGGCAGTACTTGTTATAAAACAGGTGTTCACACGCGGTTTTGCATTTGAACACCAACTGCAGCCAGGGTACTAGTATCGCCTTTTTTTTCTTCGTCTCCGTACATGCATGGATACACAACCAAATGGTAAAATCCTAACACAAGATAGCAAATAATGGCGAGATAAAGGAGCCCCTTATAAAACTGCACTGTTTAAAAGACTGGCCTCGTAAATTCAGAAAACATAGTCGTTCAAGTATTGAGTGTACTTAAAAATGTGTTTTAGTCCATATAATACTCCTCAGTGATTGACAACCAACAACGAAACAAAATTACAAAACCAAGTTAGGATTAGCAGATGCAACTCCTTTTCTTCGTTCACTTTTGTTGTTGTCGTTCTTTGCCGTTGGCACTATGGGTACTCGTTGACCCACTCGACAGGTGCCTCTTCTACCTTTTCAGGTTCCTTTGTTTCGTATTTGCGGACGACATATTTTGACTCGGTCTCTTTACTTCGTTTTGATTTCCTGGCCGCGGAAAATTCTTTCCGTTTCGATGCACCCCATTCCGTTGCTTTCTTCCTTTTCTCGCGCTTCTGGTTGATCCTTTGGATTTGTCTGCGGGTCTTGCGATGATCACCGCCATACTTAAATCCAGCGTACATGCCGTAGCAGTAAAACGGAAGTTTCCATGCGTTGCAAACCATCCATGTCAAGAATATCGTTCCGGCGCATATGCTTTCAACCATCAGTGCCAGTGGTCCAGGTAGGTATTTGTTCGCAGCAATCGTCGCCGGGTTTCTGTTCCTACTGGCCGCAATACTTCCAGATTTTTTCTTTGCAAATAATCTAGAGCACGTCCAGCCTCGATCTTTTGTAATTACTACCGGCAAAGCAACTCCAGCAAGTTCCAATTGTTCAATAGAATCGTCATTATTCAAATAAAATTCACGGCCCAAGCGGAAATCTAGGTCACCACCGCTGCTCGCAACATCTGTTTTCTTCAGAAAACGATGGCTTTCCAGATCACTTTGTATCCCATAGTGAAATTGGGACGCGTGAACAATGCTAACAGACTTCAGTTTGCGGTACATGGCATAAGTGAATCTGTACTTGTGCCGTGGAAAATGTTTTGTAACATACTTTGGCGTCGGAAAGCCATCTTGGATCCTCTTCTTTCTTCTTCGGTTCCATTTTATCATTCTTGTTTTCAGCATCTGAGCACAACCTTGGTTTGCCTCTTCCATTTGGACTTCAGTTTGAAGGACATGCGACCACTTATTCCATCCGAGGAAAAGGAGTTTCAGCTCGAATTTCTTGACCATGCTGCCAATGTAATACTTCATTAATAATGCTTCCAACATGAGAAACGTAAAAAGCGAATATGCATCCTTGGGAACCCGTTCGGATCGATCGTCTATCCTTTCAGAGACTGTCGTATAGTCACTGTCGGTAGCTTCTTTCTCTCGCTTTGATTGGAGTGACAGGGCCAGGTGCCACCGACCATGAATTTCGTAGGTGCATGCACACACCCCAGTGATCCTAAACTTAAGTGGCCTCTTTACTATTTCAATTTCTTTTTCTATTTCCATGGTACGCCCCATGATATGGTCGTTGTAAAAAGCGTCAGCTTTTTTCTCCATCATTGCATTGAGTTGATCGATCAGTCCTAGCCTTTTCCGCTCCAGCTGTTTTGGTTTAAGCGCACGCCCTTTTTTAGATTTTACTACCTCATTCGGAACTGCTCCAAAACGTTCAATTTGTACCTCTAACTCAAATATGTCCATGTTCTCAATTAGCTCACCAGTCAGCCCTTGATCCTTCGCCAGCCGGGACGCGATCAACTTCTTTCCTTGTTTGCTATGAAAGGAGTAAAGTTTTCCAATCTCAGCGTCTCTGCTCAAGAATATCTTCTGTTGTTTAATTTTTAAGGGAGGGTTGTCGCGAACGATTGTATTTATAATTCCGTCCAAAATATTTTGTAACACTTCTGCCTCCGTCATGTCTTCGTCCTCTTCTTCTAACTCGGTATTTTTTATGTCCAGCTCTGGTACAACCTCGGTTTCGTAGGGAAATAGAACCATCCGGGGCTTGTCATTCCGTTTCCTCCAATTGAGCAATTTCTTGCATTTGTTTGTTGTCGCCCTTTTGTTCTGCATTTCTCGCGCGGCGGTGACAAAAATGGGCTCTTCAAATTTGAAGTAATACTGAGGCCTTCTCGGCCCCGGAGAACGAATTTTCCGAAACAATGTTTTTGATCCTGTACGGGTTTGCTGTATTGCAGGCAACAGGTTCGTGAGCCCAGTGGACAAGACAACCGTGCCTTTGTGCATTTTCTCATTGTTTTCCTCCACTTTCGCCAACAGACACTTTGTCAACGCATGTATTTGCCTGTCATTAATCTGCTTCAAAGGCGCCTTCCCAAAACAGAAAGACGAAAACATCTTAATTCCCCCAGCTCAGATCCCTCTACCACCCTTCTTCTAAATCTTGCCACGTTTGTTACACACCCAGTCATATTTTGCAAAATAATCATTCCATTGCATACTGTCTGAACGAATATCAATGTGTCGTTAACGAACTTTACTCTTCTATATTATTATTTTTTATATTTATATTAAAAAAATAATGTAATAATAATATATTAATAGCATTAGTCCAATTAGCATCATCATCCTTTTTTTTATTAGAATTCATTCATACTTCATAAAATACACAACCGTTATAAAATAATAAATTTAGCCAAAAAATAATAAAAAATATCATAAAAAATAATAATATTAATTATAGTACGGTATCAGTAGGACTACGAAGAAGACGTCTCCTCCTCTCCTATTTTACTATTTAAATTCAAAAAAAAAAAAATATTTTTATAGTCGTTCTATTATTAATTATATTAGTCGTCTACGTACTACACAATACGTATTAATATTATTACTACCACCGACCAATAAAAAATTGTTCGTTCACATTATTATATATTACCAAGGTATTACCTTTTATAGCTGAGTTTGATGTGCAATGGCCGAAAAGACTGTATTAAATAGACATAAATGTGGCTCTTTTGCAAGAAGTAGCAATAGTGCGTTGTACCAAAAAGAAGTCTCTTATTCGTTTCGCAAATTTTGAAATAAGCTGAGACCAAGTACAGTGCGATAGTTGGACCGAGAAAATAATACCCAATAATGTCGTGGGATAAAGTTCTTATGGGCGTGAAGCCGGCAACTAGGTTGCATCAGAAAGCCTTGTCGCAGGAACTTTCTGACCGTTTCTGGGTCTACTCCGATAGTAACGATCAATCGAAACAGGAAACGTTTCAAGATTTTCAGTCAAGGGCACGGGTGGTGAAAGATATAATTGATAGGTTTGATATAAAGTTGGTCCCAGTTGGTAATATTAGAGCCGAGTTTGAGCAGCTTGTTGAATACACAAACGCTTTCTGCAGCCCACGGATTGCGGAAACAGTTATTGTCAGGTCTTTGTCTGCGGGGAGCGAGCGCTTTCTTCCAGCAAAACCTTTACAAACACAAAGCGAAGGAGAAGAAGTAAGGGGTTACTTTGCAGACGCTATTCTCGATATTCTGAAACGAGCTAAAAAGACAGAGAATCAAATTCTTTTTGCGGTGACAAAATCTCCAATTTTTGTGGGCGACAGACTGTGGACCGACTGTAAGTACGATTCCGAAGACCAGGTTTGCATTATTTCTTTGTACGGCTGCTTATCCGATCCTACTGAATATTTCACGTTTGTGAGCCGTTGTATATATTCGCACATTTTCAAGATGGTACCGTGCCACATTTATAAATGTTTAATGAACCAGAGATCAGTTCATTTGTGCCCCTTGTGTTTACGCAGGCTGTCTGTTATGGCAAGCGGTGCCGGCCACAATTATGACTTTGTTGAAAGGTACCGTAAATTGGGCGAAGTTTATTCCAAGTACATCCCTCACGAAGTGTCGTGGGTAAACGAGCGTTGCATGTCTATTACCGGAAGTTTCGTTCTTCCGGATTCTTACGAGACCGCGGGGCGGCAAGAAGGAAGCAGTTCAAATGGCAGGGAAAACTTTGAAGGTTACAATATCCAAGGCCACGGGACCGCTTCGGGTATACAGTCGGCGAAGAATGTTGGTAGCCAAAGTTTTCAAGCTGGCGTCACTGTAGACAAGTCAAAGTTGAAGTGCTTGAAGAGGAAAATTAGAAAGAAGAGTTAGAAATGTAGCAACGGGTTACTTGTCTACGACGTATAATAGTAGCAGGGTGCTTGACATAAGATTTTAAATACTATAATTTTAATTACTTAAATAACAGCCAATTTTCTTGTTTTTATTATCATAAGTACGTAAGAATTAATTAAAAACACAAGAAAAATTGGCTGTTATTTTATAGTAATTAAAATTAAAGAAAAAAGAAGGTGTCAGTTCAAGAACAATATCTCCTCCTATTGCAGATCCTCCCCAAGTTCTGGTCAAGATTCCAATTGATGGGCTATTAGTCCTCCTGTCTTATTATTATTTCCATTTTATTTCCAGTTATTGAGATCCTCGTATATTGTTCTTCATTTCGTCTTATTACTTGTTTCCCTTACTATACTTATATAATGTACTTAAAATACGTACATCTTCATCATCTTCTAAGAACAACAACACCGATCATCCACATCACCAAACCAACAGGAACAACAAAGAAAGAAAGGAGAAACAATATATCACGCACACAAAATAGACTTCAGATGGTGGGCGCAGAATCTCATACGTTCACCGGTAAGCGTGTCAGAGTAACATCAGCATACAATCTTCCCACACACCAGAAGTGCAAGAACGGATAAACACGATGTCGTACGACGACGAATCGTTTGGTGATAAATTCAAGAGAAAGTTCTCCGCGGACCCTTTCGTCCCGATCGGGTGTGCTCTGACTGCGGGAATTTTAGCCTCTGGGCTCGGGAACTTTACCAAAATCGGTAACAGACAAAATGCAATTAAGAGCCAGAAACTCATGCGAGCAAGGGTAATGATGCAGGGTATCACACTTGGATTTTTAGCATGGGGAACATTCATGGCCAACATGACCAAAAGCGAAAGGGAGGAAAAAATTCGAACAGGAGAAATAAAGCGTTACAACCTCGCGGAGGCAAAGGATTAGGAGTGGTAGGAAGGGTTAGCATTATTATAACTTCCCTACGACAAGAAGATCACGTAATCTTACAAAGAGTTTTTCAAAAGCTTATGCACAAAGGCGGTATGATGATATGCTTACTAGAATTAAAACTTTAAGTCTCTAATTTACTTCCCTCGTTGTCCTCCCTCTAGTGCGGGTGAAACCCTACCTGCACGTGTCGATCTCACATAATAGGTGCCTGGGTACAAGCATCTCGCTTCACGTTATCGGCGGCAGTACTTGCGGTGTCAGCTTTCGCGGCTTCGCTCGGGGATGACATCGTTGCATCGTCATCCTCATTGTCTGCTTTTTCGGGCTTCAATTGCGAAGACGTGCCGCTGCCGGCAGATGTATTTGTTGACGAGGTGGCTTTGCCAGGCATACTCGGGGCACCCCCTTGAGCGCTTTTGTTTGCCGTATCGATTTCTTGAAAGAAGGGATGGTTGAGGGCTTCTATGGGTTTTATTCGAGACCCAGGGCGGTAGTCCAACATGCGGTCTATGAGGTCCATAAACAACAAATAGTACTTTGCTGAGTGCATGGGGTCCCCTTGACGCCGCCCCCCAGGCCCGCCAGTTTCTACCCCCAATATGGACGACATCGTTCGACTCTCTCCACCACCGTACCGCCGCTTGCTGCCGGACTTCTTCTGTTTCATGGCGTAGTAGGGTTGCTGTCCCCCGACAACCTCGGCTGGCTGCGATGTCTCGGCTTCGCCGGGCTTGGGTGTTACTAGCTCAAAAAACGTTTTTGTTTTGCTTGCTTTCTCTATCATATCTAAAGGCGGCATCCCACGCAGAGCCACGACCCTTGCTGGTCTTAAAAGTACACAGCGGCATAAATTGTTTTGAAGGGCTCGTTGTCTGTGGTACTGCTCAATGAAATAATGATCGGTATTGAGTTTGATCGTTTCGGGTTCGTATACACATACAGCTGTAAGTGTACCTTCTGGGAATCCTAAATGGCTAGGCCGGTCAGCGATTTCCAGAACATATTTGTATGTTTCTCCCAAGTTCTGGTCAAGATTCTAACTGGCAAGTAAACAGAATTAATTTCTTTAAGATAAGTTCTTACTCGTACACTCAGGGTTTTTAACTAAGGGTTCTAAAAACCTTATGATGCACTAAAATCTGCGACCCCCGCGCCTCACAGAAGATCTCTTTGGATTTGGGGAGGGGGATTCTGTTGATGATGGGGAAGGTCGACCTCCAAACGTCGAACGACCTGCACTAGATTTCCCCCTCTTTCGGCGAGCCCCACGTTTTTTATCGGCAAATTCTCTGCTTGAAATATGTTTTCCCGGGGTTCTTCGCCGAGGCGGATGGAGCCCTGCTGGCCTTTCGGGGGACGGGAAGCTGTACGCCTGTTCTCTGTTTGCATGGTATGTTCTGTGCGGAACTATTTTTGGGGGCATCATCTGCTGATGTGAATGGCTTATGTGTTTTGTTCGTGGTGAAACGCGAGGCGCAACGGACCGCCGGGTAGCATTTTTGGGGCCATGGCGGTATTGGTAACCCTCTGGAGGCTTTTCCATTCTACGCCGTCTTTGACTTGCATGGTCATTAAAGTCCGCAATCCTCCGTGTGTCGTTCCCCGTTTCCAATTCGTTCCAAGTCATCGCCCATGCATTTCGTTCAGCCATCTGGTCATAGAAATTTGCCTTGTTGCCCTGCTTAGGACTTGCCAATGGCGAGTTATCCGTGGAAAGCATTCTGCGCCCTGTCACTGAATTGCCTAGACCAGCTTCATTATTGCCCATGTGCAACCGATCTTCGTCCACGCCATAGGTCAAATTTAGTGCATTTAACATGTCGCTTGCTGCAGCATTATAATTGACTGAGGCCCCATACGGATTTCCGAAATCATTTACTGTGTCATCAATACCAAATTCCGCAGCCAAGGATATAGTCATCCGGGTCCCATGCTTTTGACTTTTAGAAGCATTTTCCTGCCTTACATATCGACGACCTCCGCTACCCTCCTTCGGGCTCATGCGAAGTTCAGGAGAACGCCTGCGAGAACGTTTTTCTTGTCGCCTCTTTTTGGGCACGGTCGGTTCTGGGGTTTTTGGATCTCCCGGAACACTCAACGGGTAAGAAAAACTGCACCTTTGCCCATACGGCAAACTACCTAAATGACCAGTCAAGTCCCCATCTCCAACACCAAAGCCCCCTCGCCCCCGTATGCGCTGATTGAGCTTGCTAAGATCCAAGAAATCTAGCCGCGCGAAGACTGCATCCACTCTTCTCCATTCTTCAATATATCGTTCGTTCCAGGGAAATTGACTCAATAGTTCAACCGCAACGTTGGCAAGAGCAGAAACAAACTGTGATTTTGATAAAATACCTTTTCCTTGCGACACGACTGACACCCCCTTCATTAGAGTTGACTTTTTTCGGAAGCACTTTTCTACGACCGCTTGTGTTACGTACGGCCTTGATTCATTGGCAAGCTCTTCGTACGGCATTGGTGTGTCCAGAAATCCCTCCACAGCATGCCGTCTTCGAGCGGCCTCAATTTGCGATTTCAAGTTCTTGTTAAGCACTAAATTAAGATCTTTCATCATCAACCTAAACATAATCAGGCTGACACCTGCATGGTCATTCGCGATGCTCTCAAACGTGCGGCCTTTGAAGTCAGCCAAGTTTGCTTTCGAGTAAAATTGGAACAACCGGTTTAGTCCATGCCTATATTTCCTTATAGTCACGATTAGCATTTCTTTTCGAGACAGTGGCGACGTAGGGGGGGAATTCTGATCTTCTGATGGAGGTTCAATAGCGACTCTTCTTGTTGGCGTTGCCTCATCTTCTAAGTTTTGTTCTTGCTCTTCTTCTAAATTTTGTTTCTTCTTTACTCCTTCCGTCTCGTCTTCCGAAGCAGTTTCGTAAACGTACTGTTCGGCATTTTGTTTTGCCCGCTGTGCGCGGTCTTTGCGGCGCTTTTCTGCTTCAAATGAGGCGCTTCTTGCCACTACTTCTTGAGAAATTTTTCTAGCATCGCCGTGCGCAAGTTCATCCATAAAATCATGGAACTCTTCCCACGATAACTTGCCATTGTGCTCCTTATCAATTCGATCAAATATGGCAGCTTGCCCCAAGTTGCTAATCTCATCGCTGCTTTCGTATCCCCATTTCCGTGAGTTTTCAGCGAATAATCCACGAAACCGTCCCATGTCCAATTCTTTGTTATCATCGCAGTGTGTGTCAAAAATTTGCCTAATTTCATCTTTCCTTACAAGGAACTCCAGCACTATTACCTTGTTTTTAAGTTCGTGCGCTGCTGCTCTTCGCTGCTCACTTAGGTGCCCGCCGTGGTCTGAAACCAGATTTTGGTATTCTTTGTAGTTGAGACAGGCTTCTCCAGATTTATCGACCCTCTCAAACAACGCCTTAAAAGTGGCGAATTGCGCCTCAGACTGTAGAAGGTCTTGAAATTCAGCCAGTTCGGGCTTTCCTCTTGAATTAATCGCACACCACTTTGTTTTTGCGGTTTCTACAGAAATGGAATTGTTTCGCTTAAACGTGCTCTTACAGTCTTTCTCATATTTTTCGGCTGCAGCAACAATTGTCGAAAAAAACATGTGCTCATTGTGCAATTTTCTCAACCTTTTCTTTTCTTCGAAGATTTTTCTGGTATGTTTCCCTCGAATCACAGCCTGGATCTTAATCGAACTAGCTTCTCGTTCCTGAATCTCTTTCTTCGCCTTCTTCCCTCGCTGAATAGCCTGGATTTTTGTGGCAGCAGTTTCCTCTTGTTTACTTGGTCCTAAAAAATATTTAAACTCTTCCACTACCTGTATGGCGTCCTTATCGTCAACATCCACAACCCCTACTTCGCCCGAGGACAACATACTACCAAACCGAGATTTGGCTTGTTCAAAAATCCTCCCATCGACTAATGCCTTCTCCGTTATGTTCATGTCTCCTTCTCTCCCTTTCTTTCCGTCGAGTACAAAGTACTTAAAAATGTTTAACTCCCGGGACGCTTTCAGTTGGACTTCTGTTAAAGGGAATCCCGACACAAGGGAACCCGAATTTCTATTCTTTTTGATCTCTGCTTTTACCTGTTTTATAATTTTGCCATCAGCGCTTAGATTATCCCCCTCCTCTACTCCCGACTCGGCAAGAAGTTTGTCAACGCTGTTGTACGAAAATTCGTATTCTTCTACAAGGCTTTTCAGTACTTCATCTGTGTTTAACGCAAACGGACTAATTATGACACAACAATGTTTTGCGTTTGATATTCGTTTTTTTACTTTTGCGCGCTGGGGGATAGAGCTAGCGGATGCCGTTGCTGTTTGTAGGTCTGGCATTGAAGGATCTTTAGCAGGGCTCGTTGGCCCCGCCCGACGGCGCGGGAACACTACTAGCAGAGTCTGCTTGCACGTCTGGCACCCCGTTGTCTACTGGAGTCTTCGTTTCTGAATCCATCCTCAGCAGAGATAGTCCTAACAGTTGCTATTCAATTTCTTCAGTGGCAAGTACTTCTATTCCGACTTGGACAGGCGTGCATTCAAAGGCAGGAATGCAAATCGTCGCAAGGAAACAACGTAATTCTACTTAGGTCACAGACACCCCTCAACAAATGCCGATTTGGGAATCAGAAGAATTGTAAGACGTCTAATAAATCTTCTATCTTCTCTTCTTCCTCTCTCCTCTTCTTTTTCTTTCTCTCGTTGTTTTTATTATTATTATATTACATTATTATTTTGATTTTCTTTTAGCTTCTTCTATTGTATTCCAGTGCTAAATATGTAGGACAATCCTAATAATGACACAACAACGCACCGCTTCCTCTGAAATAGAAAGTAACGCATTTGTCTGTCAGGAGAGACGAAGAGGGGAGTAGTGTCAGTGGTCGATACGGGTGGTTGAATTAAATTGTATTTAACATAAAAGCATATATAATTGAACTTACGTAATATTGTGCATACATACTTTACTTATATAAAACAAAAATAAAATAAAATAAATTGATAAATTATTTCTACAAGATATTACTTAAAAAGAAGAAAACCATTCGTTTTCCTTTTTTCTTCTTCACGTTCGCTAAGAGAAGAAGAGGAGAGAAGAAGAGAGGAAAAAATAATAAGTATAAGTTCATTATTCTTTTGTATAATATTATGCTATTTGATTCGTAGTGTACGAGTGCGTTCATAATAGAATAGAATACCGTATCGGAATGGTACCGTACGGTATATGGTGTATAACAAAATTCCACATAGCAGACGATGAATGTTA